>Ga0255144_1000325_pt1 | contig 14584 bp, 9 predicted proteins | sample Atl_Cont_RepA_8h_FD_183633 | JGI IMG/M metagenome (GOLD analysis project Ga0255144, IMG submission 183633) | Freshwater microbial communities from Altamaha River, Georgia, United States - Atl_Cont_RepA_8h | ecosystem: Environmental > Aquatic > Freshwater > River | place: USA: Georgia | collected...
TCATAAATTCATTTGTACTGCCATTATAATATATATTTGGTTTTCCTCCATATGATAAAATAATTGCTTTATCTGAATACGAGGTATTTGTAGATTGTGGTTGGGCCTCTAAATATATCCAACATGAAATTGCATAATTATATGTATAATTCTTTTTATCAGAACTATAATTTTTTTTATTTAATATTTCAAAATTACCAATCATATTTTCTTCTCTCAATGATGTTGGTTGTTTTAACAAGACAATCGCATCATGATTTATAATTTTATCTAACAATTTTGGTAATACATAACTTGAAGCAATTAAAATAATTTGAATAATAAAAAGAATCCAAATAGGTCGTGTAGTAAGTTTGTATTGTTGTATAAAATAATTAATGAATGATAATACTAAACAAGGTATATACGTTATAATATCTATTATTAATTTTACTATTATATTTTGATTTGTTATCTGTGTTTTAAAGAATGGCTTAATTAAAGTATAACTGATTGTAATAAAACCAATTATAATTAATATATTCAGTGAATACAGAATTACCTTTGCCATAGATGTTGCGTTTTTAAATAAATAAATAAAACCAAAAATAAATAATACTATAATACCAAATATAAAAAAAGAGGATATTATTTTTATCATAAATGATAATATACTTGGCGCTTTTGCGTCTGTTTTACTATACAATTCGTTTCTTCTTTTTGTAAACAAATATAACATTAATAGGAAAAATAATCCAAATAGAAATGTAACTATATAATAAGTATTGTAACTTGTAACAATTTTATATGGATTTTTAATAAAAATAATTATTGCTAATATAATGTAAAATATTAAAACGATAATAAAAAAAAATGTAAATTGATTTTTATTTACACTTTGAATTATATTTTCAATTATGGATGTATTATTCGTTTGAATTACATCTTTAGTTGTTTGACCTATTTGTTTAGTACTCATATACATATAATTTATAAAAGTTTTTCAAATAATGATGTTAATTATATCAAAGATTTTCCATTGCCGTTTTTTCTCCGTGACAATCTCTACATAATGCTACCAAATTACTTACTTCATTTGTTCCACCATGTTCTAAACGTATTGTATGGTCTACCTCAAACCATGCTGGTAATTGTTTATGACATTTTCCACATTTCCACCCTTGTTGAGAAGCTACATATTTCTTTTTAGTTTCACTAACAGAACGTTTAGTTGCTGTTTTACCAGAATTCATCAATCTTTTTTCTTGTGAAGACATTTGATATTGATTTTGGGATTGGGATTGATTATATAATAATTCATTTGAAAAAGATGTTTTACTTGTAAGGTCAAATAAAGGCGTAAATAGTTCTCCTGCTTCCTTATCAATTGGCATATATTTTATTAATTCATTAGCGTGTAACATTAAATTTTTTGATTGAGATGGATGTTTTCTAATAAATAAATAAGCAGATAATCCTAAAAATCCTATAAATGCCATTTGATAATACTTTTTCCAAGATTTGAGTAATTTTACATACTTACCGTCGTGATATATATCCGCAATTAAAAACGACGTTATCATAAAAATTAATAATCCTACTCTCATTTATATTAACTATACTATATTATAATAATTATTATTGTTGAATATTATAATTATAATTATTATATTATATTATATTTATCGGTGAGATTGAATTCACTTTATTTGCGTTATCATTATAAAATTATTTTACAGCAACACATCTACCTGATGCTTCATTACAAACTTTTCCTTTAGAGAGACATAACGCTTTCTTAGCATCATCACATGTTACTTTTCGTTTTCTTGTTTTTTTTGGAGGAGGAATCATCGCAGGGCCTGGTACAGGAGAAGGGACAGACGAGGATGAACTTCTTCTTGCCGAAATAACTACGACAGGAGGTGATGGAGGACGAATCGATACAGATGGTCCTACTGCTCGAAACGCAACAGGAGAGAGTACAGGACTAGGAGTACTAACGGAGCTATATCCAGCACGTACACATTTGTTTAAGGATTTCAAATCTTTTATTAATTCATTTATATCAATCTTATTTGCTTGATATTTAACGTCGTATATATATTTATGTAATAAATTTTTAATACTAAGTGATAATTCTACACTTTGGTTCTGTGATAATTTATTATTAGATGAATTTTTTGTAGAAAATAATAATATATCATAATAAGTAGATAAAAATCCTACTATATCTACATTATGTTTATAGACTTCATTAAAATATCGTATATCATCAAAATTACCATCTAAAGACGTATATTTCAATATTACTTCAGTCAATCCATCTGTTACATAATTATTGAAATATAAATATTCGTTTATATCGTCATATTTTATTTGAGGATTTGTATTATTCATTAATGGAAATTTTGTATAATTAAGATTAAATTCATTTTTAAACAATGTTTTTGTTATATAGCTGTAATGACCACCATACCCATAATTTATGAGTCTTGTAATCCATTCATTACACATATATTTAATTGGTTCTCTTATATCATTCAATGATTTAAGAGGATTTAATAATAAATTTTTTATATTTCTTATGTTTGAGTTAATAAAGTATTTAAACCCATCTTCAAATACACTGATTACAATTGGCCCATTGAACATAAACGGTCTATTTTTAATCGCACTAGGAATAGTAGATACACTTTGTTGTATTCCGCTAAGTCCCCAATCAATAATTCTAGCATTATAACGATTATCAATTAATATATTAGAACCTTTTAAATCTAAGTGAAATAATTTTAATTGATTCATAGGAATAATACCATTTTTTAATAATTTAATCAATGAATTATTTACATTAAAAAATAAATCACCAGTAAGATTATGTGTCATAAAAAATTTTTCAATTTCTAAACCACCATATGGTACATCAATGCTTTTTAATCTACTTAGATTCGCATTAACATTTGAAGCATAAATTCCTTGTCTTGTTAAATTACCACATTTAGAATCAAAATTAATTTTATCGTCAGAAGTTAATGGTTCTAATATACAACTAGTCGGATTTAATCCTACAAAATAATCATCATAATCTTTTATTCGTTTTAATATTCTTGAAACTTTAGTTATTTCAGCAATTTCTTCATTAGCATCTTTTGTAAGTAAAACCTTACTTACACCTGTACCTCTTGATGTTTTTCCTTTACATAATAAAGCGGGTTTAAAAACACAACCATATCCACCTGCTGCGATTGCTTCACCTCCGAGTTTCTTTCGACTGTTATTGTGACGCAATACACGTTTATTAGATTGTTTCCTTGCCATATATAATACATATTTATTTTTTATAAATAAACCATATAAATGCGATTAATAAAATAATGGAAAAAATAAATATAAATTTTTCCTTTTTCCTTAATTTCTCTCTTTGAAGTAAATCTTTTGGTTTGTAGTGATGATAATATTTATCGATTGATTCTGAAAATGTAAGTTGGGGAAGTCCTAAACTAAGATTTACTTTATTATGAATGAAATGCATCCATTTTTGAAATGATTCGCGTGAGTCTAAATAAGGGGTTACAGGAAATGTATCCAGTAATTGACTAAAGTTATTTCCAATTCTTTGGACTGGAATCATTAATGGTAAATTTTGAATAAACTCATAATATTTTTTTTTTGTAACATCATTAGGATATAATGGATAACATAAAGCAATTGTATGTAAAACAAACCAGTAATGCGGTCCCCAAACACTTGGTTCTAATTCCATTAGTATAAAGTAAATGATATAAAAAGAAAACAAAAATAACAAATAAAAATGAAAATCTCAAATTCAAGTAATTTTACAAATAATTTTAATGGGAACACGTTCATTAATAATTCTTCTAGTAACTATTGTAATAATTGTGGAAAGAATGGTCACATATATCATCAATGTAAACAGCCAATTACTAGCATCGGTATAATTGCTTTTAGAAAAAATAAAATAAATGGTATGATAGAATATTTATTAATCAGGAGAAAACATAGTTTAGGATTTTCCGATTTTATAGCAGGTAAATATCCTCTATATAATAAAAATTATTTAATTAATATTATAAATGAAATGTCAAATTATGAAAAAAAAATAATATTAGAAAAAGATTTTGATGAATTATGGAAAATATTTTGGGGAGAGAATGAAAATGTAAAATATAGAGATGATGAAAAAACTTCAAGAAGCAAATATATATCTTTAAAATTAGGAATTACTATTAATAATCAAGAATACAATTTAAAAAAATTAATCGATGAGTCCCCTACAAATTGGAATGAAACTGAATGGGGATTTCCTAAAGGAAGACGAAATTTTCAAGAAAAAGACTTACATTGTGCTTTAAGAGAATTCGAAGAAGAAACTGGATATTGTACGAATGAGGTTTCTGTAATACAAAATTTAACACCATATGAAGAAATTTTTACAGGTTCAAATTATAAATCATATAAACATAAATATTACGTTGCTTTTATGAATAATGATAATACAAATGAAATGATTGAAAATAGGAAAAATTATGAAGTTGATAAAATGGCATGGATGAATTATGAAACTGCTTGTGATGTCATTAGACCTTATAATTTAGAAAAACTATCTATTTTGGAAAAAGTAAATAAAATATTAAATCAATATAGATTATATAGTTAATATATAATATGTTTGTAAATGAAAAGAAAAAAAACAGAAAAATAAAACAAAAATTATCTTTAATGACAGAAGAAGAAGAAAAATCGAAAGATATACAAACTATATTAGATGATGATTATAACGAATTAAAACAGAATCTTTTTACAGGTGTAGAACTTAAGGAATTTAAAATTAAAAAGGAACTTTTTGAAAATATTGATATTGAATCGAACAAAAACTTTGAATACTTATATCCAAGTTTAAACGACCCTAATTTTAATATCAAAATAGCAGAGAGAAAGGAATTTTATGATACAAAATATAATGGTGAAATTAAAAATGTAAGTGAAGAAGCAGAACGATTATGTAATGCTGAATTTGAACTCTCTCCTCATCAAATCTTTGTAAGAAATTTTTTATCGTTTCAAACACCGTATAACAGTTTATTATTATATCATGGATTAGGAACTGGTAAAACATGTTCAGCAATTACGGTTGCCGAAGAGATGAGAGAATATACAAAACAAATGGGTATTTCTAAGAAAATTATCATTGTAGCATCTCCAAATGTTCAAGAAAATTTTAAATTACAATTATTTGATGAGAATAAATTAAAACTAATTGATGGTTTATGGAATATAAAATCATGTACTGGTAATAAGTTTTTAAATGAAATCAATCCTACAAATATGAAAGGTTTGACAAAAGATAAAGTAATCTCTCAAATAAAACAAATTATTAATTCATCTTATAAATTTTTAGGATATATTGAATTCGCAAATTACATAGAAAAAAATACTAGAGTTAGAGGAGAATTAACCGATGAAAAAAGAGAGAAAATGATGAAAATACAAATTGATAAAAAATTCAAAAATCGTTTGATTATTATTGACGAAATACATAATATTAGAATTACAGATGATAATACGAATAAACGTGTGGCTTTGGAATTATTAAAATTAATCAAATATGTTGAAAATATAAAACTTTTATTGTTATCTGCTACGCCAATGTATAATAGCTACAAAGAAATTATATGGTTATTGAATTTAATGAATATGAATGATAAACGACCTATAATAGATATAAAAGATGTTTTTAATAGTAATGGAAGCTTTAAAATTGATAATAGAGGCAGAGAAATCGGAAGAGAATTACTAGAGAGAAAATCACGTGGATATATATCATTCATAAGAGGAGAAAATCCATATGTTTTTCCTTATAGAATTTGGCCTTCTAATTTCTCTCTTGACCATTCATTAAAGTCAGATAAAATTACATATCCTAGATTACAGTATAATGGTAAACCTGTCATACAGCCATTAGAATTAATTGATGTATATCTTAATAATATAGGAGAATATCAACAAAAGGGGTATGAATATACTATTGGATTATTGAAAAAAAAAATAAGAATGGAAGGTGAAGAGGGAGAAGGAGATGAAGGTGAAGATGACCAATTACCTAATTTTGAAAATATGGAAACAAAAGGGTATACAATGTTACAAAAATCAATACAATCTTTAAATATGATATATCCAGATGATAGATTAGATAGAATCATTAACGGAGAAGAAATTACGTTCGATGCTAGTGATATTATAGGAAGTAGTGGAATGAATCGAATTATGAAATATACGGAACTTACAAATCCTCCTACTAAAAAAGATTTTCAATATAAAAGCGATAAATATGGTGATATTTTTTCATATAATGAAATTGGTAAATACAGTAGTAAAATAAAAACAATATGTGATAATGTATTAAATTCTACCGGAATTATCCTGATATTCTCGGAATATATCGACGGAGGATTAGTACCTGTGGCATTGGCATTAGAAAACTTAGGCTTTACAAAATTTGGTACACCATCTTTATTTAAAACTCCCCCAACTAAAATGATAGACGCGATTGAATTTAAAACAAACGATGATATTTCTAGTAATCGAGTGTTCAAACCAGCAAAATATGCTATGATTACAGGAGACATTGCGTATTCACCTGATAATATAAATGTAATAAAAACATTAACTAGTAAAGAAAACATATATGGAGAAGAAATAAAAGTAATACTTATATCCAAGACTGGTTCAGAAGGTATAGATTTAACGAATATTCGACAAGTTCATATAATGGAACCATGGTATAATATGAATCGTATTGAACAAATTATAGGAAGAGCAGTTCGTAACTGTAGTCACAAATCATTACCTTTTAAAGAGAGAAATGTTCAAATTTTTCTTTATGGAACCATATTAAATGACAATACATACGAAGCCATTGATTTATACGTTTATAGATTAGCTGAAATAAAAGCAATGCAAATTGGTAGAGTCAGTAGAGTATTAAAAGAAAATGCGACAGATTGTATACTTAATTATGACCAACAAAATTTTACAGAGGAAAATATGAATCAAATCGTAGAACAACATTTGTCTAATAAAAAAACAATTGATTATGCTGTAGGTGATAAACCATATTCATCCGTATGTGACTATATGGAATCATGTCAATATAGATGTAATAAAGAAAAAAAAATAACAGAGCCTATATTGGATACATTTAATGAAACTTTTATTTTAATGAATACAGAAAGAATTATACAAAGATTAAAAGAACTATTCAAAGAAAAGTTTTTTTACACAAAACAAGAATTGATAGTAAGAATCAATATAACTAGAGATTATCCGCTTATTCAAATAAATGCTGCTCTAAATCAATTAGTTGAAGATAAAACAGAATATGTAGTAGATGCTTATGGAAGATTAGGTAATGTCATAAATATAGATAATTTATATATTTTTCAGCCAATTGAAATATCGAATCAACATATTTCTATATATGAACGAAGTGTACCAGTTCAATATAAACATAATGAATTGAGCTTTAGACTACCTGAAAATATTACAGAAGCAATCATACAAAAACCCGACTTAGAAGAAGGAAAAGGCAAAGATATTATAGAGGAACAAGAGTTAAATCGTTTAATATCAGAAATAGAAATTAAATTTCAACTTGCGACGACATTACAAGAACTTCAAAAGAAAGAAGATAATTGGTATAAAATTTGTAGTGTTGTTATAAACAAGATGATACACGAAGGAGTTGAGAGAAATTATTTAATAAATTTTTTGATATCTCATATAATAGAAACATTACATTTTAATCAAAATATTTTGTTATTAAATTACTTATACAAACCAGGATTTGATATATCTACATCAAGTGAACCAATCCGATTTATAAAAAACTATTATGATAATAAAATGTTAATGTATAGAACTAAAAAAGGACTTTTATTACAAAAAGACGGTAAACAACAGTTAGTGGTTTATGATGGAGAAGAATGGGTTAATGCTGAAAGTGAAGACTATCAAGATTTCAAAGATGAAATAAAAAATGTAGTTTTGAATATGGAATCATTAAATAATGTGGTAGGATTTATTGGAATATTTAAAAATGATTATTTGATATTTAAAGTTAAATTTATGAATATTAAGCGACACAAGGGTGCCAGATGTGACCAAGCTGGTAAAATAGAAACAATCAAAACATTGAATAAAATATTAGAAGATGAAATATATACAGCTGAAAATACAAAAGGAATAAGCCAATTTGAATTGTGTATAAGACAGGAATTTTTATTAAGATATTATGATATAACAAAAAGAAATAGAAAAAGATGGTTTTTAACTCCTGTTGAAGCAATTATCAAAAATATTGAAAAATTAACTTTATAAGTTTATTATAAAATTGAATTAACATAAAGATTTTTATCTATACTTAAATAAAATATGGAAGTTGCTACAAACATTAAAGGAACCGAAGCTAAAAATCAAGTTGGTAAAGAAGGAAAAAAACTAAAAAGAGAATTGGGCATATTTATGCCAAGTATGATAACAAAGAGAATTTCTTTACCTATGTCCTATATTGGAAGTAATATAAAACCTGTATTGGAAAAAATTATATCTACACAAATCGAAGGAAAATGTATTGTAGAAGGATATATCAAACCTGGTTCCGTTAAAATTCTTACATATTCAAATGGCATGATAAATTCTGATAATGTTGTATTTGAAGTTGTTTTTGAATGTCTAGTATGTTCTCCTGTTGAAGGAATGCTTATTAATGTAATTGCTAAAAATATAACTAAAGCTGGTATAAGAGCAGAATATGAATTACAGCCAAGTCCAATTGAGGTGTTTATTGCTAGAGACCATCATTATAAATCAAGTTATTTTGCCAGTGTCAAAGAGAATGATAAAATTAAAATAAGAGTTATTGGACAACGATATGAATTAAACGATAAATATATATCTATTATTGCCGAAATAATTGAACCTAAACAAGCTAAAACATTCAAAAAACCCAGATTAGTTTTAGAAGATTAAGATTGAGATTGATAGTAATACTAGATGATTATTTTGAAATATTAGTAATTTATATAATAAATTAAATCTATTTAAAAATATTTTTTATTTATTTTTAAACGTATATAAAAAATACTATGGCTGAAATGGCAGAGATGAATGAAACAGAAATGAGTGTAGATATGAAAGTAGATATAAATGAAATTAAAACAAAAATAGAAGATATGAATAAACATCATCAAATTGAAATCCTTAGAATTTTAAAAAGTGATAAAAATATTGTTTTAAATGAAAACAGTAATGGTGTATTTGTAAATATTTCGTATTTACATAATAATACGCTTGAACAATTGTTAAAATATATTGATTATGTTGATAATCAGATTAACAATATTGAGACTATAGAAAATGAAAAAACATTTATTGAAACAAAATTTTTTAAAGGAAATAAAGACAACCATTATATATAAATAGTAAGGTTTATCATGATATCATCAGGAAATAAACAAGAACAAAACTATAATCATGTATTTAATGAACTACAAGATTATATGTTTACAAATGAATTTATTTATAAATATTCGACATCCAAAAAAGATTACAAATTAGAAAAGACGCCAAATACATCAAAACAAAATAAATCAAATGGAACAAATCATAAACATAATCATAATGTAATCAAAAAAGAACAATCGGACTTTTTCTCTCCATATGAAAAAGATAAATTATTTTGGTGTTTTTATGTCTTATTAAATGGAATGGAGAATTATGAATTTATAAAAACTGTTTCATTCAAAACTGAAAAAGAATTCAAATTTAAGACAGCTGAAAAAATAAAAGAATACAAAGATGTATTTAAAACATTAAAATTAAAATTAAATGAATTACAAGATGAATTTATCAATCAACCATGTATATCAATAAAAGGTTTAATTGCTCTTTGTTATATTTATAATATAAATATCATATATGTTAAGAAAAAGACATATTATGAAATATTAACAAACGATGTTGACGATACACATAAAATGAATATAATTATTAATGACAATGATAATATAAAAATTCCATTTAATATAACAAATGATATGTTAGAATCATATAAAAGCAATTATTGGAAGATAGATAACTTGAATCATCCACTAAAGGCAATGAGTGCTTATACATTGTCTGAATTACAAAATATAGCTAATAAATTAAGTATTCCTATTAAAAAAGATGATAAAAGATTGATAAAACAAGAATTATATGAAAATATTATTAAAATTATATAAACGAATGCCCTTATAATTAAATTAAAAATTGAACTATAATTTAAATATTATAGTTTAATTATATATAATAAGATGTCAGAACAATCAACCTCGAGTTCAGCAAGTAATAAATCATCTAGAAAAAAAGATACACCAATTAGGTCAAATACATCAAACTCATCTGATAAGAATCATAATGATGTGTTGTTAAAAGAAATGATTAATATTTCTTTAGCTGAATTTGAATTAGAAGCAACTAAAAGAAAAAATATAGAATTAGAAGTTCGATTTGGAACAAAGGGTATCAAACGTATTGATAAATTAGATTTTGATAATGTAATTAAAAAATTAAAATCAGTTGGTTATTCAATCAATAGAGAATTATATTTATTAAGAGCATATCCTGAGTTTATTGACCCTGTTACTGGTATTAATAAAGTATCATCACTTCGTTTAGAAATTGATGGAATACGCATGATACAAGAATATTGTAAGACAAACTCTTTAAATGGAATACTTTACGCCAGTAATTTTGTTCAAAAGAATTCATATAAAAAATCAAATGGCGAAGCGATACGCCCAATTGAATATAATGATTTTAATTTTAGAGTTGCGATGAGTACTGAAAATATTTTAAAAGATAGTTCTCCTTTAAAAGATGAACTTATAAATAAATGGGCTGATATTAAAAAAACATTCAGGTATATCAATCGAGTAGAATTTAGACATGATGATATACCATTTAATGTTGATTTAAGCATTGTAAAACGTTCTCATAGGGGTGTATTACAAGATAAATATATAAAAAAAGGGTTTTATGCCAGACAAATTGAAATACCCGAATATACAATTGCTGATTCAGAAGTATTTGACGATGAACCTATATATGAAATTGAAATTGAAATGGTTCAATCATTAATTAAAAATTATAGCTCAAATGAATTAATTAAATTATTAAAACAAACAATTAAATATGTATTATCTGGTTTACAACAAACAAATTACCCTGTATCATATACAGAACAAAATAATGTTATTAAACAATATTTGATGATTATAAAGGGACAAGATTATCAAGAAAACATGAGAGTATTTTCTAGAGATTTTATCGGTCCGTCTTCTACTACATTACAACTTAATAATATTTTACCTATAAATGAAGATGCTAATTTTCCGAATATTAGAAGAAATTATACAGTAACCGATAAGGCAGATGGAGATAGAAAATTGATGTTTATTGATAATAAAAGAAGGGTTTATTTAATCGATACAAATATGAAGGTACAGTTTACAGGATGTATATCAAATATTCTTGAAAATGTAATATTAGACGGTGAACATATTTTACATGATAAATATGGTAATTTTATAAATCTTTATGCTGCTTTTGATATTTATATACTAGATGGTAAAGATAAACGCATGCTTCCATTTGTATCTCTTAAACCTGATATTGTTAAAGCAAATTTTAGATTGCCATTACTAGATTCAGTAATAAAAAATATTGGATTAAAATCGGTCATGAATAATGACGCAGATGTACCCTTAAGAGTTGTATGTAAAACATTTTATACAGAATCAGAACGCCAAAATATTTTTCAAGGATGTAAAACAATATTACAAAAAATAAATGATGAATTATTTGAATATAATACTGACGGACTCATATTTACCCCTATGGATAAAGGAGTCGGGTTTGACAATGACACAGACAAAGTAAAAAATACAAAAGTTACATGGATTCATTCTTTTAAATGGAAACCGCCAGAGTTTAATACAATTGATTTCTTAGTATCCATAAAGAAAGGACCAAATGGAGAAGATGTTGTATCTAATTTATTTAAAAGTGGTATTGATATGTCAACAAATGAACAATTAGACCAATATAAAACATTATTATTAAGAGTAGGGTTTGACCCTAAGAAACATGGTTATTTAAATCCATGTGAAGATATTTATCAAGATAATATACCTTCTTATGGAAATGTAGATGATGATGAAAGTTATAAACCAGTTAGATTTTACCCTACAAATCCTTATGACCCTGAAGCTAGCATATGTAATATAATTATGAAACACGATTCAAATGGAAATAAAAAAATTATGACAGAAGAAGATGAAATTATTGAAGATAATATGATTGTTGAATTTAAATATGTTGAAACGAATGAAAAATTATGGAGATGGGTTCCTTTAAGAATTCGTTATGAAAAAACAGCCGAATTAAGAATGGGAATGAAAAATTATGGAAACGCATATCATGTTGCGAATGACAATTGGCATTCAATACATTATCCAGTAACGATAGATATGATTACTACTGGTGAAGAAATACCAAACGAACTAGGCGATGATGATGTTTATTATAATAAAACAACGAATGTATCAAAAACAAGAGCGTTGAGAGATTTTCATAATCTATTTGTTAAAAAATTACTAATTATGAGAGTGTCTAGAAGCGGAGATAGTTTAATTGATTATGCGGTTGGTAAAGGAGGAGACATTCCTAAATGGATATCTGCGAATTTATCATTTGTATTTGGAATTGATATTTCGAGAGATAATATTGAAAATAAATTAGATGGTGTATGTGCGCGTTATTTAAATTATAGAAAGAAATTCAAAATTATGCCTGCTGGATTATTTGTAAATGGCAATTCAAGTGTCAATATTCGTAATACAGACGCAATATATACAGATAAAGGTAAACAAATCACCAAAGCGATTTTTGGAGAGGGTTCTAAGGATGAAAAATTATTAGGAAAGGGTGTTTATAAACAATATGGAAAAGCTAAAGATGGATTTGATATCAGCTCAATACAATTTGCGCTACATTATATGTTTGAAAATAATTTAACATTACAAAATTTCTTAAGAAATATAAGCGAATGTACAAAAGTGGGCGGTTATTTTATTGCTACAAGCTATGATGGTGAAACTATTTTTAGAGCTTTATCAAATAAATCAGTAGGAGAGAGTATTGTTATTAATCAAGATGAAAGTAAAATTTGGGAAGTAAAAAAAATGTATGATAATATTACATTTGACGACGATATATCATCAGTGGGTTATGCGATTGATGTATATCAAGAAACAATCAATAAAGTTTTTAGAGAATATCTTGTTAATTTTAATTATTTGACACGATTAATGGAAAATTATGGATTTGTACAAATAACAGATGTAGAAGCTAAAGAATTAGGGGTTCCTTCATCAAGCGGTATGTTTAATGAACTTTATAATGAAATGGAACAAGAAATTAGTCGAAATAGAAATAAAGCAAATGATTATGGGTTAGCTGATAAAATGACATCGGGTGAAAAAAGAATATCATTTTTAAATAGATATTTTATTTATAAAAAAATAAGAAACGTAGATGCCGAAGCGGTCGCAAATTCTTTATTAGATACATCAAAGCAAAACGAAAAAGAAATTGAAAATGAAAGTAAAACAATTGAGAAGTTAATTAAAGATAAAAGTAAAGTACGCAAAGTAATTAGAAAATTAAAACAACGTATTAAATTGGTAATGGAAGATGAAGAAGAACTTGGTGGAGTTGAAGAAACAAAAGAAGGTGAATTTGAACAAAAAGAAATTATAGAAGATATTGAAAAACGAGCAGAAGCAGAACAAACTCAACAACCATTAGTTGAAAAACAGTCAGCTGAAAAAGAAGCACTACCACCGCCTCCACAGCCAACGCAAATTCCTTTAATTAAAAAGAAAGGTAGACCTAAAAAATTAATCATACAGGAAGATATTACTTTGCCTGTTGAAAACATACCAGGTGAAATTGAAAATCCACCAATTAAAAAAAGAGGTAGACCTAAAAAAGTAAACAAAGATTAAAATAGACATACGTTTCTGAATATTACATACAATTAAATATAATGATTAAATAACATAAATATTTTTTTATATTTATGTTAGACATATAATTATGAACGCTTATATATTACCAAATATTAATATTTTTAATATTTCACATAAATTAAATCCAACATTTACAGAAGAAGAAATCCCTGGAATAATAAATAAAGTTTTAAATATTTATTTAAATAATATTAAAGTTCAAATTGATAACAATCGCGATAAATGGGATAATTATAAAAAATATACTAATCCATATGAATATATACATAGCATAATTCCTAATTATAAACAATCTATATGTAAATTAAAACCATTATCAAGGTCGTTTTATAAAATGATTGAATTATGTAATAATTTTAATGTAATAAAAGAATTACCATCAACATCATGTAAAACATTTCATCTAGCAGAAGGTCCAGGTGGATTTATAGAAGCAATTGTTTCATTAAGAA
>Ga0255144_1000348_pt1 | contig 13869 bp, 13 predicted proteins | sample Atl_Cont_RepA_8h_FD_183633 | JGI IMG/M metagenome (GOLD analysis project Ga0255144, IMG submission 183633) | Freshwater microbial communities from Altamaha River, Georgia, United States - Atl_Cont_RepA_8h | ecosystem: Environmental > Aquatic > Freshwater > River | place: USA: Georgia | collected...
AGGTGTTTTAATGCGAATTATCAATGGTGAATTTAAGAAAACATATATTCCAGTTGGGTCAAGATTAGATAAATTATTACAACTTGATGCTAATTTGAACTAGCCGCTAACCGCTCAATATAATTAAACCCTCCATTGGTTAATTTATATTGAATCTCTTCATTTGTTACAGGTTCATACTTCATAATAATATTTATGAAAAAATAATATTCAAATATTCCTAAGAAAAAAAACATTAATAGATTTTCAAAAAATATTATTTTCCATTGAATATGGTTTCGATATGATTTATGTAATGACAATCCTAATAATACGCAAAAAATAATACCCAGCCCACCTCCCATTTTACATGAACGAATAAATAATTGATTTAATATTTGTTTCTGGTTTTCCTTTGAATGTAGATAATTTATATATAATGTATCTAATATTTTTCGCCTGTAATAAGATTGATTATCTACAAGTTGATGAATAAGTTCAGATTCAATTTCATTTAATTCAACCAATTCTAAATGACGAAAATAACTATCTATTTTTCCAATAAATTTTTGATTTTCAATGCGAACAATAAAATCGAAGAAAAAATAGATTTCAAAAATAACCATTATCAAAATATGAGCGCAAATAGAGAGAGCCTTGTTTATAATGATGTACCTACACGAATATAGTTTATCAATCGTGTAATATAAAAAATATACGCATTTTTGATTTTTTTTAGATTTTGTACAATTTACGAAAAATGTATTATATTTTTTATAAATGGATTTGTTATTTATCATTTGATTTGGTCTAATTTCTAATTCCCATGATTCATATGTTTCACCTGATTCGATTTCATTTTCATTTTCATTTTCGATTTCAATTTCATTATTATTATTCTCGCCATTCTCATCATTTTTCTTATCCATTTTAATTCTAGAAATCATATAATAAAATGGTAAGATAACATTAAATTATAATTCATATAAAATAAATTATATTTTAATATTACAAATCATCCATATTTGTTTAATATTGATATAATTCATTCACAACAATAGACATACACCAATCAGCACCATTCAAATTCACAGTATTACCTTTATCATCAACTAATCTTACTCTCATTCGATTAATATCCACTGGACCATAATATCTTCTCTCATTCAATAAAAGATTTGCTCCAAAACTTGTGTATGGTTGCTGTCTTATATTTGAATTAATATCAATTGGTAATATAGCCAATACATCGCTTGAATTTGAACCATAATTTCGTTGTTTTATCGTATTTCTATTGGATAATATTTGATTAATAGAATACACTTGTGCTTGGGTTATTTTTTTTCCTCTTCCACTAGATGAATTTACTTTATTTCCTGAGCAATCCAATTGTAAATCACTGGAATAATAACTTGGTAAACTTAAACGAGTATCTTCAGGGACACCAATATTAACCAATCCTTTATTTTGTCTATTTTGATTAAAATCATCTAGTATAATAGAAAAATATTTTGGACCATATAAATCTGATACAGCATCTAATGAATATGTTCCAGAAGTATATGTTTTTGTGAAAGATGTGTATATTTTTGTAGAACTATTTGGACCTAATGGGGCCGGTCTAAATCCAAGCGACCAACCTAAATTTTGATTCAATAAAGAAGATGTAAAACAACGATTCCCAATACAGTCAATGCCGCCAGAAGCATCATAAAAATAGAATGTGGCTGGATTTGTACCTGTTAAAGTAAACATAAACTTTGAGCTATAATAATTATAACTCCATGATATTTCAGATGGTTTCGTCGAAGACCCCCAATTAATATCTGTATCTAATTGAATTAAAATGCCAGAAGGATCATAATTTCCTTGTGGAAGATTAAATGAATAAAGAACCCCTCCAATTTCAACATTAAAACAAGTATTTCCTTGTTCTAAACTAAATCTATACCATGTATTTGGTATTTGAACAGAATATAATAGAATTGAAAGAACTTTTGTTAATGGTTCTGATAATTCAAACGTGTAATTTGTGGAAGAACTAGATGAATTTGGGTCGGCCGAATTAAATGGTAAAATAGTAGGCCTAAATTGACTATCAACGTTTATAATTCTAGTATTTAAATTTCTTAAAGTAGGATTCAAACTATCTTGAGTGACTGGTAATTGAACACTTTGATTTATACCTAAAAAGTTTTGTTTCATTGGGTAATGAGCGTTATCATTAAAGACTTCAACTTGTTGAACTCGGTCAGTTAATTTAGATGATTGACTAGGGTCTGTGGGGTTTAAATATTGGTTTTGGTACCAATTGTCCGCTTGTTTGGTATATTTATTGACATTTCCATTATTTGTATTTGTATTTGTATTCAAATATTCATCAGAAAATGTCGATATCAATTTATTTCTTGCTTTATCTAAAAACAAAACTATATTTTCATTATCATTATTATACTCATCTGATTCTTTAACTCGTTTAATCGCTTCATCAGTAGAAAAATGTATTTGCCTTAAGCTTGGATTTGGTTCTAAATTCAATACTTGTAACAATTCATCTACCGAATATTCATCTACATTTGTATTCAATACACTCATACTATAATTTTATCTTTTAATTAAAAAAATATAATCAGCCACAATTAAAACAAATATAGTGCTTTTTTTTAAGTGCTTAATTTTAAGCAAATCATAATTAAATAATACATCTAATAGTAATATTACGATTGTAGAGTAGTTGTATTAGTTGTATTATTTATGCTATAAAATGTATCTTTGTATTCTCTAATAAACATATTTTTAAAAATCTCTATAAAATCAATATGACTATTATTTAAAATCCAGGCAGGTAATTGTGTAATTCCTTGACATCTTTTTATATGGTAACTTCCTTTGAATATTAACTTTTCCAGTATTTCAATATAAATTATATCATTTTTTTTAAATTTACTTTTATCAATTCTAAATGAGCTTTTATATGTATATCTATTATAGTTACAGTCTTTATATATTTTATAATACTTATCAGCGTGAACATAATTTTTAACCATACCAATCCCCATAATTTGATTTAAATCATTATTCATTTCTACTACAAAAACAACAATCATATGTGGTACAGTTTCTTTTATTCTCATTGGAGAATTGTAAATACATCCTTTGTGGTTATGTGTATTTCTCCATTTAACATTTTCTTCCCATGTATCATTTGTAAATCTAGTTGAGCATATAGTATATATCATATGAATTTGTTTTATTTAATTTAATAAAGGGATTTTTAATTTTCAATTTTTAAAAAAAATAGAGTATAATAAATATTAAAATTTAAAAGAGTATTACTTATATTTATAATGGAATATCCAAATGATTCACACGATTCATATGATATTAATAATTATACAAATGACGAATTATTACAAGTATTGAATTTAGGAGAACATCCGTCAATAAATGAAATTTATTATTCCGCAGAAGAAGCAATAAATCGATTGAAAAAATCGTTTAATTATGATAAAGATTTGATTTCATTTATTGAAAATGCGAGAGATATATTAATAGATGATTTTTCAAATAATAATTTTAAACACGATGAAACCAAATATAACAAACTTCAGATAAATAATGAGGATGATGAGGATGAGGATGGCGACGATGATGGTGACGAAGATGACGATGATGAAAACAATGATAGAGACGATGAACGCGAAAATAATAATGATAGTCGTAAACGTGAACACGATGAAAACAAAAACACCAACATAAATCCAAATAATGTAAATGTAAATACAAACAATTCTAATAATAGTCAAGCAATTGTAGTAGGTTCTTCATATTCGGATAATGTTGTTTCAAATGTTATGGATTCAAGCCTTGATAGAGACAGAGAATTTTTACAGGTACATGACCCAATACAGGCTGAAAAAGATAAAATTTTAAATCCAATAAGAAGAAGATATATAACAAGTATAGTCAATATCGACACCTTTTTAAGGAATGATTATTTAACAACAAATCCTAGTAATTATATTCAAGAATTTGCGGAACCAATTAATAATGTAATTAGTATGTCACTATCTTCCATTGAAATGCCCAATATTTGGTATTCATTTTCAGAGAGTAGAAATTCAAATTTTATTAATATTGTATTTAAAAACTTTAATTATGATGGAAATGTGTACGATGTATCCTATAATATTACAATTCCTGATGGAAATTACACATCAGAGGAAATAGAAGTTACAATGAATAATTTATTTAAATATTATGCCCAACACAATCCATTAATAGGAGATGAATACCAAAATCCTATATATTATTTAAGAATGAGTGTTGATAATATTACTGGAAAAACAACATTCAGAATTATTACACAAGGATATGATTACACAAATTCAGACGAAGAACTTTTATTTGGAACTTCGCCGTATGAACCACTCAAATTAAATGGAAATGATAATATCTGTTATTCACCTGATATGGCGGTCGAATTTAATTTTTTAAATGAAACACAATTATCTTTGTATAATGAATTATTAAATAAAAAAAATGACCCAGCAATTAATGATGTTGTTTATAATACGAATTATATAAACACTACATTATGTCAACAATATGTTACAAATGTTAAGAAAAAGGCATATAATACAAGTTCTATTGTTCCTGAAAAAATCATGTTTGATACAGCAGGCTGGATGTTTGGATTTAGAAAACCAAGTTATACAATGACAATTAATGATACCTTTTTTGATGCTTATACAACAAATTATGTTGTTATATATAAGGGCTTTCTAAATAGTGAAGGTATATATGGAGGCTTGGTTAATACTTACCTCTTTTTAAGTATTGATGATTTTAATAATAATTATAAAAGAACTGTCATATCAAATAGTGATAATTTTGTTGTAAGTAATAATATTTTAGCAAAAATACCAATTGGAAGTGGTTCAAATACATTACTAGTACAAGATGATAAAATTAATAAAACAAGGGAGTATTTTGGTCCAGTTAATATAAAAAGAATGAGAATTAAATTATTAGACCGTTTTGGAAATGTAGTCGATCTTAATAATAATAATTATACCTTTACTCTACAACTAACACAATTATACTAATACTAATACTAATACTAATACAATAAACTATTCATTCATAATACATATATTACTTTATATATATAATTTAATGATAGCAAAAGGAAAAAGTATCTCCGGAAAAGCACCACGTTCTGTATCATCTATGTATGGAAAGTTAGACCCAGTAGGAGAATCAAAATGTTTGAATACAGAGGCTTTACTAAAAACATTATACACAAATATAGGTTCTAACTTAAATACTTTATTACAAAACTTTTCAAAAGGTGATTTTGTAGCAGTTAAAAATGAATTAGACCAAAATTATGATAGATTATCCATTACCATCAGAAACAATTCAAAGCCGGAATTCTTGTATTATGAAATTATGAGAATTTTAATGAACAAAACACTCGATGGTCTAAAGCAATGTATTTTTCAATATTTAAATTTAATAGATACTGCTAGTAAATTAGAGAAATGTAATGAATATAAATCAATTTTAGATGACCCTGAAAAACTTAAAGATTATATTGATAAATTATCAAGACGATTCTTCTTATTAGAGGCTGAACCGATTACGATTATTAAAGGTACACTTAAACCTCAATATGCTGCTTATGTTTCTTTATATGGATTCCCTGAGAGTGGTATTTTTGAATCTGATAAAATGGGAGATATTCTTTATAAATTAGAAAATAATTTACCAATGACGCCATTGGCATAATTTAGGAAAATTGTGAAGTTTCTTTAAATTCTTTTAAATAAATATTTAGCAAAACCATTTAAAGAACATATTTTTTAAATATTATAAACATTTATCAAAATTGAATAAAAATTGTTTAAATTATTTCTGTAAAAAATTTTTTTCTTTGCTATATGTATAAAGATGAGTTCTATTAGTCCTGTTAATCTTGTTTTAAACGGTCTTGCGACCGAAATTCAAATGTCTACGCTAGGTGCGTTCGCGGGTACAGCTCCCCCTAGTTTAACTGCTGATTCTTACGCAACAGTTTCAGTAACTCTTGATAATATGAAATCTACATTTACTTTCCATTCCGATTCTACTGATTTTACTGATGTAGATGCGGAAGATGTTATCTATTACTGTGATTGGCAAGGCGCTGATATTAATGTTTCTAACTCTGCTGTCGACGCGACTTTTAGAATTGATGAGAATGCGGTATCAAATGACATTAAACATGATTTTATTAGACACATTGCTAATTATTTATTCAATACTCATCGTGGTGTGGATCTATTTGATAACGAGGCTGATATGCTTCTAAATTTAGAAGAGAAAGGAGAGGCCGCCTGGAGTAATAACCAGGATACAGGTATTAAAAATAAAATCAATGCTGCTAATAATAAAACAAATGGAGATACTAGTGACGATAATTATTGCCGTGTATTATTTAGACAATTAGTTAATCTTCAACCAAATAGATTTCAAACATTAGACGCGGTAAGTGAAGAGAACGGCAACTATAAATTACCATTTGTCTCTGGTGATTCAATTAGCTTCAAAGTTACATACAAAGCTCATGCTGACCAACATCTTATTGTTGGCCGTGATGATGCGGTTCCCGATAGAAGCTATGCTATCAAATTAGTAATGGCATAAACTTAAACCTAATAAAAAATAATTAAATTAATCTCAAACAATTTTTGAATACTTCATATTATAATCTTCAAATTATATAATATGAATCATAGAAATATTCTTATTGATTTAGAACGCATGAAAGGCGAAAAAATCAATAATATTTCTCATTATAATAATGCGGTTCAACGACAAATTATACAAAATCAACAAAAAATGTTTATAATGCGCCATAATAATACACTAAAAAATATTCAACCATCTTATGGTGGAAAACATTATGATTGTAATTGTTGAAAAGTCATGAATCCATAAACCATTCATATTTTTTTTTATGTAAACGATTCACATTTTCTCTATCTTTATTAGTTAATTTAAAATAAGAAGCAATTGTATCATCATTTATAATTTCAGGAAAATCAGTTAATTTAGTTATATCAGGAATTAATTCAAAAATATATTTTTCCAAATATTTCATTCTATATCGTGTTGACTCAAACAAATAAAGCGCTACTTTTGTTGAAAAAAAGGCCTTTAATCGTTTTAATTCTTCCACTGTTTTTCCAATTATCACATAATTATCTCGATTTGATATACCATATTCTCCTTCAGCGTCCAAATATGGAAATCCATACATTTTATGAGCCATAATAAGTTTAGGAATTCCATAATATGCCTCTTTCATATTTGAATACTCTATATCCAACATAGGTTTCAATCCATCAAGTTTACACGTATTTATACAAGGATACATAAAAATATCTGTTTTAACCTTTGAAAACTTACTCAATTTAGACGGTAAATTTGTTTTAATCACTGATAATTTTGTTTCATGATTTAATTTACATATTAGTTTTTGAATTACACTATATCCATATAAAGGGATAGGTTTATTGTTTAAAAAATGTTTAGTATTATTTTTTGTAATAATTTCTCCGTTATTTTCTCTCATATCCCATTTTAAATATTCCTCCAAATCTTTATCAAAAACAATCATATATCCAGGATTTTTAGATTTAGTTAATTTAAAATAACAAGTAGGTGTTTGGGCATAGTTGTTGAAAACCCGATTTGTTTCTGTATTTGTCATACAATTCAAATATTCAATACAATAATTCATCATAAATTCATTCATTTTTGCTTTATCCTTTTTAAGCCATATTGAAGGAATAATGACTGTCATCACTCCATTCTCTTTCAATAAATCAACAGATTTTTTTATAAATGGTATCCATACAGTCGTTCCGTCTTCTTTTTTATTAGATAATGTATTAGAGGGTACCTTTTTCAAACCATTATTATTATATGGAGGATTTCCTATGACAAAATCAAAGACTTCATTTATATTCAATGAGAGAAAATCACCCTTAAATAAATTACAATTTTCTCCAAATACATCTTCCAAAATCTTCCAATTTTCTTCTCTTATTTCTGTCATATAAATCATATTTTCAATAATATGTCGTGAGCGTTCACCAGGATCTTTGATTTTACCAACAAGACCCTTAAAAAGTTTTGTATATAATACAATTGAAAAATATCCACACCCAGTTCCAATATCAAGCCATTTTTTATGAGGCATTGTAAATTCATGTTCATCGATTAAATCCAATATTTTTTCAATTAAAAAAAAAGGTGTATTTATCTCTCCATATTTATATCTAATTTCTTTGGAAACATCAAAGTTTTGTTTAAATGTATTTATATCGATGTTTACAATACTCATTTTACTGAATATACATTATACTAATTAAATTAAAATCAAAAGACAAACTCGTATTGAATGATATTTTTAATATTTATTTTAAGATTATTATAAAATAGTTGCTTTATTTTATAATATTGTTGTTCTCGTGTTAAATCTCCTCCAGTTATTTTTTTCACATTTTCAATATACTTTTCGGTAAAACCAGTATCAAACAATCTTTTTTTATTAATATCTTGCCATATTTTCAATTGACCAATCAAACCCCTTGTTATTTTATTAAACATCATATCAAATTGTTCTACAGTTATTATACTCCATTGTTTTTCATTAAAGACAAATAACCCATCTTTTTGCTCAAATGCTTTTATAGGGAGATTTATATTTTCTGGATGTGTTTGTATGTTAATATCTATACATAATATTCGCTTTATAATTTGGTTTATTCCTTCAATAAAATTATGATTTGTCACACAATCCATATCATCTTGATTAATTTCTATACTATCTACCCAATTATTATAATCGATAGATGGAATCATGTTTTCATTTAACCAGTCTATTACATTTATCTTTTTTTTATTATTATGTATCCAAGAGGACATTTTTTCAACTTGTCGTTCTAATTTATCGTTTTTCATAATAAGTATTTGTATTATATTATACATTTCTCTTAAACTAGGAATATTTTCAGACGATTCATTTTCCGATTTTCTCTCTGATACACTTTTGTTTATGACACTACAAAGTAAGAAGTGTTTTTCATATGCTTTTTTAATTTTATAAGTTTTATTACAAAATCCGCATTCATAATGACCACTTATCTTATCAGGCATGATTTAATTTAAGATAATGATAATTTCTTATTATTTTATTTATTCAATTTTGTTCAATTTATAATATTTAATATTATTATAAAACATGTCATGCTCGTGTAGTGGTGGCCCAATTCCGAAAGTTTATCAGAAAAGAACTTGTACTGGATGTACTACAAGTTGTAATTATGAAATTACGCAAAAAAGAATATGGAAACAAGTAAGTGTTTATAGTTCATTATTTACTATGGCAAAATCATCCGCAAATGTAAATACTCCAAGTAATTTACCTCTTCCTTCTTTCTCAAATGTAAATTGGAATCAAGCAAGTGATAGAAATCGTCCAGCAATTCAATATAAAATTGTCCCCACAAAAGGTAATTCAACAAAATCATCTATTACCAGAGAAAGACCGGGGTCATGTTCACCTGGTGGAAAAGGTGTAGATGTTAAACATAATTCATATGACCGATATTTAAATCGTCGTAAAAGTAATTTAGTAAGAAACCAATGTACGGTTGCTCCAAAACCAGAACAAGGAAATAAAAAACAAACATTTGGTATGTTATCACAATCAGGCGATTGTTGTAAATGTTAATTACAAATCACACATCACACAACACAAATCAAATTACACATTATGAATTATTTATTAATAATAAATGAATATAACTATAAAATAAATATTAAATAATAAGTAATTAAAATAATTCATAAAAATATATATACAATGAGTTCCTTTGATTTAGATGTTCAAAATTATTCTTTAGATGAATTACTTAGTATGTTTTCACTATCGAAACCATATGAAACGGAAGAGGTTATTAATAATAAAATAAAATTAAAAGATAAAGTAAATGTTCAATATGATTTAACTCTTAATAAAAAAAGCGACATATGTGGATTTTTAGATAGTGCTGCAGATAAAATCATTGAAGCAATACAACACGGTCCTATTGTTAAAAAACCACAAAATTTTTTAGATTTAAAAAATAATTTATATAAATCTACTGGTTCTACTTATATTATAAAAAGTTCATTTGATACAGAAGGACTGAATGCGAAGGCATGGGAAGGAAAATTAATTGATAGTCCAAATCACCCTCCTGGTTTTGTAAATCCAATTAATATATCTACTATAAAACGCACTGTTAATGTCGATACTCGTTTTAGGTCGAATTATTATACTACTTCAGCTACTAATTTTTCACTTACACTTCCATTGAAAATAACAAATGTACTTTCAATGCGTTTAGCATCAGTTGAAATTCCTATTACATATTATGTCATTGCTCAATATCAAGGAAATTCTTATTTCAAAATAGATTGGGATTTTAATCCAAATGCGACAGAAGAAGCAGATAGATATAATTGTACAGGAGTCGTCAAAATACCAGATGGAAATTATGAACCTTTTTGGGAAGATGCTACACTTGCTACTGATTTAGCGTCAACGGTTAATACGTATATGCATGCTTTATCAGTGAATGGAACGAAAATAGACCCTGATGGAGATTTAGAAAAAATTAAAAACATTGTTTATAATGTAGAACGTACGAGTGGACGAAGTGGTTTTGCTTGGAAAATAGATTCCGATGTAGCAGCAGAACCATTTAGAATTACTTTTGGTGTAAATGAAGACGGTAATCAAGATGTAGGAACAAATCTTCAACTTCGTTTAGGATGGTTTTTAGGGTTTAGAGTCTCAGTATATGAAGGAGATTCTATTACATCTGAAGGCATTTGTTATATGAAAGGTCCTCGTTACGCGTTTCTTTGTATAAATGATTATAATAATTCAGTAAGTGATTATTTTGTATCCGCATTCTCTTCATCTGTTTTACAGAGAGATATTATAGCTCGTATAAATCTTACATCGATTCAGCAAACAAATGGAGTCTATCAATCTGGACAAGATGATGGTAGTTCTATTCAAATTAACAGACAGCGAAATTATTTTGGACCTGTTGATATAGAACGATTGGAAATTAAGCTTGTAGATGAGTTTGGACGTATTATTGATTTAAATAATATGGATTGGTCTATGGCTCTTACTATGGAATGTTATTATTCTAATTAATTACTCAATAAGAACATTGAATTATATTTAAAATTGAAAACATTATTAAATATAATTAGTCATTAAATATATCAAGACATTTCTTATCACATTTATGGAAAACCACAATTTATCTCATGCTCAACGGGAAGTATTTGAGTCCATTCAATTAGGTCAAAATGTTTTTATGACAGGACCAGGTGGTTCAGGAAAAACCTTTTTAATACAAGAAATTTATAATTGGTACAATCAAAGAGATTCTAAAAAAATTCAAGTATGTGCTTTAACTGGATGTGCTGCTGTATTATTAAAATGTAATGCCAAAACCTTACATTCTTGGGCTGGAATTGGTTTAGCAAATGGAGATATCAATGATACAATTCATAAGGTTGTACATAATAAATGGAAGCGAAAGAATTGGTTAAGTATCGATATATTAATTATAGATGAAGTAAGTATGTTGTCAAATAAATTATTAAGTATTTTAGATGGAATTGGAAAAAAAATTAGAAAATCCATGCTTCCATTTGGAGGAATTCAAATATTATTTTCAGGAGATTTTTACCAATTACCCCCGGTTGGAACAGCAAGTGAACCAGAAACAACACAATTTTGTTTTGAAAATCCAATATGGAACACCTTATTCCATAGACAAATACAATTGACTCAAATCTTTAGACAAACCGACCAATCATATTCAGAAGTTTTGAATCAAATTAGAGAAGGTACATTAAATAAAAAGGCTTATAATTTACTTATGTCAAGATGTATTCCATGTGAAGATGATACAATTAAACCGACTAAAATTCTGCCCAGAAGAAATGACGTTAATCGAATTAATGAAACTGAAATGAAATTATTAAGTGAAACAGACCATGAATCTGAAAGAGTATTTGAAATGGAAATTGTTAAAACTGTTCCGGATGATAAACGTATTCATATACCAAAAGAACAATTATTGAATGAATTAGAAATTTTACAAAACAACATTATAGCTGAAAAAAAACTTGTACTTAAAAAAGGCGCTCAAGTCATGTCAATCATTAATGTAGATATGGAAGGTTCTATGCCAATTGTGAATGGAAGTAGAGGAGTCGTAGTTGATTTTACAGAAACTGGAATGCCGGTTGTTAAATTTAAATCAGGAATTACAAAACCTATATCGCATTATGTATGGGAACTTGAAGATAATTTAGAACTTAAAAAGGGATATGGAATTAAACAAATACCACTTATTCTTGCTTGGGCAATCACAATTCACAAATCACAAGGCTCTACATTAGAATTAGCCGAAATTGATATAGGAAATGGTATTTTTGAGTGTGGCCAATCGTATGTAGCTCTTTCAAGAGTAAAAGATATTAATGGTTTGTATTTAACTTCATTTAATCCTGCTAAAATTAAAATTAATAAAAAGGTACATGAATTTTATAAATCATTGAAACAAATATAAAGTGAAATTTATTATATTATATAAACGTATCATGTTAACTGAAAAAGAAGTATATAATACATTACTCGAAAATAATAAAAATTTAGATAATATCTTAGTAAATACAAATAAGAGTGAATATTTTTTTAATATTTTATATAAAACATTACCGGATAATACTAGTTTCGATGAAAATAACCAAGAACATATGTATATATTTATTTCAAATATGAATGATGTATTTTTCCCCGAATTTAAATATAGTGCGTATCAAAATAAATGGTATTTTAATAAAAAAAATAATTTGAATATGGAGTTAGGGCATGTACATCAACCTTATTATGGGTTATGTTCTCATAATGAACCCATCAAAGAATTAACAACAAAAGATATTAGAATTTTTTTACAATATATTTTGTATAATGAAATTGTGAAATATTATACTCATTTACAAGAAGTACAAGCTTTACAAAAAACATTAGATAATAATCAAGACGAGTGTATAGAGGAAAAAATAAAATTTTTTATTAATTTTTCAAAAAAATGTCAAACAGGAGCTATTTTTTTTAAATATATTGATTCTTCAAAATTATTTTCACTTTAATTTTATAAATATAAATATAAATATAAAAATAAAAAATCAAAAATATTATTTTTACATGATATTTCAATTTTTAATATAAACCAAAAAAAATTGAAATGCTTTTTTCAGTAAAACCAAAATGTATCTGAACATTCAATACAATGTCCTCGAACATGAACTACGCAACTGCGAACGAGACCAAGACCACCAGCGATGACTCTGTTCTGACCTCGGTCTATATTCCTCGCGTTTATGGAAATATCCCGCAGCGGTTTATCCAAGAAACGTTTGAGGCATTGGACCTTGGTGTTGTCAGTAATATCCAATGTGTGAAGCGTGAGGGTAATGCCTATATGGCATTTGTGCATTTCAAGTCATGGAATACCACAAACCCCGCGGCTGTCAATCTTGCCAAGAAGGTTAATGACCCGAATGCGCAGGCCCGGGTTGTTTATGACGACCCTTGGTATTGGATTTTGCTGCCAAACAAGAGTAGCGCTGCGACGACGACAACAACGGCGACCACGACGACGACCCTCCCTCACTTCTCTGAGATGATTTGCGCCCAGGAATGGGAACAAATGGAGAAGTCCAGAATTAAGCGCGAGAAGGAAGAATGTGAACGAG
>Ga0255144_1000354_pt1 | contig 13689 bp, 18 predicted proteins | sample Atl_Cont_RepA_8h_FD_183633 | JGI IMG/M metagenome (GOLD analysis project Ga0255144, IMG submission 183633) | Freshwater microbial communities from Altamaha River, Georgia, United States - Atl_Cont_RepA_8h | ecosystem: Environmental > Aquatic > Freshwater > River | place: USA: Georgia | collected...
CCTCCAGGAACACCTCCCGAAAGCGGGATCTCTTCTCGCTCTCATGGACTTCCTTGGTCACGCGCTTGAGGATCTCCTGCACCTGGCTCCAGTACCAGGGCAGTTGTGTCTCGAGGTCATGGTCATTCACTTGGGTCCTTGCAGTTTCCACCACCACAGGCTTTGGCTTTTTCAGTCTTATTCCCCGTTCTCTTTCCCAGGTATACGGTGTCTTGTCCACGGCTCAGCTCCTCCAGTTTCTCCTGAACTTCCCTGACAATCCTCCAGGCCACCATGGTCCTGGCATACTCCAGTTCCCTTGCGAGTCTTGCCATCTCGTTCATGACATTCTCCCCCTACGCAACGATGGACAGCAGGTCAAAGCGCCGCACCATCCGTTCCGTCGGACCGTACCTCAGGGCGTACAGGTCCCGAACCTCGTAGGGGTCCGGACACCGTGTGCCCAGGCGACGACCCATCCGCAACGCTAGCTCGCGGATAAGGCGGTCTGCCCTTTGCTGTCTTGTTTCTTTTCGCATGCTTTCCTCACACTCTTCAGAAGGGTGATGATGGCCTGGGACTCCGGCGTGTCCACGCCAAGGGTCATGACCACCCGCAGCCACTGGGACTGGGTGAGGTTCAGCTCAAGACAATGTCGTTCCATGATGGATGATCTCGCTCCTGCTGGAGGGCGAGAACTATACCATCGCTCCAGAATAAACATAAGAGTTCCTCCTTGAAAAAAGAATGCCGCAGACCGGGAGGGTTGGGCGGTCCCTCACACGGCCTGCGACATGGCTCACCAATGGCTTGAGTAGTACAGGACATACCCAGGCCCCTCATCTACCGGGGACTTTTTTGCCTGGAAAAACATCCAGCCAAACATCCCCCGCCAGCCTCCTTGGCACTCCTGCATCTGGCACAGCGTGACAAACCGGCCGGTCTCCTTGTTCAGGAGACAGAGCTCGGCATTGCCGGTGTCCCGGACAAACAGGAACAACCGGCAGCTTTCACTGACGCTGGCCCAGTAGGTGCTGGGGTTTCCCGAGGACCGACGCAACCCGCACACGGGAAGCAGTCCCTCTCTTGGCTGGGTTCCATGCTGGACAAAGTGGGTAATCATGCCACCTCCCTGGTCCAGCAGGAAGCGGCGCTATGCCCGTAGGTCTCCACCACCAGGTCTTCCCTTCTCTCCCCCTTGCGGGAGAGGGTCAGGCGGGCCATGGCCTTTCTAAACCTGCGGGCAGCCCGTGCTTTCTTGGACTGCATCAGGTTGAACTCCATCAGTCCAGCCTCTTCCTGCCTGCGGTTCAGGCGACGCACCAGCCAGCCTAGCCACTCCAGGATGACCTGGGCCATGTGCCTGGCCCGAATCTCCTGGTCGTCATGGGGCTTGTCCGCCATGCGCAATTCCCTTAGCACCCGGCGGATGGTCTTGTTCCTGCGGAACCTTTCATCTTCTTCCGCCAGGATCTGGCCGGACTGGAAACGCATCCGCTCCAGGTCCTCCAGCAATTCCTCCCGGTCCCACTCGTACAGGACCCGATCCTTCTCACTGCGTTCCCTGTCCTCGGTGGACAGGTGGTGCAGCCAGGCATCCCGCCAGCTTGTGACGCGGCGGCTCAGGTTCCAGAACCAACTGACCCGGGTAGCCCAGGTCTTGGGAGCCACAAACGGACGAAAGGGTTCCACGTCCTCGTCACTCTTCCAGGCCAGCTCCCGTTCCCAGGACTCCATGCCCTCAAAGTAGGAAGGAGACTTCTCCTCCCCCTCTGGTACCGGGCGCTTGATCCAGGTGGGAACCCCATGGCTCTGGAACGGCAGCCGGTACGGCAGCCCGCAGGCCACGAAGGAATCCTTCTCCCAGTACCCGAAAGTACAGAAGGGGTTGCCCTCCATCTCCCTGGAGTTGGGCATGTCAATCCGCTCCCACTGCTTGCGCACCGGAGCGGTGACCACGGGATCCGACTTCCAGTGCATCTCAGGCACCGGCTTGCCCTCACGCACCCAGCCCGACTCGGGCACCTTGGACAGAAGCCGGTCAATGAACGCCGACTTTCTCAGGTACACCAGGATGCTATCGCGCATGGGGTTCTTGCCAGGGATGCTTTCCTCGGCGGTCTTCATCCCCAGACGAACACCCCGTCCATCAAAGACCAGGTACTCCAGGTACCCACGGTCCACACAGGAGAACGGGAAGCCAGCGGTGGTGCCTCGCACGGAACCACTCACGGGCATCCGCTCCATGGCCTTGCGCAGACTAAGGGTCGGCTTACCATTGTGACGGTGCACGGTCTTCGGGTTACGCTCCACGAGCACCCCGTCCTGCACCTGCAGTCCCATCTCGTCATAGCGCATCCACCTCTTGACGTCCTCCGGATGGGCATAGTTGCTCTCCAGAAGATGTCCATACCCCCGGCGGTCCAGTTCCACCAGGTCCTGGTAGCGAAACCAGGTCATCCCCTTCCAGCTTTTCAGCGGGGGAAACGCCTGGTAGATCCTCACCCCACCCATGGTCTTGCTGCGAGCCAGCCAGGTGTCCTCCACCTTCTGGAGAAACTGGCTGCTTGCCTCCATGCTAAAGTTCAGGGGATGCCTGCAGGGCTTCAGGCTGATGTAGGGTCGAGAGCTTTTAACGGAAGGCATGCGACTTGAAAGTTGAAAGTCTTGAAACACCATGCTCAGTTCGGGGTGCCTCCTCAGGACGGCAGGCTGCACCACGGGAAACGAAAGCACACGGGCATCGAAAGTTATCATCATGATCTCCTTTGCCAAAGTTTTGGTTCATCGGGAGTTGCTCCACTCCCCAAAACTCCAACAGGCCCCATGACCAAAAACCCAAACCCATGACTTTACTTTTCCCGCGGGCTTTAATAGTCCTTTGGTTTCTCCTTCAGGGTTAGGATGTAGTTGACATCGGACTTCTCCAGGTCGCTACGCTTGCCCAGGTACACGGGCTGGTACAGGCTTCCACCGCGGAAGTAGTACAGGTACCGCACCTCGACTATGTCCCCCACCTGGGGTACCTCATGGTTGGAGGGGATGGTTACGTTGCCCACAAAGTCCATCACCACATCATTCTGTTTCATGGAAAGGCCCACGCTGCGCTGGTCATTCACCTGGGTTACCAGGCAGGTGGTGGTGTTGTAGAACTTGAACTTGTAGTAGTCTCCCAAAGTTCCATGCACCACTTTTTCACGTTTCAGTTTAAAGACCACGCCTTCCATGCCCGATTCTTCCATGAGCCTCAGTTGTTCCTTCGCGTCCCTTGCAACATCAAGACAGGGAACGTAAGTGATATGATCCATCTCCTTGAACGGGGCTGTGGCATCATCAAAAAATAATTGCTTGAGTGCGTGAAAGCGTTCTATAAAAGTATTGTTCATGCCAACATTCAACAGGGATTTTTCTGGGTCCTTTATGGCGTACACATACACCAGGTCAAAGGCATGGTAGGTATCCCCCACCAGCTCCCCGTCAATCAGGAACTCACACTCGCCAGGTAAGCTTGCCATCCTTAGGTCTGCCATCAGCTTGGGGGGAATGGGAACCTCCCTGCGCTTGCGGTTGTAGGCGGTGAAGGTATTGTCTTTCCATTCCAGGAAGAAACGAACCCCGTCCATCTTCTGCTGCACCAGGAAGTCGGGGTTGTTCATAAACCTCAAAGCACCTTCCTCATCCGTGGGAGTCAGAAGGATCACAGGTCCATCCATGATCTTGCCTTGCTGCACCGTGGTTATACCCCCGCAGCTCCCCACAAACTGGTATCCTTTGCCGGTCTTTTCGGCCACCAGCTTGTCAAAGATTCTCTCCGCCTTGGCCCTGTCCACCGGCGAGATGGTCTTGGTGCCCGAGGTCAGGGCAGAACCCCGCCTTCCGTACTGGAAGTTCACCACATAACCACTGGTGTCTACCTCCAGGGTGCAATTGTATACCTTGTCGCTGGAGCCATCCTTGAACCAAAGACTTGCCGACTTGACCGCCTCTACTGTGGACATAAAGACCTCCTATTTGCTGTGAAAAACAACCACAAAAGCCACCAACTTTTACCCCTAGGCGCCCCCAACGGGGAAGATGTTCCATCAGGAAGGGGCAGAACCCCGCGATCCCTCCTGTTCCTGGGGGACTTCCAGTGCACTGAGGTTCAGTACGAGGACATTGCCCCTTGGGATCCCGCGCGGATGGGACCTGGCCCAGGACTGGAGGGCCGCATCGAGGGCGGACTCCCTGTCGCAGGCCCTTACCCTGAGGGTGGACGATCCATACTGGCAGAGGTAGGTGTTCAAGAGCCCTCCGGAAAAGTGCCGCCCTGTTCTCCCGGCGTACTGGCCGGGCAGACGCAGGGCCCGCAGACCACGGAAGACTTTTCGGGGCCCCATTTGCTACTTTGCCTAGCCCTATTGTAGGAAAAGTTGGCAGCCCCTGGTATGGGAGGGGGTATAAAAAAAGAAAAGAATATGGCGGGGTTTCTGCAAGGATAAAAAAAAGACCCCTTGCCCGGTAGGGCTTGGGGTAGGAGGGCTGGGGCCAAAGGTTCAGACCCGAAACCGGTTGGGTCTCGAGCCTGAACGGTATTCAGTTGGGGTCTCCCTTGACCAGTCTTTCTAGCAGCAGGAGCGTCACGATGCTCCCGCTGACCAGAAGTCCGATCATGTTAGTCCTCCTTCTTCTTGAGGGAGTCCTGATACAAGATGTATGCAATTGGGTATTTGCCGGGGTCGGTCCCCTTCGCCGCTGCCCTTGCATTTATCTCTTCTGCAGAACTCATGAAGGCAGTTGCTTCTTTGTTCTTTCCATCCACCTTGATGGTTCCCCGAAGTATAAAAGTCTGGAAGAGTTCCCCATTGAAGGTGGTCTCCACCTTGTCCTTGGTCGGTGCGGCAAAGGTGCCCACAACCTTCTTGCATGCCTCTGGGGGCAAGTCTATGTCCTTGCCTTCCCTCAACTCCCATTGGGTTCCGTCCTCACTGGCCGGCGTCAAGACATAGGTCTTGCCGTCCACGGTAGAGCCGGAGGAAAGGTTGTTGCCTCGTGCCCAGAGTGAACACAAGCGATCACTCTTGGGATTTGAAAGCTTCCTAGCAGATTTGAAAGCAGATGCAAAACTCATTTTAAATCTCCTTAGTTAGTTGATGGTTACTTGGTTAGGGTTGGTGACTCGGATGGTAGGGCTCTTGCCCTTATAGTTTTCCATCAGGCCATTGACCGTTACCGTTTTTCCTTTCAAGGAACGGAAGGTAAGTCCGGGACAGGTCTTGGTATCCACATACACGGTCAGGTGCTTATCCTTGTAGCTGCTCGTATCATTGAGCAGGGTGTACTTGGATCGGCTGTACCACGGACTGTCCTTGCCCGAGGCCACTTGAAACTGCACCTTGGTGTGCTGTCCCATGTCTGTCCTCACCGCAGTCATGGGATCCTTCGCCGCGTTGGCGTAGTACACGCCTCCACTGGTCAGGATGGCTGCAGTAACCCCTGCGGCAATCCTTTCCTTCAGGCCCCATCCTTTTACCTTGTTGGAAATAACTTCAAACACACCGGGCTTAGATTGTTTCTTCATTGGAAACCTTTCTTTTGGTTTTTGGTTTTGAAACTTTGGCTAGCGGCTTGTTGGTGAAGAACGACTTCACCAGTTCCGTCAGCCATTGGAATACCAGCACGATGGCTGGAGTCACCTTGAAACCGGTTTCCGTTTTTTCGAAATGGCCCGGTAACAAACTAAGACAAATAAGCCAAGCATACATTGTCTACCTCCTCTTTGAGTTGTTGCTTGTTGTTTGCATGAGACCTATGGATCCTTCTTCTGAGGGCGTCCTCGAGGCGCTGCTCAAAGCTCCTGCGCGTGGCTCGAGTTCCTTCGTTGAAGGTTTCCATGTTGAGGTGAATCCTCTTGGCCGTGCGGTACGCCCGCAAAGCCTGGTTGACGCTGCCGGTCTCAATGACACGGCAGATGGTTTGAATACTCATACTTTCCTCCTGAACTAAAACTGAAACCAAGGGCCGAAACTCGACCCCCGAATCTCCAACAGGCCCTCTCTCCAAAAAACCTAAACCCCCGGACGAACCTTCTTGGTTTGCATCCGAGGGTTTTCAGTTGGATGGATCAGGGCATGGTTTCAGGGATGAACCTTGGGTGGAACCTCGGGGCGTTTGCTCTTGGGCTCGTTGACCCAGAGCAACTGGTTTCCCCTTTGGTAGACCCGCAGTCCTCCCTCACGCTCCTCCATGTAACGCAAAGGATCCACTCCCGACTTGGGAGGTTGGTACTCCTTGAGTTGGGAGACCGTGATGGTCTCTTCCCCCATGAGGTACCAAGGGGTTAACACAGCCATGACAATCAGGAAGGAGTAGCAGGCCGTACGCACCGCCTGCTTCTTCCATAACCGCATGGTGTTTTTCTTCCACGCTGGAACAAGTTCCGGTTTTATTTTCTTTTTCATAGCGACTGCACCAGCCTTCCGGTCTTGCGGCAGATCTCAAAGACCCGCCCCTTCTTGTCCACCCAGAAAGTTTCCCCGCGGGTGATTCGCATGTAGATCCTTGGGCAATAAGTCGCATCCTCCAGGGTCAACACTTGCATGTTGTCCTTGTAAGGGTCTGTTGGATCCAGGGTGTTCAAAGGTTCTTCCTCCGGCGGCCCGACAAGTACGGGCTCGGAAGCCGATTCTATGATCTGTTGCCTGCAATAGGCAAAGATGGCAACCACCATCATAAAGAGAACGGCAGCAACAATCGTTGGGATCCAGTTTGTTTTCATAGGGATAGTTCCCTTCGCAAAAAGTTTTCAAATTCCTCGGAGTCAAACCGCATGGTCTGACCTTCCTTCTCAACGGGGTACACCAACACCAAGTCCAGGGACTCGGGTGGTGAAACAAATTCTTTAGGATCCGCCGGTGAGATGCAGACACTCTCCGGCATGGTTTTGTCTTCCATGTGCTCCTCCATTAAACAGTTGAAGGATGCCCACAACGGACACCCCGAATCTCCCGCAGACCCCACCCACCACGGCTTCCTAATGACACCGGGGTAGGAAGGCTGGGGGACACAAGGGCGAGCGGTAGCGAGCGCCGAGAAAAAAAAGAAACCACCCCTTGCGGAGTGGTCTCAAGTATCAGTGCCAACCGCATCTGCAGTGGTAGATACTTTCCTCGGTGTGAGGGCAGGTTAGATTGTTCCTAATGTATTCCTGACGTAATTTGCACCAAAGTTCTGTTTGGGCCAATGTGGCCCGCTTCCAGGTGCAATAGGAAGGCCGTTCGCCTTCCGGCACTACCGCAACATATACCTTGCCGCTAGCTTTCTCCCCTGCCATCAGGGGAAGTTCGGGGCTTCCCCCAATCCTCATAAGATTGCATATGTCCATACCCATGAAATCCTCCTTTAGGTTTTAGATACTCCCCAAGGAGACAGCGCACCCTACCGCACTGTCCCCCATGGGAGTGGAGGTGATAAGGTTCATCCCCCGGGGATTGATTCCCCAAATCTCTACAGGCCCTGCTTGCCAAAAGAGGCTGGGTCCCATGGAAAAAAAAGGCCCCCTTGCGGGAGCCAAACCCAAGACTACATGGGTAGTTCGGGTTGTTTGGTTTTCTTGGCCTTGCCCTTGCGGGCCATGGCCTCTTTTAGTTTTTCAACGTCGGCCCTTAAGAGGGCCAACTCTTCCTCCAGATCCTTCTTACCCTTGACCACCTTTTCAAAGGTAAGCTTAGGGAGACCTGCTATGTCTCGCAGGTCGTTTTGATACCGCTCAAAGACCAGGCGCGGCATCTTTTTTTCAATTAACTTTTGAAATGCCCCTTGGTCTTCCTCAGACCAAGTGGGTTTTGATGAGGTTATCACCTCAATAAACGTGTCCATATCCTTACAGCTAGGCAGATCACTCCTAGTTTTAGCGGATTGAAGCACGGAAAAAGATTTTTTAAACTCTGTAAAGGTTGCCACGGTACATTCTCCTTGGACTTGATACGGGAAGGCTCAAACGCTTCCCCGGATCCCGTACAGGCCCTACACACGAAGGGAGATAAGGTTCGAAGAGACCCACCGATATCCGGCGAGCGCGACGTAGGAGCGGAGAGCGCCCTGCTCAGGAGGAGAGCACCACCCATAAGGGGGCTACAGGGTGGGGTGGTTCCTAGAGGGAAGACACCGGCATCACCTTCCACTCAGGAAGGCAGTGCGGGTATCTCCCGCAGGTCAGGAGCAAGGCCCGGTTAGGCCTTGGATTTCTTGTAGGTGATGAAGTCCCTGACGCTGAGGAAATACCGGAACAATCCTGGGTGAAGGACAAGCTTGCCGTTATCCCGTGCCCCCTCGGCGTGGTTGCCGTGGAGCTGGCAAGGTTTGTCGGGATTGGCTTGACCGTAGAGTTGATACAGCGCAATCATGCCGACCAGTCGGGCAAAGGACTTGCGAGTGAACCTGAAGCCAATCTTCTTGCCATGCAGTCCGAACTGCTTCCACACAGCCTTGAGGCTTTCAGTCAGCTTCTTGCGATGGATCTCCCGAACCAACTGGAACCCCATCTCGGCAAGCCTGGTCTCGCCAGTCTTGTCATCAACAACTGCACGAAACCGGTTGACCAGTTCGTCCTTGTGGGCAAGGCTGAACTCGCGGAAGACCTTGTTGATACGGTCTTGAACCATAACAACCAGTGAGTTGCCAGCGTCCTTGCCACGGAAGTCCCGGAAATCCTGGACGCATTTGCGGACCACGGGAAGGGCTTCCAGCCAAGCCTTGTTGACAAGGGCCGGATATTCCTTGGCAAAGCGCTCCTTCTCCTTGCGCACATCGCAACGCAAGGTCTTGAGAAACCAGACATAAGGCATGTCTTCTACACAGTCTTTTGGAATCTCAAAGACCCTGTCGTAGCTGGCCTTGGCAACCCCAAGCACCTTTGACGTGGTGATGGCGTCAAACTTGCAATCCTTGCCGGCAAGGCTTTGCATCTCCTCGATGACCTCAAACGCCCTGCCTGTCAGCCAACTGAGCTGCTCCTTGTTGCGGATGGCAACACAGAGGTCCACCACCGACTCTTGGGGAGGTAGTGGGCATTTCTTGTAGGGAATGCCACTGTCCCACATTGTTTCAATCAGGACAAACCAGCCGGGGTTGGTGCTGTCCCCCATGGTGTCGAGGAAGGTGTTGGCATCCCTGTCTCCACCAGCGGGAAATTCCACCTTGGGCAGTGGTTCTGGGAGCAACTTCTTGTTTTCCAGCCACGACATTTGAGGTGGACGATCCTGTTTGCCGGGACCAACCTTGGGCATGAACCAGGGCTCTGCCTTCCAGTCTCCTTCCAGAGGTGGCAGGTCAAACCCCTCTGGGTACTCCAGAACCGCATACTCGTTTCGGCTGTTGGGTGTACGGTAGACGAACACCTTGATGACCCCGTCCACCAGGCGAAAGACAGCGGTGAACTTGTCATCGCCGTCGCAACCGCCAAAGTTGATGAGGTTGGCAACCCACCACTTGGTATTGACCACAAGAACCTTGTGGCTGGCCAGGTACACTACCTGACCCTCGGAGATGTTGGTCTTGTAGAGGTAAGGGTCAACCTCCTTGATCATCTCTTGGGAGACGATCTGGCAATACACACCGCCAGGGATCTGAACCCGGAAGTCCAGATCATTCTTGTCGGGTCCAACAATCTGGTCGAAAGCACTATCAATGGTGCTTTTGAACAGGCTTGGAAGCTCTGCCGTTTTGCCACCGGCAGCAGCCCACTCCAGGGCATTGAATCGGGATCGGGTTGTAAAACCACTCTCGATCCTGCCAGAGGCCAAGAGTTCCTCCAGCTCGTCCGGATCTTCCTCCGGCGTCCTGCCCTCTTCAATGCACTTGCGAAGCTTGGCAAGCTCCTCAAGGGCCCAGGCATACGGCCTGGTCTTGCGGGGATTGCCCTTGCCAATTCCCCAGAACCATGCCGCATTGATCATGGTTTGTTTGCCCGCATAGGCGCGGGTCTTCCCCGGCTGGGGATCCCAGCCGATGTAAACCAGATCGCTTTCCACCGCAACCTCCTTGGCTTTGACATTGGTGCGGTGAAACACCATGTCCACGCCTTCCGGCAGGTTGTCGGAAACCAGAGCCATGGCCTTGACCAATCCATGATTGGGAACAAAAGCCCTGAAGTTCAGGGTCTTGCATCCCATTCTGGGGTGGTCCATCAGGCTGGGAACCTGCTTGGCCACCTCCATAAACAATCTTCTGGAGATAACCATGGACCCATCCAGGGCCTTCTCCAGCTCTGGATCCTCGATAATCTTGATCCTGTCCTTGATCAGGCCATACGGCAAGCTGCCGCTGACCAGATAAGGCCTGAGGATCTGGCTTGCCCGCTTTTCGGTCTTTTCGTTGACCTTGAAACGGATGCCAAGGTTTCTGGCGACCAGTCCAAAGTCGCCGGTGCTCTTGCCCCTGACCAGAACGGCCAGAGTGGAGTTGCCCTTGGTGCAAGCCTCCACCAGTCTCTTCCGATCCAGCATGAAGCGGAAGAAACATTTCATCCGATTTGGCATGAGATTGGCCAATTCGAACTCCCCGGCAAACTGCCGGAGAAGGAACGTCGAAAACGTCAGCTTGCTTGAAACGCTCGGAAAGCTGTACATCACCCAGTCAAGACCCTTGAGGGCCCGGCGTACCAGGTGAACGTCGGCAGCCTGTTCTGGGCGAGACATGCTGTCATACAGCTTCTCAGCCAGGAACAAAACCTTTCCTTTCACATCCGCAGGGTCTCCCTGCAAGATATCATTCAGGCTTTTAAGCCTGTATTTGCCAGTCAGCTTTCCTGCCGACTGTTCAAATATCAAAACGTCAAACATCTTTAACCTCCTATAGAAATGAAAAAAGCCAGCCCAACGAGGACTGGCTTTGAGTTAAATTGCGAGTAATGAGACTTAATCCATATCGCCATAAAGGCAATCATCGGGGTCTAACCCCTCACCTCCTCGGTCTATTTCTTTTTCGTAATCTGTTGGGTCCTCAAACCTGGCATAGATACTTTCGTAGGGCTCACAGGTGCAACTAATTCCTGTTGCATCACAAAGATTGCAACGATTAGGATCATCACCAAACCCGGGAATGTCCCGGGTATAGTAAGAGTCCCAACATTCATCACATATTGTTTCCCCCCGCGAGGGGGTGCCTTTGCACCCTTCTCTTTCACAGCAAGAGGAAACCTGCTCTTCTTTGCAATAGGGGCAATAAGCCCCAGCAATTGAGCAGCCACAAAACATGCAGAAATCTAAACTAGCCATAACCAACTCCTTCAGCCGTCCTGAGACAGCAATAGTCCGTACTTTTGGCAGCCCCCAAGTACGGGGATAGGGGGGTGTCAAATCAGAATGACACACGCACGAAACATCGTGCGGACCCCCTCTTTAACGGACCCCTATTTTTAAACTCGCTATTTGGTAGAGCCGCTGTTATCCAGCTCTGCTTTGCGAAGCATGACTTGCGTGTTGATGGGAAGATAAGAATATCTGTACCGATAAGCTTCCGGGTTTTTTTCCTTGTCAGGATCATAATCCGTGGATGCTGTCCGCGACATGTAAGCGGCCTGCTGCTCATGAAAGGACTTGATCTCCTCCTGGGGATACTCTCCCATGCTTGCCCTTTGGGTCAGTTCCTGAAAAGTGGACTTGGGAAACTCAGGACCCTTGTATTCTCCAGGGAAATTCTCCTTGTCAATGAACGGCATCAGCTCGGCAAGCTGAATGGCCTGGTTCATCATCTTGTGAAGTTCGGGTCCTTTTTTGCTGTTCTTGTTGAACACCAGGGACAGCTTGGAGTTGGAAGCCACCTGCTGCATCACATAGGCATGAATGTCCTGCAGTTCCTCATGGGTACGGGCGCTGCTGATCAGGCCCGAGATGAATTCCTTTCCTGATGTTTCATATTCACTGATTTTTGAAAAGTAGGAAACATGCTCATCCTGGCTTGCCTTTAGTTTTTCTCCGCGTATGTTTTTGCTTTTCGGCACATGGATGCCCGCCTCCCTGGCCTTGATGACGTCCTCGATGTTTCCAAAACGTACTGCCTTGTTTTCCAGATAGTTTTGCACAAAAGAAATGGCCCCATAAAAGGTAATGCCACTGGCCTTGTCCACGGACTCCCGGATCCTGCGGGCTTCCCCGCTCAAATAGCGCATGGCCTCCCGGTACTGCCCCTTGTCGTAGGCATACCGGACAGAACCGTCCCGCCTCTGGACCACCATGGGAACTGCCCCTTTTCTGGGGATCTTGTCCATCTTGTCCAGAATTCGCTGGTACTTGTTCCTGGTATTTGGGTCCATGGAGGAAAGCGCCTTGCGCAGCATGGAGTCCCGGCCCGACAGTCCGTACTGCTCCATGAGATTGTTACGCGCCTGCTCCGCATCAAAGTCCCGCCTTCGGGGCTTGTACACCCGGCGTTTTCCGGCATCAGAGACAGCAAAGCCTTCTCCCTCCCTGGGCATCCGGGTTCTCCGGTAGGCACTGGTAACCTCCCTTGGCCTTCCCATGCTGTCCTTGTAGTACCGGGTTCTAATGTAGGTGAGATCCAGGTCACCTATGTCAATATCCTGGGCAATGGTCCTGAAAGGCCCTGACGGCATGGGTCCCATGAACTCGGTATGAGGTCGCGCCATTTCCGTAGCGTGGTGAAGGATAGCCTTCAACCTGCGGTCTGCCAGTCCAAGGTATTCCTCGGCTGCTCCCACCATGTCCACGCTTTCGGTTGCCTTTTTAAAGACAAGGCGAAAAGCCCTGGTCATGCCGCCGATATGGCTCTTGCCTCCCTTGCTTTGGAAATGGGACCCAAGCTGCATGGGGTTGGTCATCAGGGTGGCATGCGTATTCAGAATCCAGGTAGCGGCCCGTTTCTTTTCCCGGAGTATTTCCTGAAGCTCGCGTTTGCGGGTTGCATAGTAATTGAAAACATTCTTGCCCACGTTCCGGGTGATGCGCTGAATGCCCTGTTTTTCCTTTTCCGATAAGGCGTCAAACTCTTTATGTAGCGCCTCAAGTTCCTTTTCATACGTTGGGTTTTCCAACCAATTGAGACTGATCTTGCTGAACTTGTCCTTGAGGCTTTTGCGCTTGCGGTCATACACAGACTGGGCTTTTTCTATGAGTGGACCACTTGCTGAGCGTATGCTGCGCTCGTAATGGTCAATGTCTTCAATGATCTTTCGATACCTTTCCGAATCCTTTTCCACCAGGTCATAAACATGACTCAGGGTTTTTCCCTTGAAAGGTCCCGAGGCCAGGGTCCAGTTCATGGGATTGTTTCCAAACAGGGACAAAATCTTTTCGGTGTCTTTCTCATCCTGTTCCCTGGACGCAAGGATTTCCGGGAGCACATTCCTTCCAATGCTTCCCGTTACGGAAAGAGCATCCCGATAACCCCTTTGGGTAAGGGTGGTGGAGGCTTCAAGATAGGTGTACTTTACCTGGTCATTGACCAGTTGGTATAGCTGCTCCGAAGCCTTTGAGTGCATCTCCTGAAGACGGACCAGTATGGTCCTGGATAGGTTGTTTCTAAAGTTGGGAATTATTCTTGTGTTGGATGAGTGAACACCGGATCCCCCGACAAGGTGGATGCCATAGTCCGAGATATCCGCCCTGGGCACCAACTGGGAAGCCAGTTCTGGCACCGACACCCTCAACTGGGCCAAAACCATCTTCTGGTGTTCCTGCAAGAATTTCACCTTTTCCTGCGGCGTTGCAAACC
>Ga0255144_1000355_pt1 | contig 13689 bp, 9 predicted proteins | sample Atl_Cont_RepA_8h_FD_183633 | JGI IMG/M metagenome (GOLD analysis project Ga0255144, IMG submission 183633) | Freshwater microbial communities from Altamaha River, Georgia, United States - Atl_Cont_RepA_8h | ecosystem: Environmental > Aquatic > Freshwater > River | place: USA: Georgia | collected...
TCTGAAATCTGGAATAATATAATATGGTCCCGCATTCTTTTCCAAACATTTGGTAACAATAAGTTTTTTAATAGAATACGGTATTTCTTTAAATTTAAGAGCTCCTCTACTTTTATAAGTAATTAATTCATAATGATTGCCTGTATAACTTAACATTATATAATAGTGAGGTTCAAATATACCTTTCGATTCTAGAATAGAATCATTTAATTGACCACATGTTAATACATTTGCTATGTCTCCATGTTCATAAGCTTCTTTGGATAATAAAATGATTTTGATATTATATAATCGTTCAATTGTCGAAATCGCCCATGTATCTGCCCAAAAAGAACATGTTTTAATATGGTCTGAAAATTTATCTAACGTGTCAATGTCTTTCATGGCCTCAAATTCTTTTAAATTTTCTTCTGATATTAATTTTTCTTTTTTCAACTTTTCAAATTCCGTAGATATTGCTTTTGCTCGTTCGATTATTGAAAGTTGTTCTTTTTTTTCCTTAGATGTTTCTAATTGTGTTTTCAATTGTTTATTTTCTTTGATTAAATTTTTCATTTTAAATGTAACTTCATCTAATTCATTTTTAATTTGTACATATAAACTTCGATATCCATTGAATGTTTCTTCATCTACATTTTCAGATAATCTCAATCTTAATTTATCTACAGATACTTTTACACCAGCACGAGCCAAGCCTTGTTTTATAGCATGGAAGAAACAATCGCCTCTTCCTTCATTTTCGATTACATCATAATGATTACTATGCATAAATGGTTGTATCCATTGTGCTTTTTTATTTTCAATATATTCTGAATATTCTTTCATAGAATCTTCTTTTGTTTGTTCAGGTAATAAAGATTTCATTGCCAATTGTTCGATATCTAATATCAATTCGTCTTTTTCTTCATTTTCAGACCCCTCCGATTCATCTGTTGATGTAATTTCATCTAAATCTGTATCCTTTATAATACCTAAACTTGCTTTCTCAATAATAGATTTATCATTTTCAATAAAGGAATATATTAATGGTTGGTATAAGAATTCAATGCTTATATCTCCTTCTGAATCTAATATATCAGGTAATGTAGAAGATAATATTTCATATACTCCAATTTGACTTACGACTTTATTTTTTTTAATAAGATATATAGGATAAAATTCTATATTTTTATCAATGAATGTATATTTTGATTTTCCTAGAGCTATAATGATTTTATGATTGTATAATACAATTTCATACATAACCGCATTATAATTTATGTCATCCTTGTATATATTTTTTTGTTCAGTATATTCTATGCTATCATCAAGTTTTGATTTTACCATTTATAAAATAATTCTATATTTATTTTATAAGTAGTATTCATTGAAAATTATTTATACAATTTATACATTTAATTATTTTACCATATTTATAAAGTTACTAGTTACATCATTAAATATATATTGAATATATGGTTTATTAAATAAAAAGGATGCCCATTTACTAAATCCGCTTCCATGAAAATATCTACTAAATGAAATAATTTGAGAGGCATTGGACATTAAATAAAAATCTATCATAGCTCCCATAACATTTTTCAAATTTGTTTCTCCCAATCCAAGATGAACAGGACTCACATCATTAATTATAATTGTATTTGAAAAAACTTGATTTAATGCTATTTTACAATAAGTATTATCTCCTATTATAATATATATACTATAAGGGTTCATAATGCGTTTTAGTTTTTGAATCATATAAATAATAAAGGTATCGACTGTTTTTTTATTAAAATTATCTCCTATCAAAAACTCGTCTCCTCCTCTTATATGTATGATATTATACCCTTTGGTCAAATTATATTTAGTTAAAAATTGATTAATTGATAAATTTAATTGATTATTTGGTATTATATTCTTTATTATTTGGTATACATATGTTTTATTAGAATGATTATGTAATGTATCATAATCAAAGTATAAAGTTGTATATAAATAACAAATTTCTCCTTTAGTATGATTTATTTCTGTAATAATCGCGTTTATATCGTGATTATTACTATATTTATCTACTATACTAACCTTTTTTATGTTATCATAATTGATTGAATCATCTATATGATTTGATGTATTAATAAAATTCTGTATTTTATGATTTTTAATATTCATTCCAAATTCTAAATTTAAAAAAGAGCAAAGGAGAGATAATGAAATACATCCTCTTAAATAATCACCAAAACCTTCTGCTTGTCCATTTATGTATGTTTGCTGATAAACATTTACTACCTTTTTAACTTGTTTATTTGTAATACGATTTTTGTATTGTTTAAGTTCTAATTTATCATTCATAGGTACGATATATTTATAATATAAAATTTATAATATAAAAAAAGTAAATATAAATATAATGTTATAATATAATTTTTTTATATTATATTATAATCATAATTATAATCATAAAATTAATAGGTGTCAAAAATTTATTTATTTAATTTGAGTATTATTAAATTTCATCTAAAATATCCATATGTTTGAAAATTGATTTAGTCGTTGCGCTAGGATAATCTTTTACTTTAAATTTACTGTATTCTTTAACATGATTAATAATATCATCCCATTCATTTTCATCTTCTAATTCTTCTGAACTATTTGTAACAAGTATAAATATATTTTCAGAAAGTTCATCAACAATTTCTTTATTTCCTTCTTCACATACTTTATTCATCATATAAGTCTGAATATTTTTAATAATATCGATAATTTTAGACTTTTCAAGTACACCTTCTTTCATAAGATTTACATAAAATGTGCTAAGAGCGCGTCGTTTATCATTTGTTTTATTATTTTCACAAAATTTATCATAATCCGTATTTGGATTATAATATTCAATTGTTGTAAATAATTCTGAAAATTTAGAAAGACTATCATTAAATATATTTGTCATAAAACTGTAATTTGTCATAAGGTCTTTGTATAATTTAGCATATGTTTTAGAATAAAATGCGTTTCCACTAGCAATATTGAATATCGATTCACCAATTTTATGTAATTCATCTAGCGTCGCATCTGAAATCGCATTGATTTCAGAGCATATTTGTTCATACATTTTATCATAATTCTTTTCAGTGATTTTATTCAAATGTTTACGAATATTGTCAATATTCGCTTCAATACCTTCCTTCTTCTTAATTTCTGTAGTTTGAAATTTACGGAGAGTATCCCAATCTTCATCTTGAATTTCTTGGTTTTTATTTCTTCTTTTTTGGTTATAATTGTTACCATGTCCATTTCCATTTCCATTTCCATGCCCATGTCCAGTGGTATTATGACCATTATTATTTTTTTTAATAAATTGTGGAGTTTTAATATAATCCGAAGCACCTACTTGATTGGCAATTGATGTGATAATATCAATTGTTTCTTGAGGAAGTTGAAATTGGATTCCTTCAAATATAATATTATCAAAATCTTGAATAGAATATCTTGTTGTCATTGTCATTGTCATAGATGTTATAATTATTCTATATATATATTTATATCAATTTTTTATTATAAAATAAAATTTAAAATAATACACTTAAAAGATTAACACAATAATATTATTATATAATGGATAATAAAAACGACTCAAAAACAGATTCAAATTCTAATATAAACGAAGAAACACTGAACGAACCAATTTCAAATGTTAAACCAAAATATGAAATTATTGATTATGAAACGTGGGATGATATTGAGGAATTACAAGAGAGAACAGATATTTTAAGAGGTATTTATTCATATGGGTTTGAAAAACCAAGTCCTATTCAAAAAAGAGCAATCAAACCACTGATGATGGGATATGATATTATTGCTCAAGCTCAATCGGGTACAGGTAAAACTGGTTGTTTTACAATTGGAACTTTATATAGAATTGACCCAACGGTGAACGCGATTCAAGCTATGATTTTAGCTCCGACGAGAGAATTATCAAGACAAATCAGTTCAGTAATTGATTCTATTTCTTCACAAATAAATGGATTTCGAAGTTATTTACTTGTAGGAGGAACATCTACTGAAATTGATAAAGAAAAATTATATCATGATACTCCTCATGTAATCATTGGATGTCCTGGTCGCATTCATGATATGCTAAGACGTAAATATATTGACCCTCGTGGAATTAAATTAATTGTATTGGATGAAGCAGATGAAATGTTGTCACAAGGGTTCAAAGAACAAGTGTATAATATTTTCCAATTTTTACCATCTGATGTTCAAGTTGGTCTTTTTAGCGCAACAATGCCGACTGAACTACACAGTTTAACTGAAAAATTTATGAGAGACCCTATTAAAATTCTAGTAAAGAGTGAAATGTTATCTTTAGAAGGTATTGCTCAATATTATGTAGCGCTTGATGATGATACGAGTAAATATGCTACACTTAAAGATTTGTACGGAAGAATTTCAATGTCTCAGTGTATTATTTATTGTAATAGTGTAAAAAAGGTAGCTGATTTACATGAAGCAATGATCGCAGATGGATATCCAGCTTGTTGTATTCATAGTAATATGGATAAAGATGAACGTATTGAAAGTTATAATAATTTCAAACATGGAAAATATCGAGTTCTAATTTCATCCAATGTTACAGCAAGAGGAATTGATATACAACAAGTAAGTACTGTTATTAATTTTGATATACCTCGAGATGTATATACATATTTACATCGAATTGGTAGAAGTGGAAGATGGGGTCGTAAAGGAGTTGGTATTAATTTTGTAACAAAGAGAGATTTTAGAAAAGTAAAAGAGATTGAAACATATTATCATACAACTATATCAGAACTACCTGAGAACTTTTAATTTAATAAATATTTTCATATGACCGCCTGAATATATTTGAATATAATTCATTTAAGTTTAATAAAACGAATATAAATATTCTATTTTTATAATGATAAATATAGAATACTTAAATCAATTTAAATTGCCAATACAATATGTAGAACATAAATTAACAAATGATACTATTAAAGATGACCTTGAATTAGTTAAATTTAAAAATATAAATAACGATTCAAAAACGGATAATACATCTGAAGAAGGCACAAAAGACTCGTTATCAATATATGAACATATATTTGAACCAAAACACATTTTTTCAAAATCAACGAGTAATTTATGGTGTAATTATTATACAACAGATATTAGTTTTTTAACTCAGACTCAAAAAATAATAAAACAATTTAATTTAGTAGATTACAGTTATAATATAAGTGATTTTGATACTATATATGATATTTATAATAGTATTACAACAGATAATAATTTTCTTGAAAAATATCAATATATAGATATTTCTTATTTTAAAAATTTTAATAATAACGAACATGTACTTCAAACAATTAGTATTATTAATTTGACATCTCCATTATTATCATTACTGCTTCCTATTATACTTTTAATTTTACCATTATTTATTTTTAGATTATATGGATTGAATTTAAGTATTACATCATATTTATATATATTAAAACAAATCTTTACACAACATCCAATAGGAAGAGTTTTTATGGATTTTTCTTCTGCTAGTATAGATAAAAAAGTTTATTTGACATTTACATTAGTATTTTATATGTTTCAAATGGTACAGAACGCCAAATCGTGTTATAAATTTTATAATAATCTCAAAAATATGAATGAATGTTTGAATAAATTAAATCATTATATTGATTATACAATTCATTCATTTGAACATTTTGAGAAACAAGTTAAACATTTTAATAAATATGAACAATTTTTATCACAATTAAATGAGCATAAAAACGTGTTATTAAAATATAAATCAAAATTAGAATTGTTTTCTAATTGCAATTTCAAACTGAATATAATGAATACAGGAAAGGCAATGAAATGTTTTTACTTATTACATAATAATGACGAATTGAAACATTCAATCGTTTATTCATTTGGATTTCATGGATTTATTGATAATCTAGATAGTTTGAATAACAAATTGAAAAAAACTCAAATCTCATTATGTAAATACAAATCAAAAACTAAATTTAAAAATGCTTATTATCCTATAATTGATAGAAAGATTATCAAAAATTCTTATGGTTTAAATAAAAAAATATTAATTACCGGACCAAATGCTTCCGGTAAAACAACAATGCTTAAAACAACATTATTAAATATTCTTTTCTCTCAACAAATTGGAATGGGGTTTTATTCAAAGGCAATCATAAAACCATATATGTATTTACATTGCTATTTAAATATACCGGATACTTCATGTAGAGATAGTTTATTTCAAGCAGAGGCAAGAAGATGTAAAGAAATCATTGAACAATTAGAAAAATCATCGCCACATGATAATCATTTTTGTATATTTGATGAATTGTATAGCGGAACAAATCCATATGAAGCTATTAGTTCTTCAATTGCTTTATTACAATATATAACTAAACATAAAAATATAGATTATATGTTAACTACACACTTTTTAGATGTATGTAAACATTTAGATGATGATACACGATTTATGAATTGTTATATGAATATAATACAAAAAGGTGATGATTTTGAATATACATATAAATTATTAAATGGAATTTCACAAATAAAAGGTGGTGTAAAAGTATTGAAGGATTTAGAATATCCAAGTGAAATAATCATTAATACTAAACAAATACTTAATACAATAAATATATAATCAATTCGTTTGTTTATATTTAAAAATATATATCAAATTTATAATATAATATTATGGCTTTTTTATTCTCAGATAAATTATGGTTTGTAATTGGAGTAGGAATAACATTACTATTATGTGGTCTTATAATGTTTTATGTGAAACAAAAATTTTCTGTATATGATAGACATATAATGGAACAGAGTCAACTATTAAAACATTTAGTAAATAGTATTCAGTCTATGACTCCTGCTGTACTTTCATCAAATGGTTCTGTTGAACAGGCAAAACGAATTCATGAACAATTCAACAATGGTTATTCTAGAATTGTAGTTTCTGATGATGAGTATGAATCAGAGTCCGCTGAGTCAGAGTCAGAATCAGAATCAGAATCAGAGACAGAGACAGAGAGTGATTCGGATGAAACAGACGATGATACTAGCGACGATAATGATGATGGAAGTGAATCAAATCATATTACAACACCAATTATTGTTTCAAAATTAGACGACCAGAAACTTAATATAAAACAAATAAATCTATCAAATGATGGTGTAAAAATAGTACATATTGAAGATGTATCAGAATCATTACCAGTAGACAATCTATTAGAAAATGATACAGGAAATAATGAGGTTTTAAAATGTTCTGATTCTGATTGTGCTATATACAATGATGTAAAATTTGTCTCTATGAAATCAAATGATGAAGATGAAAAGGTAGATGAATTACATTCTAATGTTGATAATTTAGAAAATTTATTAAATAAAAAAAAATATATTGAATTAAGTAAAAATCAATTACAAGAATTATGTAAAGAAAAAAATTTATCGACTAAAGGCAGTAAAAAAGAATTAATTGATAGATTATTAGAATAAATATAAATACAAAATAAACACACAAATATATAAATATAATATTTATTATTTATATATGTCGTGGGGTACATGTTATTCAGGCTCAAACAACATTCATTTTGATTTTCCTCCCATAATGATGGATGGAAGAAATTTCGCTAGTTGGCAACCAGGAGCAGTTATTAATGAAAAAATCAGACAAGAAGCACAAATAAAAACAAATTCTGATTACAGATATTATTTAATGAATAACGCTGATAAAATCATAAAATATAATCAATTACAAGCATGTGACCAATGTTGTAGTTGTCCTGCTGTATATGGAGATGTAGCAATGAATCATGGCGAACAAAGAGTAACTGGTAATCCTTATTTATATAAATCATGCAGTGATAATTCAGCTCCATTTGGTTATGAATCAAGTGATTTAAAAAATGAATATCTCTCTAGACAACAATTACAAGCCAGATTAAATATTCCTTTACTCTCTCAAGACCAAATGATACAAATGGGATATCCTAATTTCAAATAAAGTTTATAACTGTATAACTAACTATATAACTAAAAATTTAATTTATAATCAATATAATATAAATTAAATACAAATTAAATATAATTTACTGTATATATAGATATCACATTATACACCACATGAAAATACTTAGTTTTGATGTTGGAATAAAAAATTTATCATTTTGTATTATTGATTATATTAATAATGAAAATATAAAAATTATGAAATGGGAAGTGGTTGACTTGTGTAATGAAAAACATAAATGTGTTGAAATTAAAGACAATAAACCATGTAATAAAATCGCAAAGTATCATAAAAATCATTTATATTTTTGTCAAAGTCATTCTAAAAAGAAAGAATATGAAGTCCCTCCTGACCATTTAAGAGAGAAAATAATGAAAAAAACAAAATTAGAAGAATTAATAAATATTACAACGAATTTGAATATTACAATTGATAAACCATTCACAAAAAATAAAGTAATCGAAAAAATAAATGAATATAAATCACAACATTTTTTTGATATAGTGGATAATATAAAAGCAACTGAACATAATTTAGTTGAATTAGGAATAAATTTAAAAGATAAATTAGATACACGTCTACAATCACAATCATTGGATACAATAGATTTAGTTTTAATCGAAAATCAAATAAGTCCTATTGCGAATCGAATGAAAACAATACAAGGAATGATAGCCCAATATTTGATTATGAGAGGTGTTAAAAATATTGTATTTTATTCTGCTATAAATAAATTAAAAACATTCATTGGAGGCGATAAAACATCTTATTCTGAGAGAAAAGATTTGAGTATTTTGTATACAAATCAAATTTTATCAAAAACAAACTCATTAAATGAATGGAACGATTATTTTAATAGTCATAAAAAAAAAGATGATTTAGCAGATTCGTTTTTACAAGGTTTATCATACTTAATACAGCATTTTGATATAAATCTTAAATTTTAATTTTAAATAGTAGAATTTTTTAAAAATTTTAGAATTTATTAAATTCAATTTATTAAAATTAAATATTTATAATTCGTAATACTTAAAATTATATGTTCTTATCATAATAATAATGTTTGAACCAGAGATTATAGATATTGGCGGATCAAAAGAATCGGTTATTAGCTTTGGCGATAATTCGAAAAAATCAGGAAGTGTTAATTTTGGAGGTGGTATTGAATTGTTAATGAATGAAAAAAGAAAAGATACAGGCTCAAAAAATCCATCAACTGATATAGATTTAGGAGATATTAATGAACTTGAAAATGAGTTAAATGAACTCGACTTTACAGAAAAAACGGCTAGTTCAGGCGTTTCAAAATCTAGTATGTTTAAAAGTATTTTATCTAGTGGAAGCACAATGAAATTAAATACAGATGATAAAGATGACGATTTGAATTCTGTACATTCTGCTGTAGATATTAGCCAACCAATTAAAATTGGACAAGAGACAGCAAAAGAACCAACTCAGAATAAAACATGGGATGGATTTCAAAAATTTAACGATATTCCTGTTGACCCTACAAAAGTAATTCCTTTACAACCTGTATTAAATAAAGAGGAGTTATTAAGAGAGAAATTTAAATGTTTAAGAAAATTAGAAGAACTTGAAAGTAAAGGCGTAAAACTATCAAAAAAATATACAATGGAGAGTAATTTACAAGAAATGCAGGGCGAATATGAAACAATTGTAGCTGAAAAGGAAAAGCAAAATAGTATTAAATTTCAAGGTAAAATGTTAATGGCTTGTATTACTGGTATTGAATTTTTAAATAATAAATTTGACCCATTTGATATAAAATTAGATGGATGGAGTGAACAATGTAATGAGAATATCAATGATTATGATGAAATATTTGGAGAATTACATGAAAAATACAAGAGTAAATCTAAAATGGCCCCTGAACTGAAATTATTGTTCCAATTAGCTGGTTCGGCAATTATGGTTCATATGACAAATACAATGTTTAAATCAGCCATACCAGGAATGGATGATATTATGAGACAAAATCCTGATTTGATGAATCAATTTACTCAAGCTGCTGTAAATTCAATGAGTAATACAAGCCCTGGATTTGGAGGATTTGTAAATAGTTTTATGAGTGGTAGTGGAAGCAGTGGAAATGGACCTTCGTCGTCTAATTCCAATTTACCCAGAACTAGTCAACCGCCACCACCACCTGTGGCTACACAGAGTATTTACAGAACAAGTACAAATGGACCAACAAATCGTCCTGATATAACAACCGCAAGAGGAGATGGTATAGATATAAATGATACTTACGGTAGAGCAGGTGGTGCGGATAGAAGTTCAAAACGTCCTGAAATGAAGGGACCACGCGATATTAGTGATATCTTATCTAATATGAAAACGAAATCAATTACGATTCAACCTCCTAATGGAGATGAAAATGATAGCACTATAAGTGTAAAAGATTTAGACGATATGAATAAATCCAAAGCACCAAAATCAAAACGTAAACCTAGAAGCGAAAAGAATACTGTAAGTTTAGATATTTAAGTATTTTGATTGGTTGTATTTTATAATAAGATGTTGATAATTTAATATATTTTGATATACAATTGAAATATATTAAATATATATTATTATTATTAATCTATGAATCCAAAGAATAGTATGAATAATGATACAAAAAATTATATTTTGATTGATGGAAGTTACTTTATATTTTATAGATATTATGCTCTTATACAATGGTGGAATGTTTCGAAACAAGAACCTGTATTAGATAATCCATGTGACAATGAACGGTTTATTGAATTATATAAAACAACATTTATAAAAAAAATACATGAAATTTCTAAAAAATTAAAAATATCAAACCCTATTTATATAGTTGGAAAAGATTGTCCAAGAGAGAAAATATGGAGACATTCATTTATTGAACATTATAAAGAAACAAGAAAATCAGATAATTATGCGGGTTTCTTTTTTAAATTAACATATGAGGAAAACTTATTTGAAAAAGCTGGTGTCAACCATGTGGTATCATATCCAGAATTAGAAGCAGATGATTGTATTGCTTTAACATGTAAATATATATCTAATGTTTATAATCAAGATTCGTATAATATATATATTATTGCGAATGATATGGATTATATTCAATTATTGAGTCACAATATTTACATTTATAATTTGAAATATAAGTTGATAACGAATATTAATACGCAAGATGAAGCAAATAAATATTTATTTTGTAAAATTTTAATGGGTGATAAAAGTGATAATATACCTTCTATTTTTCCAAAATGTGGAATAAAAACAGCAATTAAATGTTACGAAGATAAAAAATATTTTGAAAATAAACTAGAAAATATAGATACTCGTCAATTATATGAGAGAAATAGAAAAATAATAGATTTCAATCACATACCTCAATATTTAGTAGATAATTTTTTGAAATATTTAGTTTTAAACGTTTATTTTAATTAAGTATAATAATAAATAATATATATTTATTATTATATATGGAAAATACAGAAGAATCGTTTGATGAATATATTAAACGTATAACAGACAATATAATTTCAACAAATGATAAATCAATATATAAAAATAATGATTATATCAATAATTTATTATTTAAATTAAAAAATGTAGATATTACGTTTGGATATTTTGATTTATTAGAGGAATCAAAACAATTATTACCACTTTTATTAAATATGTCAGCATTAATACCTATGATGGATATTGATAGTTTTAATAATCAATTTGGGGGCATGACGCCTGAATCTTTATCGTCACCACCACTAGAGCAAGATGATAAACTCGATATTATAAATTTGAATATGAATTTATTAAATATACAAAAAATAATACAAGTATATTGTGTTCAACAATATTCATTATTATCATTTTCAAGTAATATTATTTATAAACTAATTAAAGAATTATTTGAACAGGATACACATAATATAGATATAAGTGATGAATTAACTAAGTTAATAAACAAAATAAAAGGAATAAATCCCGAGATACAACCACAATCAGGAGGTTCTGTAGAAACAAAATACACAACTATAATATTTAAATTACTTTTTTTGTTATTATTTGTTATACCTGCATCATCATCGTTTGAATCAGAAGAAAGAACAGTCGATGTATTGAATTTAAATAGAAAAATTATGCAACCAACAAGTAACACTGATATAACGACATTGCCTCCTCCAGCACCAAGACAAGCAATGGGAGGTGTGATTGAATTTGGTGTTAATCCTGTTAATAATAATGCTGAATATATCATGGCTAAGAAATCTTATACCATAAATATACCCACCGATAACATGATGGCTATTTATGATGAGGATGTAAAAGAAAAATATAGCGGACTTTTTAATAGTATAAAAGAAATTCTTTATGATAAGGATTATACAACCGCTGAAGACGAAATTAAAAAGATTGTTCTTGATGTAAATGATGAATTGAGAAAATTTTCAACAAATGTTACTGATAATTGTTTTGAATTAATGAAAATGACATCAGATAATGGTATATTTCTAAATTTAAAAAGTCTAGATGATTTAGATTTTACACAAGTAAAAATTAATCAAGCAAGACAATTCGTAAAAAATGAATTATCTCAAACAAAACAACAAGCACTTGAAAGTGGAAGCGAAGCTATTGTAGATATTTCCAAGGCAAAGTTAGGAGAAGGAATTTCAAAACTTGGTAAAGCAGGTTCATATTTATTGAAATATTTATTAACAAATGAAAAACAAGTAACAGAGCAAGCAGAAAGACAAGTATTAATGGAAGATGAAGGACAAACGATAACCGCATCGAATGATAACCAAGTTGTAACATATACAAAACAAGATATGGCTATTAAATCTGCAAATGAAAAAAGTACAGAAAAAAGGTTGGACTTAGAATCGTCTTTGTATAGCGAGGCTAAGTTGTACTGTTCGAATGGCTATAATTTACAATTAAGATATAAAAATAATGAACTTGGTGTTATCGGAGATAAAGTAGAGTATTCATTTCTTATTAAATTAATTAATCTTCTTGATAAAAATATTGAGTATCAAACGTTTATATTGAATAATAAAATAAAGTCAACTGAATATACATCAGTTGATGATAAAATAAAGCAATCTGATGCTATTAAAAATAATATATTAACAAGTTTATCACAAAGATTGAATATTCTAAAAACAATCACAGAAAATATCGCTGATCTTGTAAATTTTTCTATATATTCACATATTAGTAAATTAGAGGAAAACCCTACTCCAAATTCATTAGGCGAAGTAAAAGAATATTTTGATACACAAATAATTAAATTGAAAGAACTTCTCAAATTATTAAATGAATATTTTCCATTAAAAACACAAATGATTGATGAACAAAACAAAATAGCAAGTGAAGAATCCAAAATAGAAAGACGCAAACAAGATATATTAGATACAGAATCGCAAGAAAAAAGTGTGATAAAACAAAGAGAAGCTGACCGTCATGCATTTGATACACAAAGTAGTTTGAATGCGACAAGTACTTATGTTAAAACTTTAATTAATGTTGGAACGACTTCAATCCAATTAGCAGGCGAGGGAGTATCTGAATTATCAGGTAGTGCTGTTTCGGCAGCAATGAAAATTCCATTAACCGTCGCAGAGAAGGCA
>Ga0255144_1000377_pt1 | contig 13105 bp, 17 predicted proteins | sample Atl_Cont_RepA_8h_FD_183633 | JGI IMG/M metagenome (GOLD analysis project Ga0255144, IMG submission 183633) | Freshwater microbial communities from Altamaha River, Georgia, United States - Atl_Cont_RepA_8h | ecosystem: Environmental > Aquatic > Freshwater > River | place: USA: Georgia | collected...
AGCATACAGGGGCGGCGTCTACTCGCCCACGCAAAACAGGATTTATTTTGTTCCATATCGTCAGGGTAACCAAACCAACTGGCACTATATTGACTGCAATACTGGTAGCGTAGTGGCTTATGCACATGGCGCAACGGCGGTTGATTATGCCTACGCCGGCGGCGTCTACTCACCCACGCAAAACAGGATTTATTTTGTTCCTAGTGGCCAAACCAACCAAACTAACTGGCACTATATCGATTGTTCTACCGGTAGCGTAGTGGCTTATGCCCATGGCGTGACAGCACTACTGTATGCCTACGCCGCCGGCGTCTACTCGCCCACGCAGAATAGGATTTATTTTGTTCCAAATCGTCAGGGTAACCAAACCAACTGGCACTATATTGACTGCAATACTGGTAGCGTAGTGGCTTATGCACATGGTGTAATAGCAGTTGAGTACGCCTACTTTGGCAGCGTCTACTCACCTACGCAAAACAGGATTTATTTAATTCCATATGGCCAAGGCAATCAAGCCAACTGGCATTACATTGACTGCAACACCGGCAGCGTAGTGGCTTATGCCCATGGTGTAACAGCAGCTGCAAATACTTATTGGGGAGGCGTCTACTCACCCACGCAAAATAGAATTTATCCTATTCCATACAGTCAATCAAACCAAACCAACTGGCATTATTTACAACCTACCTGCGACGCCTCTGGTGTTATTCCGTATATGTTTGGGTCAAGTATCTTAAGTTCTACACTTTAAATTTATTAAGGTTTTATATGAGTAGCTCATCTGTAACATTACCAACAAGTGTCTGCGTGCCCTTGGCATCCTCTACCCAAGATGGTGTAGTTAGCACTACTGTTCAAGCGTTTTCAGGAACTAAGACCTTTGATGGCGGATATTTAATCAACAACGCAATGCCCGCCCTAACCGGTACCCAAGACGTAAACCAGTGGCTGAAGTCACTGAAACAGCTACATATTAAAAATACAAATACCTACACCGGAGCAGTACAATTTGCACATGGCGTGACGGCGGTTTCGGGTGCCTACTTTGGCGGCGTCTATTCACCCACGCAGAACAGAATTTATTTAGTTCCAAACCAACAAGCCACCTCAGCTAATTGGCACTATATTGATTGCAACACCGGTAGCGTAGTAGCTTATGCACATGGTGTGACGGCGGTTTCAGGAGCATACAGAGGCGGCGTCTACTCGCCCACGCAAAATAGGATTTATTTTGTTCCATATGGTCAGGGTAACCAAACCAACTGGCATTACATTGACTGCAATACCGGTAGCGTAGTAGCTTATGCACACGGTGTGACGGCGGTTGCAAGCGCTTACACTGGCGGCGTCTACTCACCCACCCAGAACAGGATTTATTTAGTTCCTGACAGCCAAGCCAACCAAACCAACTGGCATTACATTGACTGCAATACCGGTAGCGTAGTTGCTTACGCACACGGTGTGACCGCAGTTATAAGTGCTTATTGGTGCGGTGTATACTCGCCTACGCAGAACAGGATTTATTTTGCTCCCAATAGTCAAGCTAACCAAACCAACTGGCACTATATTGATTGCGCTACCGGTAGCGTAGTTGCTTACGCACATGGAGTAACGGCAGTTTCGGCTGCCTACTTTGGCGGCGTCTACTCGCCCACGCAAAACAGGATTTATTTTGCTCCCAATAGTCAAGCCAACCAAACTAACTGGCACTATATTGACTGCAACACCGGTAGCGTAGTAGCTTATGCACATGGCGTGACAGCTGTTTCAGGAGCCTACTATGGTGGCGTCTATCTGTCTACACAGAATAGAATTTATTTGGTTCCAAGTTTTCAAGCTAATCAGACCAACTGGCATTACATTGACTGCAATACCGGTAGCGTGGTAGCTTATACCAACGGCGTGACAACGACTATAAATAGTTGTTATGCCGGCGGTGTTTATTCTCCTATGCAGAATAGGATTTATTTTGCTCCTAATACACAAGCCAACCAAACCAACTGGCACTATATGCAACCTATGAGCGATAGTACCGGCATTAACCCACACATGTTTGGTTCTACTATCTTAAGTTCTACATTTTAGATTTATTCAAAAAATATTGACGTTAAATCTATTAACTCTTTATCGTTGAGTTTATTTCTTGTACGATAATCGTTTCCCCAACTTACGCTTACGCCCTCTAAGCGCATATTTTCGATATCGTCGCCAAACCAAACCAATTCAATTTCTACATCTGGATCAATTCTTCGAATTGAAGCTAAAAGTCTTTGAGATTCAGCTTCAATTAGCCAATATTTTTCTACGACTGAGGTTGCCGTCCGTAACTGTTCATTAAATTCACCTAAAAATTTTATAACAATTTCTCGCGCTGTAAGACCGACCTTCTCTTCCTTCATCTTTTTGGCCCGCGAGACTCTTCTGCGGATCATCGCCTGAACTAGCTCGCGTTGTGAACTCATTCTCATCGCCTAATCAAGAGGTTGTTTTTCTTCTTCTGTAAGATCAGAAGGTTTTACATCTCTTGCGTATCCTAAACGGCGAATCAAAGCATCAGCAATAGCTACACACTCTTCTGCTAAAGAATCCGGATTTTTATATCCCTGATTAAGCATAATTAGTCCAGATAAAGCTTGGCCGGCAAACCGAACGCGCATCTCTTCGCGGATCTTTGCTCTCTTCTGTCTTCCGTCTTCTTGTGCTTTTAGATAACTGCTGCTCATATCTTCTCCTATCTGATAATACTCATAGGTGGATCATTGAAGCTTCGCCACAAGCTCGGCGAACCTATTACTCGAAGCCTATATGTTACTTTTTTAAATCGACGACACAAAAGATATTTTTGTATCTTTTCATCTGTGTTGTGTGTTTCATCGTGTTTCATGGTAACGTCTTGAAACTTTTAACTTATTCAACAAATTACGCAGTATTATGATCCATACCAAACGCTCAACTTCAACAGTAAGACTATCTAACTCATCGTTCATGCTGGAATTAAAAACCATCAATGGGTTCCTAGCTTCATCAACGTCAGACCAGCCAAAACCAAACCGCACCCAATACCAGATATTAAGTTAAATCGTACACCAAAGAACACTATCGGAACCAATATGAACGAAACAGTTATCATTGAATCCCAGAGCATACCGTAGTAAACTAGAACAGCCGGCTGATGTATCGATCTTGCCATCATGATCCATAGAAAGTTGCCGGCAACAGCCATCCCAATCCCAAGTGGGATCAAATACGAAGACATCTTCATGCTTGGAGAAAAAGTTAACCAAGCATAAAACGTATATATTAAAGTACCAATTGCCAACATCAACGTCGGGTTCATCGCACGCTCTTTAAACAGGTCATTGAGTTGCTATCGCTGTCACGATAGACGTAGCAAACTACATTCTTTTCTTTATCCTCAAAGCGTTGAATGCCGTAATCTGCAACCTGCTTGGTCAGCATTGTGTAATCACGCGTAGAGCATCCACCAAGAGTACCTAAAAATACTGTAATTGCAGCCAATGTCAAGATTATTGCTAAAATCTTCATCGTTCATGCCTTTTCTAAAAGATGTTGGGGAATCTTAATAGATCTGCGTGTATATGTTTTACTATCGTTTGATTTGCAAATCATCTCAACTTGATAGTAGAGAGTTCCCTTTTCCCAGCCCATCAGTTCAAGAACTCTACCATTTTTTAGACAACTATTCTCGTAGAACGAAAGTTTTTCCTCGAACAGGATATTCACTCTTTCGTTCTGCTTAAACCTTACTTCGTCGTCTAGGAACGAGTCTTCGGCGCACTGGTTCTTTACAATAGTCATGCATCCAGATAGCAGTACTATCAAAAACAAAATGTACTTCATTGCTCTTCTTCCTTGTCCATCTTTGACGTTAGGTCGTTGAGGGCATCTATTTGTGCCTGATCTTTTATCTCCTGAAGCTCGCCCTTTGAGACGTAGGTAAACTTGCCGTTTTCGTACTTGCAGGAAATAGATACTTCGGCTTTAGAGAAGCGGCCTTTTGCGATATAGAACGTAGATACCGGAATCCCCTTAATCTTGATGATCTCGATGGCTGCTGCGGCTGCCTCATAAAATCCGCGGCTCCACTTAATACGACTTTCAAAGTTTCTTTCAGTTTCATCTGATGAAAGCGGAACTAACTGGGTCATGACGATCACGGGAACCTTTGCGTGCTGTGCATAATCCGTTGCTATGTCTTTGAACCTATAAAGAGCGTCAACCCTTTCAATGCTCGGTACAACCGTTGATTTGTTAATCCGTTGAAGGAAGTCTACAATTACGCAACTGTAGGCACCAGATGTGTTCACCTCTTGAAGTATGGATTCGATCTTCTCGAGAGTTGTAGACGCGATAGGATCGTCCATTACAGTTACGTAGGGTTCAATTTCTAATATTTTATGCGCGACCTGCTTTCTAAATGACGTAGGAAGTTTATCCTGCACATATAGGTTGAAATCGAGCCCAAGCTCAATACATGCGATCCTTGCTAAAATCTTAGCTTCCGTCTCTTCGTTTGAGATGATGAATGTCTTAAGGCCCTGGGTAAATAGTCCATGTGCTGTTGCAGCTGTAAACGTAGATTTACCAGTACCAGAGGCGGCACCGACAAGATAGATACCGCCAGGACATAGCGGGCAGACAGTAGATAGTGCTCCGTTTACAAACATCACTGCTTTGCGGATCAGGTCTGCATCTCGCTCAAGGACACCAACTAGACGTTTAGCGTTGTCCTTTCCCTTACGCGCCTCGATCTCTGCAAGAGAGTAATTCTCTAACCTTTCTTGAAGAACTTTCTTCTGGTTTAACTTTGCCAAACCTTCTTGGACGCGTGCCTTCTCAAGCTCCTGCTTAGCTTCGAACAGATCAACTCTTGAATTTATCTTTAGCTCATTCATCTTCGAAGCTCCCAGATAATGCAGGCCTACTTCTGATCTCATCGTATTCTCTCATCATCTGCTGAATTACGTCGTCGTTGGTGGTCATAGCAATTGCCGCATCTATCGATATTTGTCCGTCTTGACGCTTTATCTTTACCCCAGATATTTCTTTAAGCTCCGGTACGACTAAAATAATCTTAGAGTTAAACGTGGCGCCGACAGCCTTGTCCCACCAAGCCGCATGCTTGTCAGGATATTTAGAGCGTGCCCAGCGAGCCATTATCTTCTTTTTAAGCGAAGAAGAAATATCTGACTCTGCATAGCCGCAGGATTTGAGGGACTCGAATAGGACTAGAAGCTCTTCGTAGCAAGCCTTGAAGTCTGGTTGTTCAGGAACTTCGGATAACCACTTTCGATAAACATCTTCCTGCGAAACTTTCTCCTCTCTCTTCTCTTTATTCTTATTAGCGGCATCTTTTTCAGCCCTGTTGTCGGCTGGCTTTTCAGCCCTGTACTGGGCTGGCTTTTCAGCCCACTGAAAATCATTAGACTTTTTGACATCTTCGTCTAAGATCTTAACGATATCAGCATCCTGTACATAATAGTAGTTTTTGGAAGGAAGACCCTTCTTGACGATCCTAATAAAGCCAACAGATTCTAGTTGTTTAGTTAGCTTCTGTCTTGCTTCCTTTGTAAGGTTTAGATCTTCTTCGATGGACTCAGAAAGAGCAAAAAATCCGCCCTCAGCATCTAGTTCATTTCGTGCTTGGAAATAATCTCTGCGCGAGATGAGATCTGCCAAAAGAAGAGCAGCATCATTGCTCTGAAGATAGCGCGCTATCTTCTTGTTTACCATCCAAAAAGCACCTTGACTTACAGTGCTTGTTAATAGACCCTTCATGCTTTCCTCAAGCGTGAGGCGAAGTACGAAGCCAGATCCATATCTGGCTTTCGCAAGACGTCATTCCAATCCCTGCCATCTTCTTCGACAAATGCATAATGCGTGCATGCACTATCGTTTGCCATCTTCTCAAACATCTTTATTCCGGCTTCATCGTTGTCAGGTGCTGCTATTACTTTTAGACCAGAATCAATGAGCTCTTTGAGCTTTTCGGCATGGTACTTTGTTATGCTTGCACCTGATGTAGATATGCAACGGTATGGATTTTTTAATAAGTTACCAAACTTTTTATTTAGAGCCTGTTGAAGGCTAGCGGCATTAATTGCACCCTCGGCAACTACAATATACTTCACGTTCGTAGAGAATGGCTGCTGAGACCAGCCCCAAAACAAATAACCCAAACGAGTGCCAGGCATTGTTGTGATTTTCCACGACCCCCCATTCTCATCAATTTTTGGCACAATGAATCTTATTTGTGCGCCTACAAAAGTATTGTTTAAATAGTAGGGAAAAACAATGCCTTCGCGAGAAGAGTCGAAATACATTTCGCCTGGCGATTCTAACCCCCTAGATTCTAGGTAATCTAAGCCTGGACGCGATATTGGATCCGATAAGGCATGAAAAGATCTTGGCCAAGACATCGCATTAACTTCTAATGGTCGTGCTTCCTCAAAAGAAAGATTTGAACCTAGAAAGTCCTTTAGGGAAATTCCTGCTAAGAAACAATACTCATATAGTGAGTATGCTCGCTTGCACTTACCTTGACACCAAGCCCATATTTCACCAGTTTCTGGATCTTTATGCCAATAAAGACATTCATTCTTTCGAATGCAAATTAAACATTTTTTGCTATTAAAATCCATCTTGACCTCGGATCACGCCAGACGACAAAAGAACTTCAAGCAATGTCTCTGCATCCGAGTCTTGTGATTTATTTTTAGTATTTACTATACGAATTTTTACTGATTTATTAGATACGTCGATTTTTTCTAGAAAAATAACATATTCATCGCCAATATGGAATGGCCGCTTAGAATTTAACCACCAATACATTTCTGTATCAATACTCTTCTTGCGCTCGCCTAAGATTTTTTTCAGGTCTTCCATGTAAAATCCCTTCCAACACGTATGGGTTTATATATTTATACGAAAATCAAATGAAATCAATTGCGCACATCTTTAATGACATTATCCGTATCGATCATATTGATATGGATATCGAATCGGAATTACGAAACCAGCTTTCGTATGTCGATAAGTCAAAGCAATATCAGTTAAAAAGAATGCGTCGAAATCCGTTTGCTGCGTCGCCTGCGCTTCTGGCTCAATTAGAAAGCGAATCGCAGGGAACTCTTCTTAAGAAGGACAATAATTCACTCATAGTTCCGTCTGGATTTGCTTCGTTGGTGCAATCTTTAATACCAAATACAATAGACAACCGTAAAGAAACAGGGGACATAATCCCACTTCCTTGGGCCAACGCTAATCAAGCTATACAGCTTAGACCATATCAAGAAGAAGCTGTTGACAAGGCTATGACAAGCTGGCGAGGCATTATAAATCTTGCGACTGGACTAGGGAAGTCTAAAACCGCAATAATGTTGATTAAAAAGCTAAAGCGTAAAACTTTAGTAGTTTGCCCAAGTAAATCAATTGCTTATCAGTTCTATAATGAACTTGCCGAATGCTTCGGCAAAACTAAAGTTGGCTTTATAGGCGATGGGAAGTATAAACCGTCTGCAGTAACCGTAGGCATAGCCGCCTCAGTATCAAACCGTATAGATGACATCAAAAATCTCGGTCTTGGTGTCATTATCTTCGACGAGACCCACCACACACCCGCAAACACTTTCTACGCTATTGCCGAAGGACTAGGAGCCGTGGGCCGGATTTACGGACTCACGGCTACCGCTTTTAGATCAGACGGAAAAGATGTATTTATTCACGCGGCTTGCGGTGATATTCTGGTTGAACGAGACGTATCCTGGGGAGTAGCAAATGGCTGGCTTTCTCAACCTTATTTTATAGTAAGAGCAATAAATACAACTGGTTACGATTACAAAGACGATAAATTAAAAGCTTATAAAGCGCACGTCTTAAATTGTAAAGAGATGAACGAACGGATAATTGCGGATGCAAGAGCGTTCATTAGTGCAAACAAGAATACTCTTATATTGGTCGATCAAATCGAGCACGGAGACATGATATCATCAGCTTTGGGCATTTCCTTCGCGAATGGCCGCGATAAGGGCTCAGAGAAGTTCATCGATGAATTTAACCGCGGGAAAATACGTGGACTCGTCGCGACTGACGGCCTTGTCGGTGAGGGAGTCGACACCAGAAGCGTTGAGGTTCTGCTTCTTGCTAACTTTACGGCGTCTAAGTCTGCTGTCCTACAAGCAGTGGGAAGAGGACTTAGGAAAACTCCAGAAAAGTCAACCTGCATAATATTAGACTATATCCCAACTGCATCAACGATGCTGACGCGTCACGCAAAGCAGCGAATCTCTTACTATAAAGAGATTACGCACAACGTGAAAGTACAATAATACGGCCTTTTAGGCAGGAGCGTGGGCATCTCCGTTCCTCGAACAAAGTGTTTGTAGGTGTGTCCTGACTCGTTAGGACGGGTGTGGTTCAAGAGAAATAATGCCATGTTTTCTCTTGGTTTCGAAAGAAATCTATCTGCACAAGCGAGTCTTTTTATGGCAGAAGTGGCATTCTAGTCATAGAAGCAACCTAGGCATGTTGAGAAAAGGCCTTTTAATTATTAAGGAGTAGCTATGAGCAAGATCGTTAAGGTTAATTTAGTTGAAGGTGGACAACTGCCGGTTAAGGCGCACAGATCTGACGCCGGATTTGATTTGTTTGCGGCATCTGACTTTTCAGTGCTTCCCGGACAGGTTGTCAAGCATGCCGTAAACGTTAAGATCCAGCTGCCGGAATCTACATACGCAGAAATTACTTCTAAATCTGGAAATGGATCTAAGGGTCTTTTGGTTTATGCAGGGATCATTGACGAAGGATACAGAGGCGTTATCCATGTCGTTATGACCAATTTAAACCACACTCCCCACACTACTTGGGTGGATGGTTTTCAAAGAACGATACTTTTCGCTGGTGAAACGTTGCATTTCAAGAAGGGGCAAAAAATCGCGCAGATGATCCTGCACCCTTATTCAAGCGACTATACACTTGAGAAAGTCGATCAACTAGATGAAAATACGTCTCGCGGTATGGGTGGATTCGGTAGCACAGGCAATTCTTTAGTATAACTGGATCAAGCTGGAGAAAGTTATGCCAAGCAACCTGTCATCAGTCTTTGGAACATCGGTAAAGATAAACCAAACGGACCTCTTTGATCGTGATTCCGTTTGGCCGCAGAATGTCGAAGTCTGCGTAACCAGAGTGCCTATCCGAAAAAGAGATGGGTACTCTGACGAGTTTATTAAGAACTTCTCACAAAGGCTTAAAGCCTCGATGGCCCAAAACGGTCTAGTGTTTTTGGTCTGCTATGCACCAACCGAGGCAAAGTTTAGACCTTTTGAAGTGGCAAAAGCAATGGTCGATGCTGGCTTTAATCACATTGACAATATTGTAATTGAGAAGACCTGGCTCCCAGGTAAGCGTGCAGAAAACATGCTGGTCAACTCGCACGAGTACGTCTTGTTCTTCTGTAACGGCAATATCTGGAAGATCGATCGTCAGCCAATTAAAAAATATCTTATGCTAGAAGATTCAACGCCATGTATTGGTAACACATGGCTTGTTGAAACTGGCTCACTTGATGAGGCGTATTCAGAGGATCTAGCAGAGTTGATCTTGAGAATGGCTTCGTGTCTTCCTGGTAGCTCTGTGTTCGATCCTTTTATGGGGACATCGGCGTCTTTAAAAGCTTGTCTAAAGTTAGGTCATTCTCTTACTGGATTCGAGACAGATCAAAGAAAGATTGCCCAGTATAAAAAGGTGATCGACGATCATTGCAAGAAGGGCGCGCTCGCTTAATTATTCTTTGGAGATGCAGATGCTTTACGTAAAGTCAAAATCTAAAGATATGGTCGATGATCCCGTACAGATCGACGATATCGTTAAAACCACCCTCAGCCGTATGGCAAATATTGCTTCTAAAACACTTGGACCTGGCGGGCGTCCAGTTCTTATTGAGCGCGAAGGTCTTCCGCCTTTGGTTACAAAAGACGGTATCACGGTTATCAAATCATTAGGTATGCCTAATGCAGCAGCAAATACAGTTCTGGATACTTGCAAAGAGATATCGCTCAACACCGCGCGGGACGCAGGTGACGGTACGACTACTGCAATCGTTTTGGCGGATGCGATTGTTAGAGCAGGATCGGTTTTCATGATGCGCAATAAGCGCTACAATCCTCAGCGCTTTGTTAATGAGCTTCGTCAATGCTATGAAAAGGTGATCAAACCTTACCTTAATGATGTGGCAATTAAAGTTAAATCTGATGACGATCTCAAACGCGTTGCTTTAATTTCTGCGAACGGTGATCAAGACGTCGCAGAAGTTGTGGTAAAGGCCTTTATGGCTGCAGGCGAAGACGGGCACATCCTGATTCAAGAAGACCAAGGCGGCGGAATGCGCGTTGAAACCGTAGATGGTTTCATCGTTACTTCTGGTCTAAAAGATCTTGGATCAATTGGTTCTGTATTCATCAATGATCGCGCCAACCAGCAAGTCCGCATGGACGAGGGCCTGGTGGTTCTATTTGATGGAACGTTAAACGACCTCGTTCTTCCTGCTGCTATTCAATCTGCATGCGAAGGTGACGCAGATTTATTTGGCAAACCAATCATTATCATGGCTCATGGTTTTGCAGATCCAGTTATTGAAAAGTGCCTTAAGACATCTAAAAGCGGCGTTACCGTACTCCCCGTGAAAGTTCCAAAATCAACACTCGCAAATTCTAGAACTATGTTTCTTCAGGACATGGCGGCGTACACATCTGCAACAATTGTTGATCCAGCTACTGCTGCTTCGTTTAATGCTGAACATTTTGGTCACTTTAGCGCAGTAAAGGTAAATACCTACGAAGCATTTGTTCAATGTGAATCAGATAGCGAGCTAATTGATGAGCGCGTCTCTGAACTTAAGGCAATCATGGCCTCTGCTCACTCCGAGCACGATCGTGCGCATCTAAGAGCTGCAATTGCAAAACTTACTGGCGGAATTTCTACAGTATGGGTTGGCGGCATGACCGATGCTGAGGTTAGAGAACGTAGAGATAGAGTTCAAGACGCCGTAGAAGCCGTGCGTTCTGCTGTAGCTGAAGGTATTGTTGCAGGTGGTTGCGCTACTCATTTGGCTCTTGCAAAGAAGATCCGCGATGCTGATTCCTTCTATGCTTCACCTGCATGGTCTATTCTTGCCGAAGCTCTTGAGCACCCATTTAAGGTGCTTTTGGCAAATTGCGGTGAATTTGATCGACATGCAGAACTTTATTCCGCTATCATTGAAAGTTCCAACAATTATATTCCTAAGGTTGTCTTTGACGCAAATCAGCATGAAGTTGTAGATCCATTTAAATCTGGTATTGTTGAACCCGCAAAGGTTCATCGTGTAGCTATTGGCAATGCACTATCAGTTGCATCATTGATGGTGACCCTTGGCGGCATCGTTGTCGCTCCTCGTGACTATAATCTAGAAACGCAAATGGAATTAAGTAAAGCAGCCTTAAAAGATATGATGAACGAGGCGGGGCAAGAATGATTAATAAGCTCTTAAAAACGCAAATCGGTAAATATGTTTTAGTATTTACGGCAGGAGCTGGATTAGCAGCTTTAATCCTTCCTTCTATTACCTCTAGTAAAGACGAGTACCTAAAACGCGAAAAGGAAATATCTGAATCATATGAAAAGAAACTTTCTGAAAAAGAAACAGAATTTCAACAACTTAAATCTAAACACCAAGAAGAAGTCACAAATCTTACTCAAGAAAGATTGGCGCTCGAATTCGAATACAGAAGAAAAGTCGACTCTCTCGTCTCTGAAAACAGTTCCCTAAAGAAGTCTACTGAAAAAGTAACCGTAATCACCAAGTATCCAGATGGACGAGTTGAAAAGAAGATCGTTTCTAGGGAAGTGATTGAGAAAGAGTCTCAAAAGATTTCTCAGGTTAAAGAAGAGGCAGAGCAAAAGCTTAAAGAAACAACAGAAAGACTTCAAAAAGAATTCGAAGTTCGATTGGTTGAAGTTAATTCTGTTCATGAGACCGAGAAACAAAAGTTAAATTTAGAATTGTCTCAGTTTCAAGAAAAATTAAAAGAAGAACAAGAAAAACACACCAAATTAGTAATAAATCCACGAAAACTTAGCCTTGGTTTGGGTAAGAAAACTAATGCCGTGAACTTTGTATCTGCTGAATATGACTTTAGTGGACCTCTTTATGCAGGCTCTATATTGGATTTCAGGGGTACATCTTATGATGCAATGGGATTATCTATTGGGGTCAGATTTTAATGCCTAAGTACAGGTTTATATGCAGTTGCGACGCCGAAGTACAGAAATATACTTCGGCGTCAACCATTTCAATTAAATGTACCAACTGCGGTTCCTCTATGGATCGTCAAGTTCCATCAACCGTTGAGCAATCAACTGTAAAAGAACTCGTTGATTCATATACTGGTGTTCATCTACCGCCAGACAACAAAGAGATCCTAGAAGCTAGACGATCTGAGTATTTTTGGAAAGTCGAAGTTCCCAGACTCGTTATGCAGTATCCGGCTGATCACTGCTTAAAAGAGGGCTGGATGTATGTTGATGAACAGGGTAAGCTTCAAGTTCATACAAAACCTCCTCATAAGAGGTAGCGATGTATATTAAATCAGTAGCGATAGAGAATGTTCTCTCGATAGAGAATGCTTCAATTTGCTTTCCAGATTCTGGTCTTTTACTTATTGACGGATGGAATCATGACACAGAATCGGCCAATGGGGCCGGTAAATCGGCAATATTTCATGCCTTATCGTGGGGGCTCTACGGACAATATCCCCGCGGAGTGTCTATCACTGATTTCGTACGTCAAGGCTCTAGAGTTACTAAAGTTACAGCCGACATTGAACTCTCCGCAAACCGAATTCTCAGAATTGAGCGCTGCCGTCCGAAATCCTTCTATGCTTCTATCAACGACGTGGAGATTTCTGAGTCTGAATATGAAAAGATACTCCCCCTCGACTATGAACAATTCATAGTTGCCCAGTATTTTGCTCAAGGTCTTGGTACGCGTTTTTTAGATCTAAACGATTCCGGGAGGAAAGACCTTATCCTCAAGTTGATGCGCGCC
>Ga0255144_1000380_pt1 | contig 13036 bp, 11 predicted proteins | sample Atl_Cont_RepA_8h_FD_183633 | JGI IMG/M metagenome (GOLD analysis project Ga0255144, IMG submission 183633) | Freshwater microbial communities from Altamaha River, Georgia, United States - Atl_Cont_RepA_8h | ecosystem: Environmental > Aquatic > Freshwater > River | place: USA: Georgia | collected...
TTCTTTATTAATCGTGAAAAGTTACATGATATCTTGAAATATAAATATCATATTAACAGTGGTTATGACCCTTGTTCTTATCCAGGTATACAGTGTAAATTTTATTATAATGCGGAAACAAAAATTCAAACTGGTCAACAGCCACAAAATCAGGATACTCTAAAATATAATAAAATTTCATTTATGATATTTAGAACAGGTAGTGTATTGATTGTTGGTAAATGTGACGAATTTGTATTGAATGAAGTTTATTTGTTTATTAAAAAATTATTAATGGACGAGTATAAAAATATTTATGGGTATACACAAGTAAATCATGAAGAAAAAAATAATGAGATAAAAAAACGAAAGGTTAGAAAGAAGGTTGTATCAGTTGAATAATAAGTTCATAACTTTATTTAAATTATTTGTAGAATAATGATTCAATAATTCAGCAATACGTTCATCATATATTTTATGTTGTAAATGGCTGATAGTAATATTTTGTTTGTTTATTTTTTTTACAAATAATTCTATTGTATTCAGTTTATTATATAAAGATAAACTATCATTTGTTTTAATAAAATTCATAAAAAATTCTATAGTATTTAAATAAGTTGACAGTGTATTTGTGAAATCATAATCTATACAAATAATGTTAATTATAATATTTTTCAGTGACTTTAATTCGTAATTATTTAATCCATTTTCATTATTAAATTCTAATTCATCAATATAAATAAATAACAAATTTTTATAAATATTTGATAAATCCTTAATTGTTTTCAATGTATTCGTATCATCGTCTAATAATGGATTGTTATCTCTGTATTCTTTACTGATTTCAAATATCGTTTTTTTAAAAACAAATAAAATCGCATCTTTTGTGGTTAATGATATACTATTATCTCCATTAATGTTCATTTGTCCTATAAATTCAATAAAATAAATGAATGCCTGTTCACAGTGATAATAAGTAAGTTCTGTATTTAATGTATAAAATATTAACATGTTAAAAATATGTTCTATCATTTCGATGCCTTTTTTTATAATATATTTTTTATAGTTATCATTTTGTAGTTGTATATTTTGTATACTTAAAATTAAAAAATTATTCATAATTTCAATGTACTTTAAAAAAATATCAGTATCAGCATGTATTAATAGTTTATTATAATTTTCTAAATTTTGAAGTATATATTTGTCGTTAAACGTCATTCTATTATATAAATAACTCTATATATTTTAAATGTTTATATAATATAACTATTTATTTATATTAAATATAAGTATTTAAAGCCTAATTTTTTTTTTAATTATAAATGAGTGATTCTTCAACTGAACAAAATTTACAATTACCCCCTTCTTCTGTATTTGGGCCTGTATCTAAAATTGCGATTGTAGAAGATAAACCCATTATGCTTGATTACTGGGTAGATAGTTTAGATTCTAGTAGTTCAATTATTATTGGTGTTAGAGAGAATGGAGAAAAATTACTAGTTAAAAGTTCAGAGGAATATACGAGTCCTATTGGTAAGATTTATAAACTAGAAAATTGTTATATTTGTGTTACTGAAAATTCTATTTATATTGTATCTGCTTCTATTAAAACTAAGCGTGTATCTTAATTACAATATAAAAAATGTATAAATATTATAATATTACATGGTTAAAATAGCCATGTAATTTTATTTTATTTGTTTACTCGATAAGAATTAATTTATATTTATGTTTATGTTTTTTCTTTTTATGATGAATTGTATTTTGTGTAGGTTGTGTATTTTGATTATGTGTCAAACAATTCAAATGAGGGTATTTCGAATATAATCTTAATATAGCTTGTTCTTTCATTTTAGCTTCTATCATTATATCAATATGAATTCCAAATTTTTCTGGTATTTCTAATAAATAATCTGGAATTTGTTCTACATAATCACTATGATGACCACATCTTCCTAATCCTTGTTCACTAATATGAAATTTTGGTTTTATATTTCTTCTTTTCCATGTTTGAAGAATTGATTCCATATATTCGCTAGGATGTTTAAAATGTTCAGACGGGTGTAATTGTTTATAGCATTCAAAATGATGTGTATCAAACACAACTGGGATATTTATTCTACTTGAAATTTCTAAACAATCCTCAATTGAATAACACTTTTCACAATTTTCTAAAACCAATCGTTTTCTTACATTTTCAGGCAATAAATAATATTGATTACACCATCGATCGATGGTTTCTCTTTTGTTGCCATATATACCTCCTCCGTGAACTACCATAACCGAATTTTCATCAAGTGACATTAAATCCATAACTTCAGCATGATAAGATAAATCACTTATTGTTTGTTCAAATGCTTTGGTGATTGGCGTACCAACTACGTTATATTGACCTGGGTGAAATGTTAATCTTTGATTGTATTGTTTTGATTTTTCTCCAATTTCTCTCAATAAATCCTTTGCGAAATCCAAATCATAGTCTTGTACTTTTTCATTTGATTTGTGTGGAAACATTTCACTGCTCATTCTATATAATTTTATACCATTTGCTTCATTCCAATCCATAATTGTAATTACATCTCTTAAATTTTGTAATATTTTTGATTTTAATTCTTCAATACCCTTTTCTTCGATTGATTTTATAATCATGCGACGTGAAGCATAAATCGGTGGCTTTTGATTTCTCAATACTGTATTTATACAACATAATCCCAATTGTATCGGCTTATTAATGCTTGTCATTTTAGTTTATATCTAAAATAAAAGTATTTAATTCAATCAATTTTTATTGAATTAAATGGGTTGAATTACCTTTTTTTGAAATAATTTATAGTATTTCCATTAATTTTTCAATTTGTTCATTTGTTAATTTTTCGGGATATACAACATTAAATTGTATAATTAAATTGCCTTTATGTTCATCGCGTATCATTCCTAATTCGGGAATTACCTTTCTATATCCATTTTGAATGACAACGCCATTATTATTATTAATTTTAAACATCTTATTTTCTAAATAAGGAAGGTCAAATGTAAATCCACATAGAGATTCTTTGAATGTGAGTGTTTTATTATAAATAAGATTCAATCCTTCTCGGATTAAAGAAGTATTATTTACTATTTTTATATTAATTTTTATGTCACCTTTATTTGAATCAGATAAAACATTACCATTATCTCTCAAAACAATGATTTCATTTTCATCTATACCCCTTTGAACTGTTACATACATCGTTTCCTTTTCAGTTCTTTTTACATTATTTTCTTGAACCCATCTTTCTATTTCAATTGGTTTTTTACATCCAGTATATGCCTCATCTAATGTAATTTCTAAAGTTTTAATAATAGGTGTTGGTTTTTGTAAAATATTCATAGGAACAGGAATACCATTTCTAAATATATGTATATTCCCCCCTTGAAACATTTGTGGTATTCCGGACATTCCAGGAATTCCTCCTCCGCCAAAAAACATATTCATTATATCTTCTGGATTAAATGGCATACCTTGGTTTTGGTTTTGGTTATTTGAAATATTTTGACCATGTAATATTCGCATATCATAATTTTCTCTCTGACCAGGGTCGGATAAAACAGAATATGCTTCATTAATTTCTTTAAATTTAGTGTCTTCTCCACCATTTTTATCAGGATGATGTTTGAGTGATAATTTTCTATATGCTTTTTTTATTTCATCATATGACGCATTATTTGAAACTCCCAATATATCATAATAATTTGACATCAATAATATATAAAATAACATAAACTTAAATCTATATTAACGAATATTATATATTCAAAATGGAAACCCCTTTTATTCAAAAATATCAGCCTATTTATTTAAAAGATTTTGAAATAGAACAAAATTTGTTAGATTTACTTTACACATTTATAAGCATTGATAATTTGAATATATTATTAGTTTCAGATAGTGGCTCTGGAAAATCATCTATTATTTATGCCATTATGAGAGAATATTATAAAAATAATTACGATGAATCTAATGTATTATATATTAACTCATTAAAGGAACAAGGTATTACATTTTATAGAAATGATGTTAAAACATTTTGTCAAACAAAATGTTCGATTCCACATAAAAAGAAAATTGTTGTACTTGACGACTTAGATATTATTAATGAACAAAGTCAACAAGTTTTTAGAAATTGTATAGATAAATACAGTCATAATGTACATTTTATTGCGTCTTGTTGTAATACACAAAAAATCATTGATAGTATACAATCAAGACTTAATATTATTAAAATGAAATCATTTAATTTTGAAAATCTAAATAAAATAATGGAAAAAATATGCCTAAATGAAAATATTGTTATGGAAAATGAGGCGAAGGATTTTGTATTGTCAGTATCAAATAATTCAGTAAGAATATTAATTAATTATTTAGAAAAGATGAAACTCATATCAGAATTTATCACAAAAGAGTTAGCTATGTCCATATGTACTAATATTAATTTTAATGAGTTAGAAAAATATACTCATTGTTGTCTTCATGGCGATTTATCAAACGCGATTAAAATCGTGTATAATATTTATGATTCTGGTTATTCTGTGATGGATATACTCGATAATTATTTTCTATTTATAAAATCTACTAATATTATTACTGAAACTTATAAATACGAAACTATAAAATTAATATGTAAATACATAAGTATATTTCATAATATACATGAAGATGAAATAGAATTATCATTATTTACAAATAATTTAATCAATGTTCTAAAAAATGAAAAATAAAAAATAAAATTTAAAATAAAACTACATCGTTGATTTCATTTATTTTTTGAATGCGTTTGTTAGTAATAATTTTCCTACAATTGTATCTGATTCTAAAACTTGAGGTACACTCATTCTAGCAAACCATTCAAACTTTGTACGTTTAAGAATTTCATCAGCTGGTATGTAAACACCATATATATTTTTCTTAAAATTAATAAATGTATTACCTAATAAATCATCAATTACGATTGGTTCTCCGTCCGAGGTCTTAACGCCTAATTCACAACCTTTTATTAAATTAGCTTTATGTTCAATTACATATTTATTACATACTGAATTTATTTTAGACTGGAATTCCATTTCATCTGTATAATCAGATGATATCAAAATCTCAATGTGTTTATTCAAGTCAAGCATCGTTTCATTTTCTTTAACACACCCCATTAATTTTGTTGATGTATAAAAATTAGATATACCGTATTGACTAGTAACGTTTCTATTTAAAAATTCACCAACAAACATACCCATATTATCTACACCATCATAATATAAATCGATTAAATTTTTCATACAAATAAAAGAAGGAGGAACTACCATACCACCATAATTATAAAGAATTCTTGATAAAGCTAATTCTCTAAAATGACATCTTATCGGATTTGGCAAATGACTCATATCATGTGTCCAACCTGGCAATATTTTATTAAATGTGTTGTCATCAATTAAAACAACATTAAACGACTTACCACAATGATTTATTATACTTCCAATTGATAAATATAAATATGGTTGATTTAAATCATTTGAAGTTCTCGAACCAAAACTATACCAATGACGAGCATTATCTACATAATCTAAATGTATCCATAATATAGGTTTCTTAGCATTAGCTAAAGATGAATCATTTAATAAATATTTTTTAATCAATTCATAGTTTTCAACATCATCATCTATTTTATTTTTAATCTTATACTTATCATATAATATACCAGATGCGACTAAAATAACTAATGTAAATATGTATTTTGAAAAATCCATTATATATAATTATATATAATTAATTATTCGATTACTTATTTGTCAATCTCATTAGATTACCCCACCATTTTTTATTTACTTTTTCCATTTCAATATCATTTTTGATTAAACGATATGCTCGTTCTGTATCATGAATGGCTTCATTTCTTTTTTTTTCATCTAAATATTGCTGGTGTTGCTGTTGAGAAGGTAATGTTCTAGTCATTAAAGTTCGTTCTTGTTGTAATTCATTTATATTTTTATACTTTTTTTTATTATTATAATCTTCCATAGTTACAGGTATGACTGTTTCTGTATGAGCTTTTTTTAAATCTTCATATGGCAATCGACTAAATATATCAGAACTATAACTTTCTGGTTTACTATTTGTTAAATCACACAAATTGGATGATTCTAAATCTCTAAAATCGTGATGTACAACAATCGCTCTTAATTCTGTCTTCTTTTTTTCAAACATATTATTCATATTTTCCATAGTCGTTGTTCGGTTATCTATGTCATTATCGGATACTAACCAATCGCCATATCCAGTTTTGCTGTAATCATCTTGTATCACTGATTTTTCAAATAATTCATTAAACCAAATATTAAATTGTTTTTTATTTTCCATTATTTTCAAAAATTTATCTTTTTCTTCATCTACAAAATCATTTTTGTTATAATTGGTAGATTGTTCATTACGTTTATGTCTGAAACAATATATTTCATATAATGCTTTATATGCAGCTGAAAAAAATAAAAAATACTTTTTATCCATACCACTTTTATCTGGATGAGTCATCAATGTTATTTTTTTTGCTTGTTTAAGGTCATTTTTATCAAATTCATAATCTAAATTAAATAATTTTAATATATCAACAAGGTCATAATTATTTATATCTAAATCTATTTCCATATATGATACTATAATAAATAAATCAGTTATTTCATCTTTATATCTTTATATTTATCGTTCGATTTAACTTTAGCCCGTTTATTACTATAATTACACGATTTAAATAAAAGTCATATTATTTAAATAATTATATTTTATAAGTAATGAATACTCTTCCTGACAACAATAATAATGTTAATATTAGATCTTACATTCTAGACCCACTTACTGTTATTATTAAATTAGCTATTCTAGGCAATAAACCATCTGGAACAAAATTATTAATTTATGAAAATACCATTTATTTTCAAGAACCAGGAATCATGCAAGTTCTTTATAGATTATATTATCATTCTAATAAAACCGATTTACAATATTTATACAATCCTATACATATTGCCTGTGAAAAATTTTTATCAAAGGATACTATCAAACAAAATCCTCGTATGAAAGACCTTTTTATTTGTGCTCAAAAAGGTTTGAAACGATTAACAGAAACATATAAATCATGTTCTATTATTTCGCTCTGTTTTAATTATTATGATACAATTATAAAAAATTATGTAGATGAAATTTATAATGATGCAATTTTCCAAAGAGATAACATGTCATCATTATATACAACTGAATTGGTAAATTTATTAAATAATCAATGGACTCAACAAAAAATAAAAATAATATTAGATTTGATAAGTTTTCTAACAAATGATAATATGGCAAATGAAAATGTAAGGTCTCTAGAAAATATAATCGAAAATATTGATAAAGAAAATTATATGATTTTGGCACATCAATACAAATAAATCACCTATTTGCTCGATTTTGATTGGTCGGTTTTATCGCCAGCGTCTTTATTCTGATTGGCCGGGTTCATCAATATAGGGTAAAGATTATAATCTACTGATTTCAAAATGTCTATTTCTTTTTTAAGTATCTCAGAACTCGCATAGTAACTATACGATTCTAATATATTTAATGTTATATGAGAATCATTTATAATAAATTTGTATACAATCCAAAATACAGTTAAACTACTTAACATAAAAAAATCATATGCTTTTGGATAATTATCAATGTGACTATTATCACTATTTGTAATATAAGTTAGTAATAAATTATTTGTTAAAATTATGATTTCTTTTAATTCTATATTGTTATTGGATGTTAAATTATAATCATGAACAATCGATTCAATATAAACATTCATATAAGATAATTCTTTTGTATATAAATTTAATAAATAGTAATTTTTTACATTTATATTTATAAGGTCATCTTGTTTTTTCGATTGAGTTTGAGATTTACAATCATTTATATTCTCCACCTCTGTATCTGTCATTACAATCTTATATATTTATAATATTATATTGTTTATATAAATACTATAAATGTTTCAATTTGTTATTTATACTTTCAAACATTCATTAAAAAAATGATTAATTGAATTTATATTTGTACCTGATATACTTATATTCGCATAAGGACTCGTATTTCCTTTAAAATACGCAATTAAAGATGGGACACCATTGACTTGTCTATTTTTTTTCATAAATGCGTAAAGTTCTGAATTTTCATCAACATCTAATCTACAACATATAATATTATTTGGACAAATAGAAAATTTTTGTTCTATATATTGTTTTATTTCCTTACATGGTCTACACCAACTAGCAGTAAATTGTACGATAACAACACCTGGATTTAGTTTCAAAAAATTCATAAAGTGTATTCTATCAATAAAATGTACAATTATATCTTTTGACATAATTATACATTTATATATCATTTTATTTCAAATTATTTTATTTAAAATTATTATTTGTTTATTTTATTTGTTTATTCATGTCTTCTACTAATTCTTCTAGTATATTGATATCAATATGAGGCAAATTGACATGTGATTCCCAAAAATATTTACAAAATGACCAACTAAATGTATAATCTAATTTGTATAAATGACTATAATGTTTCATTAGAGCATCATACAATTGTTTGGGTAAATAATGTAAACTACTTCGAGGCAACACATAACAAAGTTGAACGTATTCATTTACCGGTTTTGATGAAAAATCATCATTATTAATAAAGTTTGTATCAAAATACGGAGTATACAATAATAAATCTTTCAATAGTGGAGGATAATGATATTGATATGTCCATTTCCAATTAGGACATTCACTTGTATAATATTTTAATGTCCATTCCAAACCTTCCAAATAATTCAAACATATTTGAGACTTTCTTTCTTCGTCAATATCAATATTAAATAGCATTTTATAATATCTATTTTCCCATCCTTTATCCCCAGGATTGATATATTTTTCAATTTCTCTATTTTTTGAAGGAATCGAGATAAAATTTTCTTCAAGCATGTTTTTATTACTATCCATTATAACTTGTTTGGATTCCCATTTATTTCTAATTTTCATTTCATCTTCAAAATACGTCAATTCATTATCCGCCAAATATGATATAAATTTTCTAAAATTTTTCCAAATAATTGATTTACCATCTGTCAAAAAATCATCATTCTTTCGTATGTTCTTATTTTTAAAATTAAATACTTCTTTATAAGCATTTATTAAAATATGAATACCATTTGTTCTAATATTTATACTAGGAAAATGTGGTAAAAAATCATTTCCTAACATAAAACAAATTAAAATATAATCAAAAACTAGCCTCTTTTTTTGTTCATTTTGTAGTTTTAAGTCATTATTATCTGTAAAATCATTCTCAAAATTATTAATAATTTCGTCTTCTAATTTTGGAATATCAATTAAATATAATTCATGTGGATTCAATGTTTTATCAAGTGTTCGTATAAAATGAGGCGTCTCTCTAAATAAATATAATTGTTTTGATATATAAAGATGATTCAATGTTAACATAATTAAATCAGCATCAAGACCATATATGACAGTTGTAGTATTTTTATGATAATCTTTATGATGTCTTATATAATCAAAAATTTTATGTTCGCCTTCTCCTGGTTCATCACTTCCTGAAATCATGATTTCATTCACATTATGGTTTAATTTTAAATTATCTTTATTAAAATAACGCTTCAAATATTCATTTAATTGCTTCATAAATGAAGTTCCTGGAGTAATACGCGTAGTATCCCATTTATCAGATGACGTATTTTTGATTTTTTTCATTATTTCATTTTGAAACCAAGATTTGTATCTTCTATTTCGCTGCTGTTCTAATTTTGCCACAGGAGCAACTCCATCAATCGCAACAATCACTTTATGAGTTGGTTTAATAGAACATATGTATTTGCTAATTGAAATACATACTTCATTAAAAATATAATCATAATTATCTTGTACTTGATTTTGTAGTTCTAGTCTACTTACAACATCATAAATAATCGAATTACTATCTAGATATAAATTGTCTATTTTCATATTTGTTTTAATTTGTTTAATAATTTTTCTATGAGATTTTACTATATGAGAGAAATAGCTAGGTATTCCCATGATTTACTTTATTATCTGATATAAAACATTGATTGTTTTTAAATTGTTCAAGTATAATAATCTTCATTTATATTTATACAAAAATAACAAACATTTAACAATATACTATTTATAAAATTCATAAAATCGCAATATAAAAAGGATTTAGAATATTAAAATCACTATATATATAAATTATGGATTCGACAAATAAAAATAAAAAAAATATGAATCATAAAATAGTAGAAAAAAAAGTAAACAAAGAGAAACATAATCACAAACAGTCAGATGATATAGAACAAACTGATTATTTAGTATTATATAATAATAATTTAAAAGAAAAAATCATTTCGTTTCAAAAAATTATTAAAAAAACCATATTATCTGCTCAAAAATACAAATTATTAGACATTATTAGCGCTACAGAATTGAATACTAATATATTACAACTTGAGAAATTATTTACTAAATTAAGTACTATGTTAATTTTGACAAAAGATAATGATATTTATAGTATTGATTTGAATCATTTAACGGATAAATTACAAGAAATTAATGATGAATTATCAATCATTTTTAAAATCATTGGTACTGAAAAATTAGATGATTTAATAAGAGTTTGTCTTGGTAATAATTATATAGCAAAATATATTTTAAATTGTGATAAATTATCACAAAAATACGATATTTTTTCAAAGTATTTACATCCTATTGGCTACAAAGTTCTTAATTGGAAAAATGATAAAACCAACAAACAAACAAAAACAAAACAAAAAACAACAGAATCTACATGCGAAAATACAAATACATGCACAAGCGTAGGAGATGACAATACTGAAAAAAAATATATACAAAGAAATCGAATCGTAGAAGATTTTATGATAGTTGAACATTCCGAAAACTTAGATTGTTTTGATTTGGCAAGAACATCTAAAATTTTCCAAGTTAAGGTTTCAGGTGTAAAATTATCATTACATTGTCCAGAACAAAAAAAAACTATTATAATATCTGCTATTGTAGACGATTTAATGCTTGAATGCTTAAACTATAATTATATTAACAATAGAATCAATTCATTGATTGAGTATAAACCAAAAGATAATGATTTCAATACTGTTTGGTTTGATAGATTTATATTATCATTAACTCTCAAAGAAATCATTGTTTATAATAACGATGAACTTTATAATAGGTATATTGGATATATAAATCAAATCAATCTATTAAAACAAAAAACAATGGCAAACGTAGTAAAAGAATTCATTTCAAATGATTTATATGGACAAAGAACAACGATTATTCAACTTTTAATTAAATCAAATGAACCTGAATATCAATATCTGGCATATTTATTATATGATTTATTATCAGATGACACAAATGGCAATATAGATACACAAGAACAAACAAAACTATTTGATAGTTTACCTTGGAATGTAAAAAGATATTTTAAAGATGCGATGAAAAAAACAATACAATATACAAATAATTTATCAAATTTTGACAATAATAAAATACCACTTGAGCAACAAATATGTCTCATGAAAGCAAACGATTCAGTTAAAGAAAAAGCGATGATAAAACTAAAAGAGGTAAAAGCAAAATCGGAAGATTCTGGGTCTAAAGCTAGACAATATCTAGAAGGTCTTTTAAAAATACCATTCAATATATACAGAGAGGAACCAGTTTTAAAAATTATTCCATCTACAAAAATCATATTTAATGAATTAATAAATAAAATACAATCTATACATTCTACACAATTATCACAATTACCGATTCAATTTCCAATCAAATCGAATTATTCTATAATTGAATTAAAAAAATATTCAAAAATCATAAATGAAACTTTATTTGGAAATATCACAACAAATACGGTTGAAATTATTAAAAATATCATACACGATTCAACAAGAACACAGTTGACAAATTATATCATTGATATAAATTCAATTAATAAAAAGTATAAATTAAAATTAAATAAATTATGTCATTCTGGGAAAAAATCATCGTATATGAAAGAACAACTAATTGATTATTTAACTACAATAGAAAGTGAACCAAATAAACAAGAAATTATTTTAGATATAGCAAAAATATTCAAATTAGTTAAAAATGAAAATGAAAACGAAGAGAGTATTAGTAATACTATTTCAAAAACAGTCGAAACCATTGACAATAATGTCAATATTATAAACAAATACATGAAAAATGTATCAAATATATTAGATAACGCTGTCCATGGCCATGAAAAAGCAAAACGTCAAATTGAACGTATTATAGGACAATGGATGAACGGCGAACAATCCGGTTATTGTTTTGGGTTTGAAGGACCACCTGGTGTTGGTAAAACATCACTCGCTAAAAAGGGAATCGCGGAATGTCTTAAAGATGATAATAACGTATCTAGGCCTTTTTCATTTATCGCAATCGGAGGGTCATCAAATGGAAGCACATTAGAAGGTCATAATTACACATATGTAGGTTCTACGTGGGGAAGAATTGTCGATATATTGATGGAGAAAAAATGTATGAATCCAATTATATTTATAGATGAATTAGATAAAGTAAGTAAAACAGAACACGGTAAAGAAATAATAGGAATATTAACTCATTTAATTGATACTACACAAAATGATAGCTTTCAAGATAAGTATTTTAATGGAATCGATTTAGATTTATCAAAAGCATTATTCATATTTTCATACAATGATGTAGACGCTATTGATAAAATCTTATTAGACCGTATTCATAGAATTAAATTTGAACATTTAACATTAGATGATAAATTGGTTATTACGAAGCAATACATTTTACCTGAAATATATTCTAAAATGGGGATTGAAAATATTATATCATTAACAGACGATGTAATCGAAACAATTATAGAACAATATACAAATGAACCCGGCGTAAGAAAATTAAGAGAGATATTGTT
>Ga0255144_1000381_pt1 | contig 12990 bp, 20 predicted proteins | sample Atl_Cont_RepA_8h_FD_183633 | JGI IMG/M metagenome (GOLD analysis project Ga0255144, IMG submission 183633) | Freshwater microbial communities from Altamaha River, Georgia, United States - Atl_Cont_RepA_8h | ecosystem: Environmental > Aquatic > Freshwater > River | place: USA: Georgia | collected...
CGGTCTTGTTCAAATACATGCTGAGCAACGACCATGATCTGTTTATGCTTGAACACTGAAACTTTGAGAAGCCAACTCCCTCTTCTCACTAAGAAGAATGAGATTAGATTGGGTGTTAATTTGGCTTTCATCATACAAATTATTTAGGGATCCGAAGACCCCTAAATTTGTATGACGATTAAATTGTTTCGTATTCGTCTTTACCTACGCCACACTCAGGACAAAGAAAGTCAGCAGGAAGTTCATCCCACTTACCTTCAGTTTCCTCATCGTGTACGTGACCACAAACTACACATACATGTTCCATCATAGATCTCCCAAAACTTTTTTATAGGCATTGGCATGGCGTTCTTCTACTTTCTTCAAAGCATTGAAACGCTTTTCTGCTTTTGCTAGAATTGCTTGAAACTGTTCAGCGTGTTCTTTAGATTCAGAGATCTGTTCAGCGAATTCTTTTTTCGCTAGAGGATTCTGTTCTAATTGTGCTTCAGTTTCAAACTTAGGATACATCTCTGTAAACTCGTATGTTTCACCATCAATTGCTTTCTGTAGACATTCCTTTGTGGATGGCTTACCGATTAACAATTCAAGATGACCCCATGCGTGTTTAATCTCTTGATCAGCAGTGTGTTCGAAGTGCTTAGCAACATCTTCAAAACCTTCTTCACGAGCGATCTTAGCGAAATAGCGATATTTGATATGAGCCATTGATTCGCCAGCCAATGCACTCTCAAGATTTTTTAGTGTTGTCATAGTACTCTCACTTTGTTTTATTATTTGGATTTGGTGGAACTTTACCATTCACCCAATCCCAGTCATCGTCTGTCATTGGGATCCAGTTATTCATTTTACCTTACCTCTTTTGTAAGTTCTGAATGCCTGAAGACCTTCTGAAAGACCAACAATAATGTGCTTAAAGTTTTTCAGCAGCTTTGTCATATGCGTCCTCTGTTAAAAGTTGTTTACCCTTACCAGATTTCACAGCGATTTTCTTTGGCTTCTTTGACTCAGGAATGATACGCTCAAGAGCGATCTTCAACATGCCATTGAATAGTTCTGCATTATTAACTTCAACTTGATCATTCAATGCGAATGTACGAGTGAACGCACGAGTAGCGATACCTTTGAATAGGTAGTCTTGCGCAGTTTCGTTTTCAGCATTGACATTACCTTTAACAACTAGACGACCACCATCGATTTCGATTTCAATTTCTGATTCAGCGAAACCAGCAACAGCCATTTCGATAACATAGTGAGTGTCATCTACTTTACGAATGTTGTATGGAGGATAGTTAGGTACGTTCTTAGCAAAGTCATCATGGAACTTCTGCATCTTTGCAACTTGATCTTCAAAACCAACAAAGAATTTATCGAAGTCTTTTAGAAATGCTTGTGGTGACAAAATAGAGTCAGGTGTAAATTTAGTCATAGATAACATTCTCCATCTCCTTACTTAACGCTGAATGCTTTTTTAACATCGAAAGATGCAGCTGCAGTTCCAACAGTAGTATAAAAATCTACAGCGGACTTAGCAACAGTCTTAGCGAATGCTTGCTGTGCGTCAACATAAGTTTGAAGGGATTTTGCGACTGCCTCGTTTTGAACGAATGTCTTAACGAATTGAGTCTTTGCACCAGAAATGGTGTCGATTGATGTGTTGATATAAGACAACATATTATTGCTCCTTTTAAGCGAGTTAAATTAAAATTCCACCCCGAAGGCATGGAGGTTCCTGCTTACTTTATACAGGGGTTACTAACGTGAACCAGTTCAATTGCACGGCATTTGTATCGCTTATGCTTGCGGACGCCATTCATCGTAGACGACAAACGATCCCAAGGTGGGACAAAATAGATACAGGGCTTCCACCTGCTGCCAATCAAACCTTTCGGTGATTGATCTGCCCTCTCTTTATATTCAAGGGACTTCTTCCCATCCCGATGGGACAAAACTATTTATATTAGTTTTGTTCGACTGGTCGAACTTTTTTACCAATATTATACTTAGCCACTAAATTCCATTCGTTCTTTTCTTTAAAAGAAACAACTTTAATCTGGCTTAGTGATGCTTTGTTTTCAGCTTTCGATGCGCTTACGATCTTTAATAGATCCCAGTCTTGCAAAAGTGCTGCGATTGCATTACGACGCTCAATATCACCGCTAGTGATATTCGAGTCTTTGCCATCCAAAGCAAATAGTTCTTTGAAGTGCACAATAAAATATCTTCCTTGCTTATGTAATATATGGCAAGATTGATATAGCGTGTTGTCTTTTTTTGAAGCGATGCCGATACGAGTCAGGGTCTCGCGAACTTTTAGAAAGTTATCTGGTTCAGCGAGGGTCACTTCTAACATCGAATCGGGTGTCCAATCATAATAAACCATTTCTACAGTCATTATTTTCCACCTTTATTTAATTTTAGTTTTATTTCACTCAATTGTTCATCCGAAAGAATCCTCAGAGCTTCTTTCGCCTTTTCACTGGAATACCCGAAATATTCCTGAACCAGTTTCAGAGATTCCGTGGCTTTATCTTTTTTAGCCCATTTAGAAAATCTCTTCTTCTTGGTAACACTATTTAGTAAAAAACGAAATTGCCATTCATTAGGCAAAGACGAGTATTGGTTCATAGTGTTGGCTTGAACAACAGTGTCGTGGAAAAACGACAGTCCTCGGTTTACGATGTAAGCATCATAATCTTTATTAGCCAAAGGTTCTTTAAATAAGTCTACCTTTGTCTGATTGATAGCATTAATAAAATCAAAGGGAGTCATAGTTCACCCCAAGACTTTTTAGGTTCTCTTCGCGAACTGTGAATTTACGATCTGGAAATCGAGTTTGAATTGCTTTGTTCAATGCTTTAAGATCTTCACCTTGAGCAATAAACGTATCATCTTCACCAAATGCATAAATAACGTTCGAGTGTTTTTCCAAACGCATTCTAGTTACGTTTGGATCTTTTTCTTCTTGCTCTTGCAAGTCTTCAAGCATCTTCTCTACGATTCTCATGGCCATGCGTTCTCTAAGATTCCAACCAAGTAGAATACCAAAAGCAAGAACGATACATAAAATTAAAATATCCATGTTACCCTCTTATTTGAATTTACACTGAATCATTACTTCAGTGAGTGCAGCCATAATATTTAGTTCGTGGTCAGCAACAAATGCTGCCTTGTATTGATAGTCGGCTAGAATAAGGATAAGGTTATGGATAGTAGATTGATCCAAGAAGTTATTGGCATTATCATAAAGTTCTTTGAACAATACAGGTGTATCAGCATCAGAGTTCTTAGCAACCCACTTACGCACTTCGGTGAAGTCACGTTCCTTTAATGCTTTGTATAGATCCTTATACGATTCTTCGCTGAGGTTAACAAAGATACCTGTATCAATCTTACCTGATACTGAATAGCGTTGCAGTTCGTTTAGAATGCGACGATAATCAGGGAAGTGTTTGATAATGAGTTCTGAAACAACTTTAGGGTCGAACTCAACGTTTTCATTTTTAAGGATTTGAGAAACACGTTTAAAGAATTGTGCAGCGATTGCTTGCTTTTCACCAGCGTCAACTTTGAACTCGATATTCGCACAACGTGAACGAAGTGGTTCAATAATACGATGTTTAAAGTTACAAGTGAAGATAAAACGACAGTTGTTACTAAACTCTTCAATGAAAGAACGCAAAGCAGGTTGAACTGATTCAGCGTTCATATAGTCAGCCTCATCAATGATAACAACCTTCTTAGCATCTGTCAAAGATACAGTAGAAGCAAAGTTCTTAATCTTATTTCGCAATACGTCAATCTGACGACCTTCATCTGAACCGTTGATCATGATCCAGTCTGCGCCAACTTCTTGACATAATGCTTTTGCGACGGTGGTCTTACCAACACCAGCTGTTCCGCTGAATAAGAATGTAGGTAATTCACCCTGTGTGAGATATTGTTTGAATGTATTCTTCATAGAATCTGGAAGAATACATTCATCAATAGTTTGTGGGCGATACTTCTCAACCCAAAGGTACTGGTCTTTCTGCGCTTCAATCATAATAATTCACCTCAAATAATAATAAAAAAGTGGGGGACGATGCCCCCATAAATTAGAAGTCGAAAGTGGAGTCGGCTTCTACGGCAACATAATAAACGAGATCGCCAGTTGTTGTTGATTTGAAACGAGAGATTTTCTTAGAAGATACGCTGACTGTATAATCGCCAGGAATCATTTTGAGGTTTTCTACTTTCAAATTTACTTTAAAAGATTTATCGGTAGTTCCAACAGGTTCACTGAAAGAGTTACCAGTTGAGTTCTTCTTATCACCAACAACAACTGTAATCTTACCAGCTTCGCCAACGATAGAAACATCAGATGCTTTTAATACAGAAGCAGTACGTTGAATCATAGTAAGCATTTGATTGCTTAGTTCAAAATTGATTTCAGCTTCAGGGAAAGTAATAGATTTAGATGGTGCGGTCAATACGCTTGCGTCTGCGGCAAAGTATTTAATACTCATGTTGCCTTGAGTAATCTTACAGACTTTGTCTTCAAAAGTCAACTCTGGATCTTCAAAGATAGACATTGCACCAAGAAATTCGTTCAAGTCATAGATACCAAAATCTACAGGGAATGTTTCGGTAACACTAACATCAGACATAACGTTCTTTTGAGAACTGATAGTTGATAGTTTATTACCTGCCTTTAGTAAAAGGTTGCTGTTAATCCCAGCGTAGTTCTTAAAAAGTGACAAAGTGTCTTTAGATAGTTTCATAGTTTCTCCATATTAAAAGATAGAACAAGTATAACTTGTTTTAGGTTACAAGTCAAAATTATTTTCCTACATTGATAAAAGGTGTGCTATTACCAAGCATTGTGCTAGGAAGTTTACCATCCCACTTCTCAATTGCTTGAAGCTGAACGTATTGTGCACCACCATTAGATTGAATAGCTTGGGCTTGGATAGCAATAGCCTTTGCTTCACCTTCAGCTTGAGCGATACGAGATGCAGCTTCAACTTTGATACGCTCTAAGTCTTGTTCGGCTTTTTGCTTTTGTTGAGTGGCAATAACTTTTTGCTCAATTGCTTTTTGATAGTCAGCACTGAATCCAAAGTTCACCAATGAGATTTCAGATACAGTCAAGCCATACTTAGCAACTTTCTCTTGAAGAGTTGTATGGATAGTTTGACTAACCTCACCACGCTTAGTAACTAATTCTTCAGAAGTGTAGTGGGCAGTGATAGCTTTGAATGATTCATTTGCGGCAGGCAAGAGGATCTTGTTCTCTAGGTCAAGACCGAATTCCTTATACATGTGTGCAGCTTGATTGCCAGCAATACGATAGTTCACAACGATATCGGTATGAACAACCTGCAAGTCTTTTGTACCAGCGTTAGCACCTTTCAGGTCAGCTTTAACAACGCGAACCTCTACATTTCTGACGCTTGATAGAGGATTGACAAAGTGAACACCTTCAGTTAGTGGAGTGGGGTTTACTTCACCAAGTGTTACCTGTACACCAACGTGACCAGCAGGAACAACAGTAAACATCTCAAAGATGAAAACAATTAAAGGGAAGATAAACGGAATTGCTGCGAATTTTCGAAGAGGATATATTGTTTCCTCAACTACCTCGTTCTTCTCGTTACGATAACGACGGGATTGATTAACAAAATATGCTGCAAAAGCGCAACCAAGAGCAATAAGAATAGAAAGAGTCAAGATAAACATTATTTAATTTCCTTTGAATATTTTACATCGTGTTCATACAAAAACATTAAGCAACACATCGCATGTGCCAGATGCGACAGTCCAGTTTCAGGGTCGTTTTGTTCACCCTGTTTCCATGCCCATAAGTGTCGTTGTAGGGCATCGAAATAGCGACGCTTAGAATCAGGCACAACTTTCCAATTATCAGGTTCATACTTTTGTGCTCCAAATGTTAATACCTTAACAGTTTCTTCTAACGCCAATGGTGGGATTAAACCATATTGTAATTTACCACCATCAAATTTTCTACCACCAGTTGTGGCTGTCTGTGATTTTTTTACATCATCTTTAGTTGCCATATTCTCTCCAATGAAAAGCCACAAAGGCACTCTAGGAATGCCTTTGTAAGTTTCACTTAACCACCAAATGCTTGTGCGCCAAGAACACGATTTGCAACTGCAATCATTGCCTTAGTTGGGCGACCGATACGATACTTGGTAGTAACAGTACCATCGCTCAAAGTAGTCTTGTTTGAATAAACACAATGACCTTGCTCACGCAAATTACGAATAGCGGAAGCTGGATGTGCAATACCGAAAGAGCCAGAAATCTGCTTTGCAGTATATTCTTTTCCAGTGTATAGGCTGTTCAATAGTTTAGTTTGCTTTGACATAAATGTCCTCCATAATATACCATCATGATGAAAAACTCCGAGGGAGATGGTGAATCCCTCGGAGTACGATATTTTAAAAATTAAACTTCGATACCATTCTCACGCAAGATAGCGTTGAAGTCTTCAACGTCTTGGTCGATAGGTTCGGATTCCGCAATGATGCGGTTCAAGCGAGATCCAGTAATCTCTACTTCGTCTTCATCCTGAGCAACTGGCTTGGCTTTTACCTTAGTTGCTTTTGCGACTTTTACTTTCGCAAGTTTAGCGACTTTGGCTTTTGCAGCCTTAACAGGATTGGCTTTGGTTTCAACTGCTTGCTGATAATCAGAAAGTTCTTTAGCAGTTGGGAGAGGGAGTTGATACAAACCCTTCTCGATCTTGTTGTGTTTGAACAACCAGTTAGGATAACCGATTTTCGTACCACCAGAAGCACGTTTAGCTGCAAGTGATTGTGTGATAGTAGATACTTGTTTCAAAGTAATCTTACCAGTCTTAGTCAAACTGGAATCAGCTTCAATCAAAGCAACGACACATTTCTTCTGAGCCATTGACAGGTTAGCGAATTTCAACATAATATATTTCCTTTTCAAAGTTTACAAAGATGGAATTTCCAATTCCTACAAGTATTATACCCCATTCTTGAATTAAAGTAAAGTCTTTTTTGACTTTACTTTGCATTAGAATGGCACCTCATTACTCTCGGGAGTTGCAGGAACTACTTCGGCTACAACTTCAGGTTCAGGGTTTGCAATTTTATCATAGAGGTCGATAAAAGCAGACTTCGTTGCAGCGTCAAAACGGTTGCAGCAAAGTTCAATCGCTTTAGTCTGATTCTTGAAGATTGCAAAGGCACGAACAATGTGGATCATACGACGAGTCGTAATAGTTTCATCCACGCCACCGTCATCAAAGGTCTTGCGAATTGCGTCAGCCCATTTGACTAGGTTATCAGCGAATGTCTCATCGAGGCATTCGTATGAAGTCATAAGATTTGTTACAATCTTACCTTCAATCTTAGCAGAGGGATACTCTTGGTTGAAAGTAACAGCGAAACGTTCCAAGAATGCTTCGTTCAGAATGTTCGTACCAATGTAACGACCGTCATCTGAACCCTTACCCTTGGTGTTCGCAGTAGCGATAACGTTGAACCCTTTGGCTGGAATGATCATCTCATTCTTCAGTTTGAAATAGTAAGGTTTGCCTTCAAGGATAGGTTGCAAGCAAAGCAAAGTGTTTGCAGCACCTGCGTCAATTTCGTCAAGCAACAATGTAGTACCAGTACGCATAGCGATAAGAACTGGACCTTCAACAATTTTAACGTTGCCGTCTTCGAGGGTTTTCGAACCGATAAGTTGTTCTTCATCGGTCATCATGTTAAGGTTAACACGAATCAATGGACGTTTGTGTTTAGCACAAATCTGTTCGACCATAGTTGACTTACCATTGCCAGTTGGTCCACTGATATAAGCAGGATAAAAAATGCCAGACTTGATAATGTTTTCCAAGTCAGAGAAATTACCGAAAGGAACAAAGTTTGAATCCTTCTTAGGAATGAGTGCTTCGGTGTTTGTGTAATCAACTTCAAACGATTGTGTCACAGGTTCTTCTTTCAAAACAACATTAGATTTTCCACCAGCGATGGCATACATACCACGTGAGATTTTATTTTCCATCAACCACTTAGGTTGCTTCGTAGTGCCAAGTGCTTTCATAACTGCAAGCAGTTCTTGATTCTTGACTACACCCGATGATTGGGTGTCGGGAAACATCTCAGCCAGTTTAGACTCAAATGTTTGAACAAAGGTCGCATCACTCATAACAATTCTCCATAATATAAAACAAACACACTTTTCAACTTTCCATACAAGTATTATACCCTAATCTTGAATAAAAGTAAAGTCTTTTTTGACCCCTGCGGAGCCTTGCTCCTACAGGGTTAGGCAACGTATCCGATGAATCGGCTCAGTAAAACTCGGCTGGTTTTCTTCGTATTGAGATATTTCCCGAGAGAAGTAGCCAGTTTTCTTGCAGACATATCAGCGTCAGCTTTCAATTCACCTTCGTCAATTTTGGTGTTTTCTGCAGGAACGATAAACAAGTCATCGCGACCAGTACCTTTCAATGAATAGAAACCATCATTGCGGAAAGTCTTACGCATTTCTTCAATCAACAAATCAGAATTTCCTTTGAATTCGTGCACGTTATCTTTGATAGCGGACTCCAAAGCACGACGACGATTTGGGCAGATATAGAAACCAATTGTTTTTACACCATAACGATCTTTGATCATCTTCAACAAAGTCTCAGTTTGTTGACTAGGTTCATACCCAAAAGGATAAGTCTTTTTCGTAACAGGGTCACGAATAAGGTCAACAGTTTTTACACCACCATAGTAGCGACGTGCCAAACCACCAGACGCTTGCATAGAACCACCAGCACCGTCAGACAAAGTAATGAAGTTCATCTTTTCAATATGATTGTTCTTCATATACTCACCGATGTTATTATATACCCAAGCCAATGCTTCATTCAAAGGTGTACCACCAAGATCGTAACCACGATGCCAGAACACACGAGGGTCAAGTAACTTCTTAGTCATAGAGTTGAACTCAGTAGTAGTCATCTTGTTGGAGAACAATTCCAACAGGTTGAAGTTACCACAATCCAATACAGAGTCGGTTGGATTGGCAACCCAACGATCGCGAAGTGATTTAGCATAAGCATGACGTTGTTCACGCATTTCTTCATAATTGCGGTCAGTATATTGGCTAGTGAAAGCAAATACACGATAAGGGATTTGAGCCTTATTACAGAACATTGCAAGGTTGATAACTTGTTTGATGGTATCGGTGATGATATCACCCATAGAACCAGACCAATCGATCAACATAATCATGCCGTGGTTTTTACCTTGAGGCACAGTCATAACACGCTTGAACAAATCGTCTTGCAATTGGTAGGCATAAACCTTACGCATATCCAAAGAACCGATCTTAGAAACCTGAGCACGTTTGTACAGTTGAGCAGACTTCTTCATTTCAAATTCTTTGATCAAATAGTTTACCGAACTCAAAGAGTCGTTCTTAAACTTTTGAACGTTGTTCATTTGTTTCTTCTCATAATCTTCAACAGAAGATGAACCAAATACACGATTGTAATAGTATGAACCGATAGCACCCTCTTCCCATTTGAAGTCCAAATCTTTTAGGATTTTCTTGTAGCCAACCACAACATCATAAGGAACACCCTCAAGTTTGTGATAGCGATATTCAGTAGATTGGTCGGCAGATTCTTCAAGACGTTGAGAGAAAGCACGTTCAGTAGCAGACTCAAGTTCTTCGTCTACACTTTCGCTAGAAGCACCGTGACCTTTAGCACGTTTCTCAGTATCCTCGGAATCATCTTCCTCGGTTTCCATATCATCAAAGTCTTCTTCGTCAAGATCTAAATCAGCCATGACGTAGTCATCATCTTCATCTTCGGCTTCCTCACCTGCTTCCATACGTTGTTTCTTGCGCTCTTCAGCTTTTTGCTTAGCATAAGCATAGATATCTTTTGCGAGTTCAATAACTTCGTCAATGGTTTCAGTACGTTCAGCACGGTTGACAAATACTTTTTCGTCAGCGTCAAATTTAACACCACACTGGAATCCAGCTTTGAAGTACAAGTTGATTCGGTCGATAAGGTTAAGTGCGTCAAGTGAAGGGACTTTAGAAATACCAAAGAAGTCTTTTTCATTGAGTTGTTTGTAGCCATCGTTCATGCGTTTGCGCAGACCTGGATACTTACGTTTGATGAGTTTCTCAATACGAACATCCTCAAGAATGTTCATATAAGATTTTAGTTTTGGTTGTTCCTCGATAGGTTTGATGTATTTGTCGAGGGTATAAAGTGCGTGACCGACTTCGTGACCAACAAGCATATCTTCGATAGCTGGGGTCATGTCCTTCCACATTGGAAGAGTCAATACACGGGATTTGATATCAAACGATGCGGTTGGCACGTTTGAGCGAACCACTGTTAGGTTCTCGGTTGCAAGAAGTTTTGCTGATAGATCGGTTGCTTGAATATCCATGTTAGTCTCCAAATGCTTCAGTCATTTCAATTTGAGTCAGTGCGGTTTCAACTTCCTCACGGTTTGCAAGAGAAAGATCCCCTGCAAAAACTAACATGTCTTCGATACCATAGCGACCAGCCAGTTCGGCTAGTTCGTAGTCGGAAAAATCACTCCACATAATATAGTCACTCCATCAATTTATATAGTAATTATACGCCAGAAGTGAATAAAAGTAAAGTGTTTTTTGACCCTAAAATCCCTTGTAAAATCAATAACTTACGAACCAGCTATCACAGAAAAGTCGTTTCTTTTCTCAAATTTGATGACAGACCTGAATTTGTCAAATAACTGATCACCTTTATGACTAATAACGAAAATATTGGAGTTTTCTCCGAGTTGGTTCATAAGGTTCAAGAAATAGTCTGTTCCTGCAGTATCCAAACTTGAATCAAAGATCTCGTCCAAAAGTAGTAAGTTAGTATTAACACTATTTTTCATCTTAGCGATTTGACGCCAAGTGAAAAGGATAGCCAAGTCAATACGCATCTTCTCACCTTCAGAGAAAGAAGCATAAGTAAACTCATCACGAAAACGACTTTTAACAATTTCGTTAAACGCTTCATCAAGCTCAAAGTGAATGTAAGCATCCATAGCATTCAAATATTTATTGATCAGCTTGTTCATGATTGGTAGGTACTCACGAATGATAGCAGTTTTAATACCAGTATCCTTAAGCAACAACGAAGCGATATCTTCTAAGTTACGGTGTTCCTGTAAAGTAGTTTTAGCTTTGATCTTTTCCATAGCGTCAGAAGCAAGTTCTTTCAGCTTACGTTTTTCCTCGTCAATATTTGTTGTGTCCGTTTGATGAGATTCAACTTCTCTTTCGTATTCAGCGATCTGTTTATTAATGATGGAAACAGCTGAGTTCTTTGTTGAGAGTTCAATGTTCTTTTCTGTAATTTGGTCAAGGAGATCTGTAATGTTTTGAAGTCTCTCATTGAGAGTCCTAAGAACAACTTCGAGTTCAGCAACCTTTTCATTTTGATCAGACATCTTTGCGTTAAGACCGCTGACGATTGACAGTTTATGCTCATGCGGGATTCCCTGATCACAAGAGGGGCATACATCATGTGTATCAAAAAATTCCTTGTGCTGTCCAATCGTTTCAATTTGGAGTGGAGTTTACTTCTAATTGACTCTGCTTTTTTGAGTTCTGCTTCCACTTCCTTTTTGTCTGTAATCTGATCTTTAAGCGATCCAATTTCTCTGATAAGGTCATCAACCTCCGATTGAGTTCGCTCAACCTCTTCAGTGCTTGATACGATTTTCTCTTGGATGGATCTAATATTATTTGCTTTCGTTTCCGAGATAGTTTTAATAATGACATTTTGTGCTTCGACTTTAGTCTTAGCGTTTGCAATCTCATTTTCAATCCGAACGATTTCCGCTTTAGTATCACTTGCCTTCTCCTTCAACAACTGGTTCATCGTAGAGAAAATACGAATGTCCAAAATGTCTTCAATAACTTCACGACGTTGCGCTGAAGACAACTGCATGAAAGGAACAAAAGAAGCTGAACCAAGAATAACAACCTGTGTGAATGTTTTGTAGTTCAGCTTTAGAATTTGTTGCTCTAGAACTTTCTGATAGTCTCTAGAAGCAGCATCTTGATTAAGTAATTCATCATCGCACCAGATCTCAAATTTATTAGGTTTGATACCACGAATTACTTTATATGCTTTGTTATTAACTGTAAAAGAAACTTCAACTAAACAATTCTTTTGATTGATAGAGTTTACTAATTGTCCCTTGTTAATATTACGAAAGGGTTTACCAAATAATGAAAAGCACAATGCATCCAAGATCGTGCTTTTACCTTCACCGTTCTTACCGATGATTAGAGTAGTGGTAGATTTGTTTAGTAAAACTTTATTAGCAGAATTGCCAGTAGAAAGGAAGTTCTTCCATTCAATACTTTCAAATACAATCATTAAACAACCTCAATGTTAATGGCTTCAGTGTATAAAGCACGCATATAGTTTTTAATCTTTTCTTTATCTAAATCAGTTTCAATAGAATCAACGTAGTGACCAAGCACAGACAAAGTATCTTCAAGATTAATTGTTTCGTCAACAAATTCACCTTCGTTGAACTCAGACATATCCTCTACAACTTTTATGTCATGACAACCTTTATTATATAACTTCTGAATGAATTTGTCAAATTTATAAAAGTCAGTTTTGTTTACTACAACCAGTTTGACAAATTTCCCTTGGAGTTCGAAGGAATCAAGGTCGATGGGTTCTTTTCCTTTGTCATCGTATTCAAGTCTTTCAAACATTGTATAAGGATTTTGTATGAATTGTAATCCTCTTGTGTTGAGATCGAACAAGTGGAATCCTCGGGGATCATTAAAGTCCTGCCAGGTAAGTTCGTAAGGGTTCCCAAGATAATAAATGTGACCATCATCTGAACGATGATGATAGTGCCCAGAGAAAACCAAATCAAATTTTTCAAAAAGCGTTTTAGAGAGTCCTTCATGAGATTGCATTCCTCT
>Ga0255144_1000406_pt1 | contig 12539 bp, 10 predicted proteins | sample Atl_Cont_RepA_8h_FD_183633 | JGI IMG/M metagenome (GOLD analysis project Ga0255144, IMG submission 183633) | Freshwater microbial communities from Altamaha River, Georgia, United States - Atl_Cont_RepA_8h | ecosystem: Environmental > Aquatic > Freshwater > River | place: USA: Georgia | collected...
CATGGTCGTTGTATGGATACAAAGCGGCACAACCAATAATTTTTTTATCGTGCTCGATCACAAAAAAGTTTTCTATATCATGATCAATGCGCTCTTTACCCCTTTTGATAAGATAGCCGCCCGCTTCCAAAGGGTTAATCAGCTTGTGAATACCTTTGACATCATTATGATTAGCTTGTCTGATTGTATCGAGAGCTTTTTCTGTGATGACAGTTCCAACGCCTTCATCCGTAAATAATTCTTGAAGAATGGCCCCATCAATATGTCTGTTAATTAAATGAATTTTATGAATGCCAGCTTCGGAGGCTTTGATAGCAATTTCTAGAAGATCTAGTTCATTTGAATTAATGTTGATGAGCTCATGTTTTTTTGGATTATTTTTTTCAATGCTTTTATAGAGATTCACAGCTTTTTCTAAAGTCATTTCGTGCAGCAACTCATTCCTTAAATTAAAAATACCATCAGAATCTATCAGCAGAATTAATTTATCTGCCTCCAGTGCGATCGATGTTTTGAGTGCGACATCTTCCATAGTGAGATTAAATACTTCACCTGTCGGTGAATATCCGATAGGAGATATCACGACTAATTCTTTGTTATCCAATTTTTTCTTAATTGCAGCACTATCAATCTTTCTTACTTCGCCGGTGTGTTGCATGTCGACACCATCAATTACACCCAAGGGTTTTGCCGTAATAAAGTTTCCGCTAGAAACTTTAATATCACTACCTGCCATAGGTGAATTTAAAAGACTGGAAGAAAGTGTGGATTCAATATTAATTTTAATGAGACCATTGGCTTCTTTAACAGCCTCCATACCTAAATCATCAGTGACGCGAACATTTTGTACAAGTTGGGTTGAGATTTTTTTCTCTTTAAGTTTTTGATCGATTTGAGGTCTCGCGCCATGGACGAGAACAATTTTGACGTTTAAGCAGGTCAATAAATTGATGTCGTGAGAGAGAGCTGTGAATTGATCTTCATCGAGAAGCTCACCCCCAAAAGCAATAACAAATGTTTTATTACTAAAGGTGTTGATATAGGGAGCTGCCAACCTAAACCATCTTGCAAATGTTTGGCTATCTAATTTTTGAATGGGGTTAGGCGAAGTTTTGTTTTGAAAAAGACTAGAGGGCGAACAATTAAGCACATCACATATTTTGAGCAGTTGCGCTTCACTGACATTTTGGGCACCTCTTTCAATTCTGGAGAGATTGCCAGGGTCGCTTGCAATTTTTTCCGCCAATACTTGAAGGGTGAGCCCTAAAGACTTCCTTCTTTTTCTGATTGCTTCGCCAAGTGACATAAGGTAATAATTTGCTTAAAATACATATTTTACATGTATTTTTTATAAAAATACTATAATTTTTGCGTTTTATGCAAAATCTCCCCATAAATTTTGCAAAATAGACAGGGCAACGATAGAAGCTGTTTCCGTTCTTAATATTCTTTGACCAAAATTCACAGGGATAAAAGATTGATTTAAAGCTAGGGCCATTTCTTTTTCTGATAAACCGCCTTCAGGCCCTACTATGAATACAATCGAACCAGATGGTTTATCCAAGTCGTTTATATTTTTGGCTTTTGATGGAGTGAGGATTAATTTTAAGTGATCTGTTTTAAGGGTTTCTTTACTTAGCCATTGATTAAAATGGAGCGGGCTTAATATATCTGGGATAGCACTTCGGCCAGTTTGTTCACATGCAGAAATAGCGACAGTTTTCCAGTGTTCAAGTTTTTTATCTGCTCTTTCTCGATCTAATTTAATGATAGATCGCTCTGTTAATAGAGGTTGAATAGAATGAACGCCAAGCTCAACAGCTTTTTGAATAATCCAGTCCATTTTATCTCCTGCCGCGAGACCTTGGGCTAACGTTATCTTTAGTGGTGACTCATGATTGACTTCATATTTATTTATAATTTCAACGGTTGTTTTATGTTTAGATACCTCAATCACTTTTACAACATAATCAAAACCATCTCCATTAAAAAGAGCAAATTGGTTGCCTACTTTTAATCTTAAAACTTTTGTCGCGTGAATATGCGTTTGTGCCCCTAACTCAACGATATGTTTGAGTTCTAGGTTTTCCGAGTGGTAAAATCGATTCTCTTCCATAGTCAGTTCTATCTAATAGGTAAGCTATATTAAGGCATAAAACATGGTTAGTTTAAATACTCCGCTTTGTGATTTTGGTTGGAAAGCCATTGATTTTAATTTACAAGGCGTCGATGACACATTTTGGACTCTCGAAAAATCTAAAGGTGTGAATGGTTTACTTGTGATGTTTATATGTAATCACTGTCCATATGTGAAAGCAATATTACCAAGACTTATCTATGACGTTCGAGCACTAAAAGATATGGGCGTTGAAACGATTGCAATTCAGAGCAATGACCCTTTAAATTATCCTGAGGATTCATTTGAAAATATGAAGCGCATTGCACATCAATCTCATTTTTCTTTTCCTTATGTAATTGATGAGACTCAGGAAGTCGCGAGAGCTTATAACGCTATTTGTACACCTGATTTTTTTGGCTTTAATCGCAATCTAGAGTTGCAATATCGTGGTCGCTTTGACGCAACAGGTCGGGGAGAACCGCCGCCTGATAATAGGCGTGATTTATATGAAGCTATGAAACTCATTGCAGAAACACAAACAGGCCCTGTCGAGCAAAAATCAAGCATTGGTTGCTCTATTAAATGGCGGGAATGAAAAGTATTTGGCGCAAATAATCAAGAGACAAAAAGACCCTATTCGCCTTGCTGAAAAGGGCTATTTAAGCAATAATTTAGGTAAAAACAACATCAATTTTTAACTTTACATTTAGTACGCAAATATTAAAAAAATATTTGCAATACTGTCAATTTCGGGAGGCAATAATGGCAACACGTCAAGATTTAGCTAACGCAATTCGTGCGTTATCAATGGATGCAGTTCAAAAAGCAAACTCAGGACACCCAGGTGCACCTATGGGTATGGCTGAAATTGCTGAGGTTGTTTGGAATCATCACTTACAACACAACCCTACTAATCCAAATTGGGCTAATCGTGATCGCTTTATTCTTTCGAATGGCCATGGATCTATGTTGATTTATTCATTGCTTCACCTCACAGGTTACGACTTACCAATGGATGAAATTAAAACATTCCGTCAACTTCATTCTAAATGTGCAGGTCACCCCGAATATGGTTATGCGCCAGGCGTTGAAACAACAACAGGGCCTTTGGGCCAAGGCATCAGTAATGCTGTAGGTTTTGCAATGGCTGAAAAATTACTCGCTCATCAATTTAATAAACCTAATCATAAAATCGTAGATCACCACACATATGTATTCTTAGGTGACGGTTGTATGATGGAAGGGGTATCACATGAAGCTTGCGCTCTTGCAGGTACATGGGGTCTTGGTAATTTAATTGCTTTTTGGGATGATAATGGTATTTCTATCGATGGTCATATCGAAGGCTGGTATACAGATGACACGGCTAAACGTTTTGAGTCATATGGCTGGCATGTAATTCCAAATGTTGATGGCCATGATTTTGAAGCTATCAATAAAGCGGTTGAGGCAGCAAAAAAAGTTACAGACAAGCCATCATTAATTTGCTGTAAAACAATTATCGGAAAAGGATCACCAAACAAATCAGGATCGCATGATTGTCATGGATCAGCATTAGGTGATGCTGAAGTTGCTGCGACAAGAGAAGCAATTGGTTGGAAACATGATCCGTTTGTGATTCCTGAAGATATTTACGCAGGTTGGAGCGCTAAAGATAAAGGCGCTAAAGCCGAAGCGGCATGGAACGATAAGTTTGCAGCTTACGAAAAAGAATTCCCAGATTTAGCAGCTGAATTTAAACGTCGTATGAAAGGCGATCTTCCAAAAAATTGGAAATCAACTACAGATGCAATGATTAAATCAGTCAATGAAAAAGCAGAAGTATTAGCAACACGTAAAGCTTCACAGAATGCAATTGCAGCACTTGCACCAATCCTACCAGAGTTTGTTGGTGGTTCAGCAGACTTAACTGGATCTAACTTAACAAGTTGCTCATCATTCCAACACGTCAGTGGTAAGACACCAGGCAATTATATCTCTTATGGTGTTCGTGAATTTGGTATGGCAGCGATTATGAACGGTATGGCCCTTCATGGTGGCGTACTTCCTTTTGGTGGCACATTCCATATGTTCTCGGACTATATGAAGAACGGTATGAGAATGGCAGCGCTTATGAAACAAAGAGTCATCTATGTGTTAACACACGATTCAATTGGTCAAGGTGAAGATGGCCCAACGCATCAACCTATCGAAACTACAGCAGGGCTTCGTTATATTCCTAGAATGGATGTATGGAGACCAGCAGATTCAACTGAAACAGCAGTAGCATGGGTAGTTGCTGTGGAAAGTATTCATAATCCAACTAGCTTAGTATTAAGTCGACAAAATACCTCATTTACAAATAGAACTGATGCACAAATTGATTTAATTCGTAAAGGTGCTTATGTATTAGCAGATGCTGAAGGTGGTAAAGCAGATGTAATTCTGATTGCAACCGGATCTGAAGTAGATCTTGCATTGAAGTCACAAGCTGCATTAAAAGAACAAAACATTAAAGCGCGTGTAGTTTCTATGCCATCAACTAATGTATTTGATCGTCAAGATCAAGCATACAAAGATAGCGTATTAACCAAAGGGGTTAAACGCGTGTCAATTGAAGCCGGTGCAACCGATTTCTGGAGAAAATATATTGGTCTAGATGGTGCTGCAGTTGGTATAGATACATTTGGTGAATCAGCACCTGGTGGCGCTTTATTTAAACATTTTGGGTTTACTGTGGAAAATGTGGTTTCAACTGTTAAATCAATTCTGTAATCATTATTGAGTAAGTTCAATAAGGCATCTCAAGTTTGAGATGCCTTATTTTTTACTAAGGAAATCTTTATGGCAATCAATTTAGCAATCACAGGATTTGGAAGAATAGGTCGTTTAATATTAAGGGCGATTTACGAATTAAACCGTCAAGATATTAAAGTAGTAGCTATTAATTCAAGTCGTGGCGATGCAGCCTCCAATGCCCATTTATTAAAATTCGATAGTGCACACGGTAAATTTAATGCGGACATTAAAACGAATGATCATGAAATGATTATTAATGGTGATGTGATTAAATTTTTCAACACAAGAAATCCTGAAGAGTTGCCTTGGGATAAATTAAATGTTGATGTTGTTATGGAATGTACAGGTGCTTTTACGAGCAAAGAAAAATCAATGGTACATATAAAAAAAGGTGCTAAGAAAGTATTGATTTCTGCACCTGGCGGGCAAGATGTTGATGCAACCATCGTATATGGCGTCAATCATCAAATTTTAAAATCAACTGATACAGTTGTTTCAAACGCTTCTTGTACTACCAACGGATTAGCCCCAATGGTCAAGCCCCTGCATGATAAATTAGGGATTGTTACAGGCCTTATGACAACAATTCACTCTTATACAAATGATCAATATTTAAATGACAATCAACATAAAGACTTAAGAAGAGCTCGTTCTGCAACGACTTCAATGATTCCAACAAAAACAGGTGCAGCAGATGCCGTGGGTTTAGTCATACCTGAATTGAAAGGTAAGCTAGATGGAATTGCTATTCGTGTTCCAACATTAAATGTTTCATTGGTTGAGCTAACTTTTACCCCGAAGAAAAAGACATCTAAAGATGAGGTGAATCATATTATAAAAGAGGCAGCTAATGAAGGAAGTCTCAAAGGGATATTAATTTACAACGATGAGCCCCTAGTTTCGATAGATTTCAATCATACTGAAGCATCTTCATATTTTGATGCAAACCTAACTAAGGTGAGTGAAGATGGTTTACTTGTGAAAGTCTTTGGTTGGTATGACAATGAGTGGGGTTTTAGTTGTCGCATGATTGATACAGCTATGGCTATGATGTCAGCTAAATAAATAGTTGTTTAATGAATATTAAAAGACTTGTTGATTTAGATCTTAAAGATAAAAGAGTTTTTATTCGCTCAGATCTAAATGTCCCCATTCAGAGTGGAAAAATAACTTCACCTAAAAGAATTCTAGCTTCTATTCCCACTATTGAATTCGCCCTTCAAAAAGGTGCTCGTGTGATGGTGACATCTCACCTAGGTAGACCCGAAGAAGGAAAATATAGCAGCGATGATTCGCTAAAGCCTGTAGTTGATTTCTTAAAGAACCATCTTAAGTATCCAGTTCATCTTGTTTCAGATTGGGTTAACTCATCTTTTGATACTCTCCCAGGACAATTAACAGTTTTAGAAAATTGTAGATTTAATGTGGGTGAGAAAAAGAATGATGAGGCATTAGCAAAAAAATATGCCTCACTGACAGATATTTTTGTGATGGATGCATTTGGAACTGCTCATCGTAAAGAAGCTTCTACATATGGTATTGCTGAATATGCGCATATTGCGTGTGCAGGCATTCTATTTGTAGCCGAACTCGAGGCGCTTGAAAAAGCTTTATTAGAGCCCTCTCGACCTATGATTGCCATTGTAGGTGGAAGTAAAGTCTCTTCAAAATTAAGTATCTTAGATACTTTATCTGACAAAGTAGATCAGCTGATTGTAGGTGGCGGTATTGCAAATACCTTTATCAAAGCTATGGGATTTGAAGTCGGTAGCTCTATGTATGAAGAGGATCTAGTGCCTGCAGCTAAAAAAATAATCGATAAATTAGAAAAACGTGGTGCCTCGTTACCCATTATTTCGGATGTTGTTTGTGGAAAAAAATTTGACGCCCATGAAATGGCAATTACAAAAAATATTAAAGACGTTCATAAAGATGACATGATATTTGATCTTGGCAAAAACTCAGTCGATGAAATTGTGAGATGTATTCATAACGCTAAAACTATTATATGGAATGGACCTGTTGGCGTATTTGAATTTGATCAGTTTGCAAAAGGTACTGAGACCATGACACATGCGATTGCAAATTCTAAAGCGTTCTCACTTGCAGGCGGTGGTGATACGATAGCTGCAATAGAAAAATTTAATGTTGCAAAAGATATCTCATATATTTCAACTGCAGGTGGAGCATTTTTAGAATTTGCAGAAGGCAAAAAACTTCCTGCTATTGAAATTTTAGAAAGAAGATTTTAAATGGCTCTTATTCAACTAACAGAAACATCCATTAAAAGTCTTCCTCTACTTCACAAGGGAAAAGTGAGAGATATATATGAGGTTGATGATAAACATCTTTTGATTGTGACAACAGACCGATTATCAGCATTTGATGTTGTAATGAATGAGCCTATTCCTAATAAAGGATTTGTTCTTACACAAATGGCTGATTTTTGGTTTCGAAAACTTTCTTATGTGGTTGCAAATCATTTATCAGCTATTGCACCTGAAAGTGTTGTATCTGAAAACGAGGTAGCTCAAGTGAAAAATCGTGCTATTGTGGCACGCAAATTAAAAGCACTTCCTATTGAAGCTATTGTTAGAGGCTATTTATCAGGCAGTGGATGGAAAGATTATCAAAAGACACAAACAGTATGTGGTATAAAACTGCCACAAGGTTTAAAAGAGTCCGCAAAATTAGATGAACCTATATTTACACCTTCTAGTAAGGAAGTAGTCGGACAGCATGATGAAAACATTTCATTCGAAGAATGTGAAGCCCGTATTGGAAAAGAGATTGCAACTCGGATTAAAGAAATTAGCATTAAGTTATATCAAGAAGCCTCAGCATTCGCAGTCACTAAAGGTATTATTATTGCGGATACTAAATTTGAATTTGGTTTGGATGACGAAAATAATTTAGTGCTTATTGATGAAATATTAACGCCGGACTCTTCTCGTTTTTGGCCCTTGGATCAATATCGCGAAGGCGTGTCTCAACCAAGTTTTGATAAACAATTTATTAGGGATTGGTTAGAAAGCAGTGGATGGAATAAGACACCCCCACCTCCTTCTTTACCATTGGATGTGATTACAAAAACCAGTCAAAAATATTTAGAGGCTTTTCAAAAACTTACAGGCCAGGAGATAAAAAATAATTAAATAAAAAAGGCGCCTATAAGGCGCCTTTTTTATGCATCAAAATTAAAGAAGCGGCACAATAAGAAGAGCCACAATGTTAATAATTTTAATGAGCGGGTTAATCGCAGGGCCTGCGGTATCTTTATAAGGATCACCTACAGTATCGCCAGTAACAGCTGCTTTATGAGCTTCTGAACCTTTACCACCGTGATTGCCATCTTCAATATATTTCTTCGCGTTATCCCAGGCGCCTCCACCTGTACACATTGAGATTGCTACAAACAATCCCGTCACGATCGTACCCATAAGAAGACCACCTAAAGCTTTAGGTCCTAGAGATAATCCTACTACGATAGGAACGGCTACAGGAAGCAATGAAGGAACAATCATTTCTTTAATAGCAGCTGTTGTTAACATATCTACAGCTCTTGCATAATCAGGCTTACCTTTGCCAGTCATGATGCCTTTAATAGTCTTGAATTGTCGTCTTACTTCTTCTACAACTGCACCCGCAGCTCTTCCAACTGCCTCCATTGCCATCGCAGCAAAGAGGTAAGGGATAAGACCGCCAATAATTAATCCAATAATAACTAATGGATCACTTAAATCAAATGTAGTTGCAATACCCACAGACTCTAATTTATGAGTGTAGTCTGCAAAAAGAACAAGTGCTGCAAGACCCGCTGATCCAATCGCATAACCTTTAGTTACTGCTTTAGTTGTATTACCAACAGCATCTAATGGATCTGTCACATCACGAACACTCTTTGGTAATCCTGCCATCTCTGCAATACCACCTGCGTTATCAGTAATCGGACCGTATGCGTCTAATGCCACGATAATCCCGGCCATACTTAACATTGATGTTGCAGCAACGGCGACACCATAAAGACCTGCGAGATGATGAGAGACAAAGATTGCAATACAAACTGAAATCACAGGAAGTGCGGTAGATTTCATTGAGATACCAATACCCGCAATAATATTTGTGGCATGACCTGTTTTTGAAGCACGCGCTACATGTCTTACAGGTTCGTAATCCGTACCTGTGTAGTACTCTGTAATCCACACTAAAGCTGCAGTTAATACCAAACCTACGATACATGCTTGGAATAAAGCCATTGAGGAAACGTTTACATTTTGTATTGAAACACCTTCAGGGAACACATAGTTTGTAACATAGTAGAAAGCTACAAGTGAAAGCCCACCTGCTACGATGAGACCTTTATATAAAGCGGGCATAACATTTTTCATTTTAGGAGTTGCTCTTACAAAGAAACATCCAATAATCGAGGTCACGATAGAAGCTGCACCTAATAAGAGAGGATAAATAATACCGCTTGCACCGTTGTTGGTGATCATCAGACCACCAAGAACCATAGTTGCAATTAGAGTTACCGCATAAGTTTCAAATAAATCTGCTGCCATACCTGCACAGTCACCTACATTATCACCAACATTATCTGCAATTACAGCTGGATTTCTAGGATCATCTTCTGGAATTCCTGCTTCGACTTTACCCACTAAGTCTGCACCTACGTCTGCACCCTTGGTGAAGATGCCGCCGCCCAAACGAGCAAAAATTGAAATAAGTGAAGAACCAAAAGCGAGTCCAATCAAAGGATTTAAATTAGTTGCTTCAGCGCCACCCAGATAAATATAAAAACCTGTTACACCAAGAAGACCAAGTCCCACCACGAGTAATCCTGTGATAGCACCACCTTTAAAGGCGACATCTAGTGCCGGCACAATACCTTTAGTAGCAGCCTGGGCTGTTCTCACATTTGATTTGACAGAGACATTCATACCAATGAATCCACAAGCGCCAGAGAGAAGTGCGCCAACAATAAAGCCTAATGCTGTATCTTTGGAAATAAACATTCCAATGAGAATCGTTAAAACAATACCTACAATTGATATCGCTTTATATTGTCTTGCAAGGTAAGCTTTAGCGCCTTCTTGAATAGCTAGCGAGATTGCCTGCATTTTTGAATTGCCAGCTGGCAGTTTAAATATCCATGCACTCATGACAGCACCGTAAAGAATTGCTAAAAGTGCCGCGCCAATAATAAGGTTAAGTTCTGACATACATACTCCTAAATTTTTGGAAATCTTAAAATGAAAAACTTATCCGTTAAATTATCACATTCAATAACTTTGTCACTACTAAAAATAATATTTTAATTACAGATTAGCCTGAAAAAAGCATTGACAAGCCTATGAAAATTAAGAGACAAGCGAATATTTTTTTTAATGATGAAATAGAAATCTGATGTATCCATTTTGTTGCGAGCCTCACAAAAATAAGGCTCGAAGTCGTTAAGAATATAAGTCCTGGTAGATAGATATAGCCTAAGCTAAATTGAGGGAGCTGACTTAAATGTAAGCCATTTTTGATAAATCCAAATGAAGCCCCGAGTCCAATAAATATCCCTAGCGAGCTGGAGAGCCCAACAGCAAGTCTAGGATTAACTTTATGATAAATAAAATAAGGAACAAACATAGTACCTCCGCCAATTCCAATAATGGTGGAGGTAGAGCCTATTGTGAATCCATAAAGATTTGCAAAAATCATGGATGGTAATTGAACTGAGCTTTTGATTTTAGGAGACTTAAAAATTTCATAGGCAGCAAGAAAGGTGTAGATAATAAAAGCGTGTTTAATGAATGCAATATTTAAATGCGGAATGCTAAAAGCCATCGCCAAAGAACCTAAAAAAACCCCAGGGATGTAATGAGTTGCTATTGACCAATTCATATTGTTACGTTTTGTGTGAAAAAAACTCGATACTCCTCCAGTAAAAATAATAGAAGCAAGTGAAGTTGCTATGGCCATGAGCATTGCTTGATCAAAAGTAACTTGATGAAAATGAATTAAGACATAAGCCAGAAGAGGCACTATGATCAGGCCGCCACCAATACCAAGAAGGCCAGATAATGTGCCAACAAGGCTTCCAGCAATAATGAGTATCGAGGCTTCAGTCAGTATTTGCATGCTGTTTAATGAGCTTACTGAGGCGTTGCTTTAAAGGAGAGTCCTCGAGACTGCTGAGTAGATTTTTGAAAGCTAATTTAGCTTGAATAGGAAAATTTTTAGATGGAGCAGGCGACACTTTAGAATTTTTAATCACTAATTTTATTTTTAACGATTTAATTGGATTGGCATAAGGTATTTCTTTTTGAATACCTTCATTCAAGTCCTTGAGAAGGGTTGATTCAATAAACTTTAATTTGCTTGCAATACCGCTATTTTCCACATAAACAGTCAAAATATCGTCTCGAATTCCGCCGACATGTGATAAAGGGGTTAATTTGCTTGGGGCCTTGGCGGACCATAGCTTTTGATAGCTAGAAATAGAGCGATTTTTCTCTCTAATTAAGGAAAATACTTCACTTTCCAAGAGCTTCTTGACGGGCTTCATAAGTTATAATTATCTATTATTTACGCTAAATTTTAGACTTCAGATGCGAATTATCTTTGTAACAAATAGTACATCAAAGCCAAAAAGTATCCATTTAGTAACTTTTGTTGCCATAATCTTTTTGCTTTTTATTGCGCTTATTCAAGGCATTAACTGGCTTGATTCCAAATATAACGGTGGTGAAGAAGAAAAAAAATCATTAATCAATCTCAAACTTGATCTTAACTTAGGAAGTTTTCAAAAGAACCTAGATGTTTATGCAACTCAAATTGGCGAACTTCAAGCTCGATTAATTCGTATTGATAATCAAGCTCAGAGATTACAAGATTTTGCTAAAGAAAAATTAAAAACAAATGAAAAGTTGCCCAAGCCAGCCCCAATAAAATCATCTGGTCAAGGTGGCCCCTTCGTCCCTGAAAAAAATTTTTCAGAGAGCGAACTTCAATCATTTATTGATAAGCTAACGCTTGATATTGAAAAACACGAAGAGTACTACAATAATTTAGAAGCTATTTATCTTAAACAAAGCGTTTTTAAGGATACGCTGCCTAATGCTTCTCCAGTGAATGCACCTTTCAATTCATCCAGCTATGGCTGGAGAGTGGATCCTTTTTTAGGAGTAAGGGCATTTCATGAAGGATTGGATTTTAGCGCAGATGTTGGCCAACCTATTAAGGCAACTGCGGCAGGTATTGTGGTTGCAGCCGAGGTAACTCCTGAGTATGGCAATGTGGTTCGAATATCTCATGGATCTGGGCTTGAAACACGATATGCACACGCATCTAAATTATTAGTTAAAGAAGGCGACCGTATAAAAAAGAATCAAGTGATAGCATTAGTAGGCAATACGGGAAGATCGACAGGGCCACATCTTCATTATGAAATTAGAATGAATGGTGAATCTTTAGATCCTCGTAAATATCTTCAATATTAATTATTTCAAATTATCTCGATTAAGAATATTCACATTATGTTAAAGACCATTGTTAAAAATTTATTTGGAAGTAGAAACGATAGACTCCTCAAAGAGTATGGAAAAAAAGCTCATCAAATAAATTCATTAGAAGAAGCAACTAAAAAACTGAG
>Ga0255144_1000412_pt1 | contig 12439 bp, 15 predicted proteins | sample Atl_Cont_RepA_8h_FD_183633 | JGI IMG/M metagenome (GOLD analysis project Ga0255144, IMG submission 183633) | Freshwater microbial communities from Altamaha River, Georgia, United States - Atl_Cont_RepA_8h | ecosystem: Environmental > Aquatic > Freshwater > River | place: USA: Georgia | collected...
TTAAGAATAGCGGCGTTCAGGCCAATCACAGGACCTTTCTTGAAAAGATAATCGGCCCAAGCTTTTTCTTCAGCAATAACCTCTTGGTACATCTTCATAACTTCATCGGCGCATTTAACTTTTGCTACTGCAAATCTTTCGTCTTCTTTAACAACTTGATTTATGATGTATGCGGTCCATTCTTTATGCAACAGTTCATCTTGTAAAATCAAGCTGATGATATTTCCATTGCCGATAAAAATTTTATTTTCGACCATAGCTAAACTGGTCGCAAATGAAACCATGAAGCGAAGAGCCTCTAAAGCATATGAAGCGTTTAGCGCTAACCAAATTGCTTCGATAACATCCTGTTCGTTAACGCTAGATTTATCAATTTCAGATAGACAATTCAAATGATGTAATCGATCATAATATCGGCCTACGTTTGCGGCCATTGAAATGATTTCTTTAGTATCATGGATTGAATTAAAAACATCCTTAGGAACATTATAAATGTTACGAATAATGTGGCTGTATGAGCGGCTATGAATGTTTGATTCAAAAAAGCCCCAATTAAACATCAGCGCTTCTAGCTCAGGCAGTGAAACAACTGGGGTGAATACTTGTGTTGGGCCACGGCCTTGAAGACTATCTAACGCCGTTTGACGAAGAAGATTGCTCGTAAAAATATGTTTAATAGCTTCAGATGCATCTTTGAAATCAGCCGCATCTTTGGTTAATGATACTTCTTCCGGAACCCAAAAGAAACCACGAGCAGTTGTTTCAAATTTGGCAATACGAGGGTAACGAAATTCTTCAAAACGTTGAATAGTAACTGGACCCGCCGGATCCAAAAACATTTTGCGAGTTAAGTAATTTGTTGGCGCGGTTAAATCATACTGTTGTTTTGACATTTTTTATCCTTGCGTGATATTCTTTCATTTTTGCGCTGTGCGCAGCATTTTGTTCAGGTGTTCTTTTAGGACGATTCTTAAAAGATTTTTTCATATTCTCAATGTGTTCTTCTGACTTTTTCTTCCCTTTTAAAGGATTAGATTTTTTATAAGCAAGCAAGCTTTCTGAAAACTCGTATCTTAATTGTTTTTCTTTACAGTGCCCAAATTTACCTTCTGCTGTATATTTCACATTAGAAGCATTTGTTTTTAGATCCAAAGCGCAATCTGTCAAAGTTAAATATTTTTTATAAAAAGATCCATCTAAGTTGTACGCGTATACTTTGACTCCAATTGATTCTATCTTTGATTTTTTAGTAGACGCTGATATTTGTTGTTTCTTTTCTTCAGTATGAATTTTTCCTAACATTCCCTTAGGGTGTTCATTTTCAGCATACCACTGCTTTCTAGCTGTCGATGCTCTCCGTTTAAGCCAGCCAAACAGCTTATTATTGACCCGCTGTTTAGTATGATGAGTGGTCATTAAAACTGCGGCATATACCAGAGATTGAATGTTGGGGTGCATTATGAGTAAAAGCTGATGTGCTAAAAAATGCTCTTCTGGAGTCAATACTACGATATTGTCTATATTGTCAGAGCCGCCTAGACATCTGGGGATAATATGATGTTTTTCAACATATCCTTCAATTATTCTATTGCGGCTTCTTTCAATTAACAGATTATAGTGTTTTTTGTAATTCATGCTATTATTTTGCTTGTCAAAGTTTACAGCTTTCACAATCGGATTCATCGTCAAAATCGATTTGTTTAAGCGGTGTATCTTGCGGCGTTTCATCTACAAATTTTGAACCTTGTTTTTCAATGAGGCTATAATAGAAGCTTTTTATCCCCCAATGGTGTGCCAACATCAAATTCTTTGCAATTAATGTTGATGGAACTTTACGATCTGGAAAATGCTTTGGCGAATAAAAAGTATTCGTGCTGATGCTTTGATCAACATAAGCTGCAATAACTGCAGCGGTTTTTAAATAGCCAACACAATCTTCTTGTTCCCACATAAGTTGATATTTATTTTTTAATTTATGATATTCAGGAACCACTTGGGTAAATGAACCAGCTTTACTTTCTTTGGTTGAAATTAAACTCATTGGCATTTCAATTCCATTAGTTGAATTGATAACAACTGAGCTCGATTCAACTGGTGCTACCGCCATCTGAGTTGCGTTGCGCACGCCATACTTTTTCATATTGCCGCGTAATGTTTCCCAATCCAGCTCTGGTGCAAAATTTGCAAGTTCATTCACGCCTTCAGCGCGTAATTCCCATGGGAAAAATCCTTGTCCATACCGCGTTTTATCACTATGAAGACATGCACCACGTTCTTTAGCAAGTTCTACGCTAGCTTCTGTCAAGTAATATGCTTGATGTTCCATGAAAGATTTTACTTCCTGTAATGCCTCTGCTGTTCCATATTTTAATCCGCGTTTTGCATGCCAGTATGCTAAATTAGTAACACCGATACCCAGCGGCCGTATAAAGTCATTCGACAATTTGCTATGAATACTCAAAAAATCTTGGTAATCAAGTATATTGTTAAGAGAGCGATGAAGTATGCGACACGCCCGACGCATGTCTTCTGGGTGTCTAAAGCTGCCCCAATTTATACTACCAAGTGTACACAGCGCAATTTGCGGTACTTTTCTAATGCATTCCTTTTTAATTACTTTCATTTTTATCCTTAAATAATTTACAGTTATAGAAATGCCAGCGCTTCATTTGGCTTATTCCGCCTACATTTTTGCAATGCGGACATTCTATTCTTTCGCGTGGACCTTTAAGGTTATTTTTATGTTCCTGTGTCTTCGGTTTTCTCATATTCTTTTTATGTTGTTCAGATTTTGGAATTCCTCTTGTTGCTGCTGAGATAGATTTTGCCATCTTTTCTAAAGATTCTGTGGATAATTTTCTACCAGTTGCTGATTTTATTCTTTCAGATTTTAACTGATTTGCTTTTTCTATCCCATACATTTCTTCATAAGTTTTTCCTTTTGCGACGGATTTTTTACCCCACATTGGATTATTAGGACCACGCTGGTTTCTTGATGCCATAGCTTTTATATAGTTTTCACACATGGAAGTATCGCCACCATCACCGCTTTCAATTCTTTTATTCGCCCATTTGCATGACTCAACTATATTATTCTCTATAGAAAACTTTATCGCATCTTCAATTAATTTGTTTTCATCAGTATATGGTTTATTATCATTCAACAATTCTGTAGAAATATCATAGCCATATGTTTTTAAGTGTTTTAACCAATCAATTCCACTACCAAAATATGCATATGGATCTTGTGATGTTTTTCCAAAATATTTTAAACCTGTTTTATTGTGTATTTTTATGTATAGATATGCTGGTTTATAAATTTTCATAATAATAAATCCCGTATATCATCTTCTTCGGTTAACTCTCTAACTTTCTTTTTATCTCCATTAGCCAATAAAACTTTATGTTGTCCCGGCAATGTTAATTCTTGTCCATTATCAAGTGTTAATTTAAATTCACCTTCATCATCTAGGGATTTAAACGGAACTGTTGGCAACAGGATCTCGAGACAGAGGTTACTTTGATAGATTGGATGATGCTTGCCGTCAAATGGACCTTGCTTCAGAACGTTATCAATGAAGACGAGGTAAATGCGGCCGGTATCAGTGCGCTCTTTTAAAATGCCACTTTTGAAAACTTCTTCAGCAGAAATAACTTTTTTGCGCAGTTTTGGATCTTGCTCATATTTCACATACAACGCTTCAAACTTATTCATATCAGAATAAAATGCTTCATATAAATCTGGCACTTCATTCGGATCAAAGAAAGTAATATCCTGTTTATTCTTGAAACGCCTGAAGAAAAATGCGCTCAATACTACGCCATAGTCCAAGTGTCTAACGCGAGTTTCATCAGTTCCTTGATTATTTTTTAAAACAATCAAATCATCAAACTGATAATGCCAGATTGGGTAAAACACGGTAGCTGACGCGTTGCGAATTCCGCCTTGGCTGCATGACCGTAAGTCGCCAAACCATTTTTTCAAAAATGGGATCATGCCAGTATGCATAACCTCGCCACCACGAATTGGTGAACCGAGCGGCCGTAGCCTTCCGATTTCAAGTCCAATTCCTGCTCGCTTGGCAGCGTATTTTGCCATCATCTCGCCAGAAGCAAAGATAGAATCAAGGTCATCATCACTGCGAATAAGAACACAACTACTGAACTGTTTAGTAGGGGTACCAAGCCCGGCAAGAACCGGTGTAGCCAGCGTGAAAAGACCATCACTGGCCGCAGTATAATATTCTTTGATATAACGCATTCTGGCGTTATTTGGCTCTTCTTTATGCATGACAGTTGCAGCTGCAACCATGTAACGAACTTGAGGAGTTTCATAGATTTCCTTTGTGGCGCGATTACGAACAAGATATTTTTCAATTAATTGTTCAATTGCCGCATAGCTATATTGTTCATCCTTACTATGATCTATGATTTCATCCATCTTATTCCAATCATCTTCTGAATACCATTCAAGAAGTTCAGAAGTGTATAGCCCAGCAGCAATATTTTTCTTTACGATTTCAAATAAACGCGGAGGATCATACTGCCCATAAACGTCTTTACGTAGCATGCTGAGACGTTGTTTGCCTGCAACATATTGATAATTCGTGTGGCCGATGTCTGGATTAGCTTCAACATCGATAAGATCGACAATTGCTCGAAGAGTAATTTCATCAATCTCACGTGTTGTAATTTTGTCGTAGAAATGTGGTTGAGCTTTTATTTCAATCATGCTCTGGCTCACATCCGCTACGCCATTACACACATTTGCGATTTGATTTTGCCATTTTTCAATGGTCAATGGCTCTTTGAGACCATTTCTTTTGATAACGTTTATGGTATTCATTTATAAAGTAATTAAAGTTTAATATGAGAACTGCTGGTTATTTATTGTGGCCGGCGTAAAGGGATCTCAGAATATTATAACCTATCAAGATCTGCCAACTTAAGTTGTAATTCAACAACCATGGCATATGCAATGGCGTGAGATTTTTTAAATGAGTAACCAGTTTCTTCTTTGGCATAAAGCAATTTTCTGGCCACATCTTTATTCTTAAGATATATTGGTAAGAGATCAGATTTGCCAGGCCGGATAAGAGCCAAAGCATCAGCTAATTCTAAAGTCGAAGCTGGTTTTAATTTTTTCAAAAGTTCCCCATGTTTTGAAAGCTGGAATAATTTTTCAACTACCGATGGCAAAAGTAATAACTGCCACGGCGTTGACTGCTTTGTCATATCTTCAATTTCTTTTCTATTTTTAAAATGATCGTAAACACGAAGATGCAAAAAGTCAATTTTAGTATATCCTAAGTCTTCAGCAGTATCATAAGGAATAGCTGCCAAATTTGTCATAATATCAACCGGCATTTCTTGAAAGTAAACGCCGCACGGGTGTGGTGTAATTTTTGTGCCATCAAAAATACTTGCCTTAACAGTATTTGAAAATATTGTCGCCGCAATAAATTTTGATGGGGTATCAATATCAATATCCATTTAAATTCCTAATTCTTTTAACCAACCAGTTATTTCAATTATGGCTTCAGGATCTTCAGACATCCGGTCTTGCCAGTAGGTAGCATTAATAACTTGATGAAGTGCATGAGTATCATTTTCATCAAGCTCACAATACATTTTCTCAAACTTAGATGATCGCAATAAAATAACCGGTGATATTTTCTTAGCTCTAATTAATGAGATGATTTCTCTAATTCCGAGTGCTGGCAATATTTCTTCAATCTGAATATCTTTTTGTGCAGCCAAATTATCCAAAAACTGGATTGTACGTAATGCTGAAGTTTTAAGATCTTCCTTATTTAAGGCGTCAAGATAAAGCTTATACGCGCTTTCACTTCTCCAAAGAGATGGGGCCCAATCTTTTCGAACCATTAAATTTATAAACATTTCCAAATCCGAAAGTTTAACTTTCCGCGCTTGTTCTGAAAATTTAATAATTGGGGTGAAATATCTGGAACCAATAAAAGCTTCATGACTTGGCTGTTTACGGCCCTTTAATTTAAACCACAGCCTATATGACTCATATGCCATTTGTCCAAGTGGGGTTCTCAATGTATCGATTTTCTTTTTTACTTCACAGGTTTCACGGTGTGTTTCAAACGATCTTTCAGACGACAACACTTTCGCACAAAATTCACATTTCCATGTTGTGCTAAATTTATTCTTTCGTGAATGTGTTGCTGTATCAGATGGTTGCATTACACTCCTTCCTCAATTTTTCAATTTCATCTTTTTGATAACCTAGCTCAGCAGCTAGTTCCAAATAATCTTCTGCTTTCAGCAGTTCCAATTGCTGCTTAGCTTCTTTACTCGATAGCCCATAGTATCTGTTAAGTATTTTAAACCTTTCTTCTGTCTTAGCTGCTTTTGAATTAGCTTTTAACCACTGATACCTTTTTTGTTTACGAGTAGTTGCGACAACCAATAGCTTTGATAAAAGGCTTGGGTGTTTGCCAAGATTGAACACGTGTTCATTAACCAAATTATTCAACAGCACAATCTGACACGCATCGTTTGTACCAGATAACCACCTCATGAAAATTAGGGCAGAAAATTGTTTCTTTTCTTCTGCTGTAAGTTTATCATAGAAGTCATGCTCGCCAGCATTTATTTTTTCAAATAATGAAAAAATGTCTAGAGCACGTTTATTTTCCATTAATCACCTGATTGAGCTCAATGAATGCTGCAGCCATATTAATTTCGGGATCTGCGACCAAAGAGTGTTTATATAGATAGTTTGCGATAATAACAATTGCTTCTTCTTGCACAGCAACATCATTACTGAGAATATTAACATTATTATAAAGAAACGTATAAACATCTTCAAGTTCATCACGAGTTGCCTGTGAACATACGAGTTTTCGTGCTTCACGAATATTTGATTCTTTCAAAAGATCAATGAGCTGCAATTTAAAATCCGCAACTTCAGTTGAAGTATTCGTTGCTTGTAAAACTCCATCAATCGTGTTTTGTTGAAGCAGCACGATTATTTTACGAATATCTGGATAACCAGCTGAAATATATTTTGTTAAAACGTCAACATCATACGTGACACCTTCAGCATCAAGAATATCAGCTGCGCGAATAATCACATCATCATGCTCTGGTGCAGAAAAATGAAAGTGCTGCATTCTTGATTTGAGTGCTGGCATGATTTTATTCTCATAATTGCAGGTACAAATAAATCTGCAATTGGCCGAATAGTCTTCCAAAATAGAACGCAATAACGCTTGAGCCACCGGAAGAAGTTGATCCATTTCTTCAAGCTGGACAATTTTAATTTTGCCCATGGCATATGTCTGCGCAAATGAGATAACTTTTTCACGCAGTGATTCTGTTTTCTCATCAGACGCATTAATCCTAAGAACATCAATTGGGTCAATTCCTAGCTCATTGACCAGAATTCCGGACAGCGATGTTTTGCCTGAACCTTGCACGCCGGAAAGGAGAAGATGAGGAATTTCTCCTTCAGAGATCATCTTCTCAAATCGTTTTTTCTGATTCTGATCATGGAAAATGTAATCAGCAATTTTCTTGGGCCGATACTTTTCGGTCCACAACATATTCTTTTTCATCGTAGGATTCCATCAAAAGAGGATAGTTTGATTATATCATAAAGCAAAAACATAATCATAGGGAACGCTATATTAACGCTTATACGTGCTCCTAACAGCAGATCTTCTGTTGTTGCTGAAACTGACATCGGCACGAGTATGATCAATTTTCTCTAGAGATTTGCTAATGGCTGGTGGCCCATCATCTATGGAGGGTTGCACAATTGATTTGGCCGGAGGTGTTTCAGCAACTTTTTCTGGCTCTGGCATTTCCATTTCTTGGGGTGCCTCAGGCTCTAATATTAATTCTTCTGTCTTCAATTCTTCTTCATGAATATTTTTATCATTTATTTCAGAAACGAGTTCATCAAGTTTATATTCTACGGAATCTACTGCATTTTCTATTTTAGATTCCGTAGAATATTCATCTGGAATTATTTTTGGCAATGGTGACTCATTATCTGTTTTTTCTTCGTTCTTATTTCTATTCTCTACTAAAAAGTTGCCAGCAAGTAATAGGGCAATAGCAAGAGGATCAAACACGAAAATAATAACTAAGATAACCCATTTAACTGCGTGCTCTGGAGTAGTACCAAACGCCTCAGCAACATAAATGATTGGGCCAACTTTAACTTCTTTCTCAATGTTTTTAACTTTTAATTCTGGCAGCTTTTCATCAATCTCAGCTAAGCGTGAATTTAACCTATTGACTTCTGGTGCAAATTGTTTCATCAGCAATGATCTGCCGCGAACACTATTTTCTGGCAGCCTCGCAATTTGGCTATCGATTTCTTCTTTACGTTTCTGAAGTCTTATTTTTTCTTCTTCAAGCGCGGAGATTATGATTGTCTGTTGATTATTTCCGGCAATTGCTTTTTGAAATTCTCCAGATAAAAAACCAAATGCACCAGCAGACGTTATTGTGACGAGCACTATCGTAGCTGCTAACATATATGATTTCATTAGCAGATTAATCTTTTTCCAATACTTGTATATGAAGGACACAGCAACAACTTTGCCAATGTCTAGAGACACCGCCAAAAGAATAATTATTGGATTAGAAGCGAATAAGCTCGATAAACCTACAACACTAATATAAGTGCCTAGTGCCTCGATGCTAAACGCAGCAAGGAAAGTTAAAAATGTAAAAAACATAATTACAACTGATAACAGTCCTCAGCTCGATCGGTGACTGCTAAAACTTTGCTTTCATCTGTTTTCCAAATTTTAACTTCATCATATTCAAAACCTTTTGTCCACATTAAAGATTCAATTAGAATTAAATCTCCATTGCGAACATCTGTACATTCTGGACCCACCGCAAGTGCTTTACCCCAACGAGGTCCTGGCTGTGACATAACATCTTGATTTGTCGTAAGAATTCCAGAACGTGTTTTGGTAATAAATTTTCCGCCTGCGGTGTCATCCATAAAGGCGAATAAGATATTGTTTCTAATAGGTATAGCGGCCATAATTATTTTTCATCCTTTTCGATAGCGTTTTTTGTCTTCTTGGCAGCAGCTGAAGATTTTTCTGCGGCTTCAAGTGACATTTTAAGAGCATCGGGCATTTCTTCTTGTGATTCTACAACTTCCGCTTGATTTAGAGGTACGCCTTTGATTACTTTGATTCCTTCTTTTTCGTCGATGAATTTTCTGCGAGCTTCCACATTTATTGGTGCCGGAGCTGTTGCCAATGAGCGGGTTATCGCGAGAAGATCAAAATCAACTACATCGCCTCTTGCTGATCTGACTTTTCTGGTCATTATGATTATCTCCATTAAAGGATATTTTTTATAGGCTAAATTTTATGACAATTGCACTCCCTTATATTTATAGGGAATTTTACCAAAACTGTATTTTTGGGTTAATCGTGGAAAAATTCTTCTAAAGGAATGTCGTATTCAAGAGGATTAACCAGATTTAATCCAATAAGATATAAAATGAAACACGCGCAGGATGAACCACGGCCGACTCCCCACGGTACATCTTTTTTGTTGAATACATCTACAACATATATGATGGTTCTAAAAAGATTTGTTAAATTTCTTTTTTCTATTTCTTCTAATTCTTTTTGTAATCTTAGCGCGGCTTCATCTAAATTGTTTTCAAACTCATTTTGTTTTTCTAAAAATTTTTCAATTAAGAATGCATGCAAATCAAGCGATAAAAATGGTTCTGGAATTTTCCAATCCAGATCAATTTTTGGCACTTCATCTGTAGCTATTAAAATCTGTTCATCTGATAATTTGTTAAAAATTTCAATATCAGAATTTTTCTCATAAACTGTTAAACGTGAAACAGGCGCGCCAAGCATCAAAAATTCTGGAATCAATTCGGCAGAAAGTTGATAAACCCCATCATACTTGATGGCGTAATTACTAAATTGTGTTTTAACTTTTTCCATTAAAGTGTTTCAATTAAAATCATATAACTAAAGACAAATAATTCGTCGATAAATCAATCACTGATATTCCTGAATTTTCAAGCAAATCTATTCCAGCAGTATCTCGATACTTTTCAAGATAAAATACTTTTTTGATTTTTGCCTGAATTAATAATTTGGCGCATTCTGGGCATGGTGATAATGTAACGTATAAGCTTGCACCATCACTATTTCCAGTTGTTCTTGCTAATTTACAAATTGCGTTAAGTTCAGCATGTAGAACTGTTGGCTTTGTCATAAGCCGATATCGCATATATTTACCATCAACATTCTCTTCAAGAGGCCACCGCTCTTTACGTAGTTCATCAGAAAAAATGCAAGTTACATTTTTAGTTTCATCAGCTTCATACAACTTATCTTCACATTCATTGGCCTGGCCCGTTGGTGTACCATTCCAACCATAAGAGATAATATTATCATCACGAACAATTACTGCTCCAACTTTTTTACGCAGAGCATGAGACATGCTCGCGCAATTACGAGCAATGTCCATGTAAAAGTTATGATAACGATATTCTTTAGGTGTCATGCTGATTTCTTAAAAATATTAAAATTAACATTCTGTTCTTTTTCGCGTGAATCAAGATCAGTATATGCTGACCTAATCTCCTGATTAGCAATAACTGCAGCTTCCAGCACTGAAAAATCTACGCCAGCTAGATTCGCCATTCTTAGCATGGCAGCAGTATCTTTCGGAAAACAAGCGCCGCCATAGCCATATCGACCATCTGGACCAGGAACTGCCATATGTGTTGGTCCAATTCGCGTATCTTTTGCGAGAGCACCAATAAAGTTTTCCCAAGAATCCTGCGCATTAACTGCATTATATACAGAATACACCTGATTAAAAAATAAAACTTTTAATGCCAAGAATGAATTCATGGTGTACTTAATCATTGATGCAGTTTTTAGATCAGTAAAAACTACATTTTCTCTTCGTAAATTTTCACAAACAGAAAAGCCACGATATGCTTCATATACCTCATGAACTAAATGCTCTGGCCCACCAAATACGTGAAGTTCAGCATTAATGAAATCTTGTGCGGCATTTCTCTCAGTTAAAAATTCAGGATTATAAACAATTCTATCGCTCAATTTAGAAAGTTTATCTAAAATCGGAGGCGTTACAGTTGACTTAATAACGATAACTGGCTTATATGTAAGATTAGATAATTCATAAACCACATCTTCGATAATGCTGGAATCTATACTGCCATTATCTCCCATCGGTGTCGGTACTGCCACGAAAACAATTTCTGGTAACATTGACGCTAAATCATTTACGATCGTTGTGCCAAGTCGTGGATCAATAATAACTTTAGTTAAGCCTGTTGATTTAAAACCTTCATCAATAGCTTTTCCAACGAAACCATGACCAACAATACCAATTGTTAATTTTTTCATGTTATACATTATAATAACCCCTGTACCATTTAATGAAGTGTTCAATTCCTTCTGTTGTCGGAGTTGTTGGTTTATAGCCTAAAGCTTGCAGCTTGCTGGTGTCTGACCATGTTGCAGGAACATCGGCCGGATGCGCTGGGCGATAATCAATAATTGCTTTTTTACCAACAACAGTTTCAATATTTTGAATGAAATCCATAAGCTGAACTTGTTTTCCATAGCCAATATTAAAAATCTCATGACTCTTTGGCATCACATTCGTATGATTGACAACAATTTCTACACCCTGAACAATGTCATCAACATAAGTAAAATCACGAATCATGTTACCGTTATTATAAGCAATAATTGGTGTACCGTCAATAATACCTTTAGTGAAAAGGAATAGCGCCATATCAGGCCGGCCATACGGACCATAAACAGTAAAGAATCGTAGACCAATTGTTTTTTCAATTTTGGAATGTCCAAATTGACATTCATTGCTACGCTTAGACCAACCGTATGGATTGTTCTGTAAGCCGGGGCGATCTGTCTCATTCCATGGTAATGGCTGGCCGTGCATAACACATGATGATGAAGCGTAAACAACTTTATCAATTCCATTACGTTCACAAGCTTCAATCAATTTTTGAGTGCCACCGATGTTGGTGTTAATATAATCCCATGGTGAAACCATTGAATGGCGTGGATTGGCGTACGCCGCTAGATGAACAACTACATCTGGCACGCCGGCAGATTTGAATAACGCATCAAAATTAACATCGCAAATATCACCAACATGAGTCCTTAAACCCTTTTTAGCCAAAATGGCATCACGGTCATGTTTCAGTTGTGGTTCATAATAATTATTAAAATTATCAATACCATAAACATCATGACCAGCAGATTGTAATTTTTGCGCCAGGTGAAAACCAATCATTCCTGCCATTCCGGTAATAAACACTCTCATTTTTATTTTCTCCTCTTTTCTTAATACTGTAATAAACTCGCCTGACGGCTTTGATTTTTAGTATCGCTTTTTA
>Ga0255144_1000416_pt1 | contig 12330 bp, 8 predicted proteins | sample Atl_Cont_RepA_8h_FD_183633 | JGI IMG/M metagenome (GOLD analysis project Ga0255144, IMG submission 183633) | Freshwater microbial communities from Altamaha River, Georgia, United States - Atl_Cont_RepA_8h | ecosystem: Environmental > Aquatic > Freshwater > River | place: USA: Georgia | collected...
AAGTGCAAATAAATTTAGCTCAGTAATTGGAAGAGCTTTAGCTGGAGTTACAAAATTTAATGTAGCTTTAGGGGCGGTTATTGGAACTGCAGTTTTAGCTAAAAAAGCATTCGATCAATACAATGAGACTCAGCGCATAAGCGCAGCAGCATTTGGCCTAACTTCAGAATCTGCACAAAAAGCAGGACTTAAATTTACAGATTATAATGCTAAGGTAAAAGATGCTATCGCAGCCCAGAAGTTAATGATAGATCAAAACATGCTTACTTATGAAAGCTTACAGTCTGCTGGAACTCCTTTCAAGATGACAATAGCAGAATATAAGAAGCTTAGAAAAGAATTGAAGGAAACTATGGCGGAACAAATCAAAGTAATTAATGCTACCTCCCGACCAGATGCAGGAAGAGTTGCTGTTCAGCTAAAAGAGCAATTAATGGCAGCAGGACTATCTGCAGAAGAGGCTGCAAAGAGAATATATACTTTATTTAATCTTTCCAATAAGGCTGGACAAGCAGTAAGCGTAATAAATACAGATGCATTCAGAGGAATCGTAGATGCACAGACAGCTGCCGCAAGTGCTTTACAATCATTTAATTATGCAAAGAATTTTGAAAGCACAAAGGATGCAGCTGCAGCGTTAAATACAGCATTAACAGCAATTAATACTGGCGTTGAAGATCTTGTAGATAAAAGCGAGAAGGCTGCAAAGAAGAAAGGTCAAGATTTTAATGAGACTGCTGCAAGGTACGAGGCTGAAAAGAAACAGTTAGATATCATTGCACAAAAGGTCGGAAGCCAGGAGCAACTAGGACAAGGATTGCTAAACAACCTAAAGAGACAAAATCCAGAAATAGAAAAGTTTGTAAATGCACAAGATACAGCAGTAAGCATGTTCCAAAAGCTACAACTAGTTGCTAGAGGATTTACTGGTGAATTGGCTAATTTAAATGCACAACAAACTGATGCTATATATAAATTACAAATAGCAACAGCTCAGGCAGTAGAAACTGTAAATAGAAAAGGTCTTCTATCTTCTCAATATGCTGCTTACGACAAATTAAAAGGTCAAATAAATGACCTTAAGAAAGCTGCAAAGGGACAGAGCGTACAAGAACAAATTGATGCACGAGATAGACTACGTGCTCTTGATAAAGAAATTAAAAGAATTAATGATAAGGCGGAAGCAAAGAAAAAAGCTCTTCGTGAAGAGGCTCAAGCAGAAGATGTTGCTCTTCGCTTACAACAACAGAGACTTGAATATGAAAAAGCAGTAGCCTCTGGCGACTTCGGAGGAGCCGCATCTGCACAGCTAGACATACAAAGAACTTTAAATGAGCAACAGCTTGTTTTAGCTGAGCAACAGATAGAAGAACGTAGACTTAAAGATATTGCTCCGTTAGAACGTGAAAAAGAAAGAATACAAAAAGCTCAAGAAGCATTAGCAGACAAAGCAGCCCTAGCATCAGAGAGTCTTGATTCTATGAATAAGAGGCTTGAGAAGCAAAAAGAAAAAATTGATAACGTAAATACTGCAATGACAAATTTGCAGGTAGCACTTCAATTAAATAAAGATAATCTTGAAAAATTTAAACAGTCAGAAGAATTTAAAGGTCTTGCTGGAAAACTTGTTGATGCAGTAAAATCTGCTGGTATAACTGTTTCCAGCACAGGATTGCCAGATGTTAGAAATGGTCAATTACAAGAAAATATTGGACAGCAAGCTCTAGATTTACTTGGAAAATATGGATCAGAAATAGATACTATAGTTGCATCAAAAGGAATTACAGTAACCAGCGGCGGAGATATTTATATAAATGGCAAAAAGATTGGTATGGATACATCTGGCACTCCAAAGAAAACTGGTTATGGAGAAACTTTTGGAGCAGAAAAGAAAACAGTAACTGCAAATAGTTTAAAAGATGCCGCCAAATTAGCAACAACTGGGAAAAAGACTCAGACATATGTACCATCTACAGGTGGGCCTGGATTTGATATATTTGAATGGAATGGTAAAAACTATGCAGTAGATAAAACTACTGGAGTAATATATAATTTTGATCCAGCTCAAAATAAATTAGGAGCACGTGCAAATTATGCATCTGGTGGACTATTACGTGGACCAGGAACTGGAACATCAGATTCAATTATTGGCATGTATTCCAATGGCGGCATGGTAAGAGTATCTAATGGAGAATATATAGTAAATGCAGATACTGTATCTAAATTAGGAGTTCCATTCTTTGACCGAATTAATGGTATGAAATCTGGCGGACTTATGCTAAACTATAGTGTACCAAGATATGATAATGGCGGAGAGCTGGTTGGTATGGCAGCATATAATTCAGCATCAGGTGGATCTGTATATAATGTTGGAAATGTTACAATGCAATTTGCAGAAGCTCCTGCCGATGGCAGAAAATTATTTGAAGAGTTTAAGGCAGCGATGGAATTTGATCAAAGAAAATCTGGCACACAGATTAATATGAGTAGGAGATACTAATGAGCCCATATGTAGCAAATGGCCAAAGAACTACATACTTGCCTAGAGGATCTGCTATTCAGGTATATGCAAGAGATTTATATGCCGACCCATCAGATACAACGCAAGCTTGGATTAAATTGTCTGAGCATAACAGAAGCGATATCGGAATAGATATAGAAAGAATTGAACAATCGCAAAGAATGGCTAATGGTTCATTGCGTAAATTCTTTGTCGCAGACAAAAAACGTTTTAGTGTTTCATGGACCATGCTTCCAGGAACTAGAGTTTATACAGTAGATAATCAGTGGGGCGCTTTAGATTTAATTGAATTTTATAATAGTAGCGAAGGGCAGTCCACTTTTACTATTAGATTAAATTTTGCAAAAAGCGGAACAAGTCAAGAATCTTCAGGTTATGAGGAGTATACAGTATCTTGCACAGGATTTAATGCAACTCTTGTAAAAAGAGGCGAAGTCCCTTTTTATAATGTGTCAATGTCAATGGAGCAAGTATAGTGATATCTGCTAGTCAAGAATTAAAGGATATTTTTTATAAATCCCGCACAGTAAATTCAGATACAGCGTGTACTATTGAATACAATATGAACGCTATGCTAGATAACATAACAATAACCACAACAGCCACAGATGAAAATTATATTAATGGAATAACTCCTTCTGAGGGTGAAATTGTTAGAATCAATCCATTTAAAAAACTTTTTCCATTAGATTCTATAATTAAGCCATTTAGACCAGTAAATCCTGGAATTAAAAATTATGTGTTACTTACGGCAGATAATCAAGGTGCTAATATATTTTATGATTATCGTACTCTCCCATACCCATCAAATTCTCCAAGAGTTTATTATGCTGGAGTAGATAATTATTATAAGTATTGGCTTACTCCACAAAATACTGGAGTTAATGTAACAGTTAAGTATATTCAAAGTACAGCTACTGTGAGCGAGGCCTATGCAACAGGATCTAAGGTTGTTTATAAAACTACAACCGATCATGGATTTACAATTGGAAAAAGAGTAACTGTCTCAGGCCCAGGTACTTCTTCTTTAAATTTAACAAATCAAATCATAACAGCAGTTCCAGATGCAAGAACATTTTCTGTAACAAATTCATTATCTCAAGTCTCTTCATCTGGATTGTCTAAAACTGCAACATTAGTTAATTCTTCTGGGGTCGCTACACCAACAAAACCAGCCTTAGCAAACAAAATTGTTGTAGCATTTGAAAAATACCATGCCATTCCTTCAACATGTTCTTTTACTATTACATATAGCGATAATACAACAAGTATACTTTCTTCAATATCTGTTCCATCTAATGGTAGAGTTATAATTTATTATAATGGAACATCTTGGTCTACAAGTTCTCCTTTTAGTTCATCACAAGAAATATCGTATCCAGCACCAAAAGAAATTAAATCTATTGCAATAACAACTCCAGCTACAGGAGCAGGAACAGTAATAGGGGTTACAGAAATATCCGCAAGATGGGTTAAAGACATATCGGCAGACATTGTTTCGTTTAGCATAGATAAAGAGTCTACGTCTAACTCCTCTGACTTGCTACCAGTAGGAAATATAACTGCAAATAGTCTTCAATTAAATTTAGTAAGATATGATAATACAAATTTAAAAGTTTTAACATATAATAGAGACGACGATTGGACGATATCTCCAACCCCAGATAATGTTATTTATTTTACTAAAAATGCTGAGATAAAGCCGTACATAAAAGTTTACCATAGCAACGGAGCGGTAGGAAGCGGAGCATCACAGCATGATAGGATTCAGCAAGGCGTATTTTATCTTGATTCACATTCTATATCAGAATATGGAGATGTAAATATAAATGCATTAGATGGATCAAAACAATTAATGGAAGCCTTGGTGCCAAATCTTATATATGAAAACTCACCAGTTACTTCAATTATAATGAGTCTTTTAGATTCAATAGGATTTACAAACTATAATATTAATATTGTAACAAATGGAAATACGGTAACAGATACATCGATTCCTACTCTAACAATATGGTGGAGTGAAAACAATAAAACTGTATGGGATTCTATTCAGGAGCTATGTAGAGATATACAAATGAATGCATATTTTGATGAAAATAATATCTTACAATTTTATACAAGAGATTTTCTATATAGCAAGTCTACAGTAAATTGGGAATTTACATATGCTGCTAATGGTGATATTTTGCCAAATATAATGTCCTTTGAAAAAGAAGAACTTCCTTCTGCAAATCAAGTAAAGATTATTTGGAAAACTCCAATGAGTTCTTTATATACACAAAATGCAAAAGATCTATGGTCATCAGAACCATCATTTTTAGTTGCAGGCGGGTTAAGAGACAATGGACAGTCTCCAGCTATATCATCATCCACCCCAGCAGAATTAATAGATTTCAATATAGATCTAGACAGTTTAGACCCAATTAATGAAATAGTCTCAGCATTTAAATTTAATGGATATTTTCTTGTAGACTCAGAAGTATTTGAATATGATGCTATAGAGTATGAATACCTTCCATTAAATTCTTCTACCAAGCAAAAGGCATACATAGGGTCTGAGGCAGATTGGGCTCAGTATAGAGCATTGTCTGAAGTTGGATCACAAAATTTTAAACCATCAGGAAAATATAGAATTAAATCAAGAGCTTTATTTGGAACAGTAGCAGCAGATCATATAGCAACAAGTGGTACCATAAATGGTTGGTATCTTTTGTCGTCTGAGGAGTGGAGTTAATGGTATATAGAAGACTAAATGTCCCAGATTCAGATCCATTTATGGATCTTGATCAGATATACGAACCTACAATACAAAAAGCCTCCGCCACATCAATATTAGTAAATATCAGCATGATAGGAGTAGTTGGAACTCCAACTACCTACATTGTAAAATATCAAAAAATGACAAACTATACTACAACTGATGGAGCATTGCAAACACAAACTTCTGCTTCAAACGGAATAACTATCTCTGGGCTTATAACAGGAAGTCTTTATAAAATAATTACACAGCTACAAAATGCTTCTGGATATGGGAAAACCATGGAAGTTTTTTATCAATTGTCCGCCTCCGAAGAGGTGCCAGCAAAGTCTGGATCTTCTAAAAATGTGGGTGATAAAGTTAGCGCATCTTCATTTTTAACTATAACAGTCCCAGAAAGAACAAGTGATACTGCTAAAAAAAATAAATATTCTTTTGCATATTCTAATTTTGACTCAATACAGCTTGGAACATATGTAAATTCAACTGTTGGTTTTGATAAGTTTGCAAGATCTAGTAGAAGTTATAGCCCTGGATATTATTCATTTGGCACTTCAATTGTTTTTGACCCATTGCTTCAATATAAACCACAAGGAGCAGGAATAGGATTTTTTCTTAATTCGTCTAATGATGCTGGATATTTTGTTACTATAGAAACAACTGCTACGGCGGCAGCCTCCAAAACATCACCAGTAAAAATATTTAAATTAGAAAGTAAACAAATTAAAAAGTTGGCTGATTCTCAACAAGGTAATAGGGCAACTTTAGATGAATTATTGGCTGGTAAAACTTATTATATAGATGTTAAAGTTAAAATAGAGGGATTCTCAGTTACAATAACTGCCTATATTAATGGATTTAAAATTGAGGCAACGGACACGACTACAGGATCAAGCAATAATCAAATTTTATATCCAACAACCAAAGTAGCATTACTTGGAGTACAAGGAACTAGTAAATTTGATTATGTGTATGCAGATACAATAGATATAAATAAATATAACAGCGACTATCTAGATTTAAATTTATATAATGGACAACTGGCAGATGATTTTCTAGATGCATCATACGGAGATCTTTTATACAATTTTTCAAACGAAGGTTTAGATTCTACAAAAAAACCAAAAACATTTGAAGAGTTTGGAACGGTTGTTAGAGAATTAAGAAAAGAAAAAATAATTTTTGGAAACCCTCCATCTATTCCAGTAAAATGGACAACTGGAGCAAATAGACTTACAAAGATTCTAGCAGAAACAAAAGATAATTTTAAATCAGAGGTTTTAGTTTTAAACAATAGTTCTATATCGGTACCGCTATCTGACAGAGGGGTAAATCAGTTATCTATATTTGGATATGATATAGGATTTTCTGGAGATATAGAATATACAACATCTCCTGCTGCTGAATATTCAAATACAGAACCAGTAATATTTCAGTCATCTTGGCTTCAAAATCAAAAAGATGTTAAATCTTTAGCAGAATGGATTAAAGGTAGAGTTGTAAATAAAGCAAAAATTATAACCATGACAGTATTCGGCAATCCGCTTATATCAGTTGGCGACATAATAACTGTTAACTATCCATATCAAGGCTTTACAACTTCTCAAAAAATCATTATAGTTAAAGTATCTCAAAGATTTGAAAGGGGGCTAGAAACTCAAATAGTTGGAAGAACTCTTTAATTCAACTAAATGGTATAATTAAAAAATGGTCTCTAAAATAAATGAATCCCAAATAGCATCCTCTGGCAGACCAGTAAGGCCAGAAGGACACCCAGACTTATTCTGGTATAGACCAGACTGGGCGATTATAGTTGGAAAGAATGCAGACTATTCTTTTCAAGGATTTGAATATTTAAATTCTGGAGTTCCTTTATCTAGAGTGCCATTAAGTGGATCATTGCTAGCTGGAGTATTTAATCCAAATGAGGAAGCTACTGCAACAATAGCTAAAGCAGACGCAATATCCGCAGCTCTAAATGCTCAAGTTATTGCAGATGCCGCAACAGCAAAAAAAGATGCTGAGATTGCTGCAGCTAATGCAGCGGCAGCAGCAAAAATAATTGCAGAGGCTTTTGCTCCAAGGCCAGATGTTCCAGAGATTTCTGATATTCAAATAATTTCAAATGAAAAATATTTCGATGAAATTGGTAAAGAAAGAGCTAAAATAGTATTAAAAGTAAAAAACTCTAGCAAAATTAAAGAAGATGTAACTGGTGTCGATGCTAGAATCTACCAGCCAAAGGGAATATGATGATAAAAGGTACATATACATTTTATGAAAATGGAAAAAAGATAGCAGAAAAGTCTAATGTTATAACTAAATTTGGCAAAAGATTTTTAACTAATTTTATTGCAGGAAACATATTGAGTTCAACAAAAGATATGGCATTCGGAATAGATTCAACTACCGCAACACAAAATGACACTCGTCTAGGTTTTGAGTTCTATAGGCTCCCAGTTCTTTTTGGATCAACAGATATTCAAACTACTTCTGGAGTTACTACATATTTTGTAGTTTATAAAACAACTATTCCTCAAGACGTTGTAGCACAAATTTATGAGATTGGCTTATACCCATCAACAAGATCTTCTATCAATAATTTTGATAGTAAATTTATTACAGACTTTAATAGTATAATTGATTGGCAAGATTCATTGCAGGTAAATCCTTTAACTACAAGCTCTAATTATAGAATCGGCGGCAATCTTCTTAGAATGACAGCTTCGACTAACTCATCGAATGAGTATAAATCTACAATACCTTCAATAGACATGTCTGGATATAGTACTGCTGATACTATTCGTTTGGCTTACCATAGAGAAGATGCAAATCTTTCTACAATTAAAGTTAGGCTTTATAGCGAAGCTTCTAAATATTATGAAGCAACTATAACTCCATCTGCTGGGACTGGTTACAAAATATCAACAGACATTCCTTTATCTACATTTTTTTCTGGCGCCACCAACCCAGCCCCAGATATTACAAACATAAATCAAGTTGGAATAGTTGTTACTGCAGGCGCTGGAGGGTCAACAACTGTTGGTTTAGACGGTCTTAGAATTAATGATGAAGATACATTTGATCCTGCATTTGGGCTTATTAGCAGATCACACCTGACTACTCCAATTTCAAAATTGGCTGGAAGACAGGTAGACGTAGAATATAAATTAGAATTGGAATTCTAATATGGCAAATCCATCGGTACCAGATTTACTTAAAGATTCTAGCAATCCGTTAGGTACTGACAATGAATATTTTCTTGTAACTATTGTAGATTTAGATTTAGCAACAACATATCCAATTCAATTTAGATGGAAATATAAGGACGGAAAGCCATCAGAAAATTGGTCTGCGGTATACAATGTTCCAACAAGTACGTCTACTGTTCCGAATACTCCTCAATTACAAGTTTCTGATGTTGTTGGAGATGCTGGATTTATAAAAGTAACATGGTCTGGAAATGATTCTAGTGGTAATCCAATTACAAATATTGATCGTGTAGATGTTCATATTTCTGGATCATCATTCGGAGATGGAACTACACCATCAGGCAATTTTAAAAAGGCTGGGACATTAACATTTGCTGCCACCCCTGGAGTATATATAGTTCAATTAAAAGCATATAGACTTAATGGTGCATCTTCATTTTTTAGCACAACAAGAACTGTCACAGTAACTGCTCCTGGTGAAACAATTGAAACTCCAACTTTGCCATCTGGATTGTCTTCATCAACAGCTCCTTTTGCTCTTACTGTAAACTGGGACGGAACATATAGTACAAGTACATTTACTGGATTTAAATCAATAGATATTTATGCTGTAGGATCAGATCTTGGCTCATCTGTAACATCTGGCATAACTTCAACAAATCTTGTTGGTAGCCTTACTGTAAATAATACGCCAAACAAAATAAATATAAGTTTAGACAATTTAAGACAAGCATTATCTTTAGGCTCAAACTCTGCTGTATATAATGATGACGCAAATGGTGTTCCTCAGCCATGGATATATTTGTATTATAATGCTAGTAATAAAGACGGGACAAAATTTGGTTCACCTACCTATACCAGAATTAATTCAAGTGCTCTTGTTCCAACTAAAGCAAACTTTGTAGATTTAACAAGAGGAATTATATCAATTGAGAATCTTGTTGCTGGTAATGGACAATTTTCTTCATGGTTAAGAACAGGAACTTCTGGCGGGGCAAGAATAGAGTTAAGTGCTGTATCTGATTTTACAAATGGTGGCAATACAGTTCAAAAAGGTTTAGTTGCATATTCAAGCGGGAATACAGAAATATTCAATCTTGACATTGATGCAGGTACATTAACAATAAATGGAAGCGGAACATTTAGCGGAAGCTTAAGCGCTGCTAGCGGAACATTTACTGGAGCATTAAATATTGGAACTCCAAGCGGAGGGTTATATCCATTTAGTGTAAGTTCAAGCGGTGTGCTTAGAGCAATATCTGGAACAATTGGTGGTTTAACATTATCTGCAAGTTCGATAACAAACTCTGGAGGAACATTTGCTTTAGATTCTGGGGGTAAAGCAAGATTTGGCTCTTCTGCTGGTAGCGCAATAATTATTGATCCAGCCGCCTCTGTTGGCTCTGCTTATATTTATCATAGTTCAAATGGCGGATCAACAGCAAGCGGAAACTTTACTGTCAGCTCTAGTGGCATCCTAACAGCAACAGGAGGAAATTTTAGCGGAACAATTACAAATGGTTCTGATTATTGGAATAGCAACGGAACATTTAGATTTGGCGGAAGCTCTGGAATTAATTATAATGGGTCATCTATAACTTTAGGCTCAAGTGGAAACCCTATAACAATCAATACCTCTACAGGATCATTATCTATTGGAGGTACGTTAGTAGCTGGTTCCATAGTTTTATCAAATGGAGATTACTGGAATATTGGAAGCGGATTTCAATTAGGTGGAGCAAGTGGTATAAAGTTTGCAGGCTCTACAGTATCAATAGGATCAACTGGAAATGCCTTAACAATTAATACGACAAATGGGAATGTTTCTATCGCTGGAAATTTAGCAGCATCATCAGTAACTATTAATGCTACTACAGATTTTTGGACAAGTGGAGGATTTAGACTTGGAGGAAGTAGTGGAATAAATTATTCTGGATCTGGTAATATAACTATAGGTTCATCTGGAAACCCAGTAACAATTAATACTTCTACTGGAAATGTTTCAATCGGCGGAACATTGACTGCTAATGCAATATCTTTATCAAGTGGAGATTTTTGGAATTCAAATGGAGATTTTCAATTAGGTGGGTCAACTGGAATAACCTATTCCGCAAATTCAGTTTCAATAGGAAACTGGAGAGTTGGAATAAATTCAGGAGCAGCGACATACGGTGTTATTTTTGGAAAAGACTTAGATGTATTTTTATATGGAAAATCAACTGATACATATGCAATGGTTACAAATACAAGAGGAATTTCTATTGCAACAGCTATGTCTCCATCGTCAATAGCGATTAGTACTGGAGGAGCAATATCGGCTGGAGGTAGAGTTGTTGGAGTAGGTACTTCAGGAAGCAGATCAGAGTTTGCATATTTAAATATTACTGGATTTATGTCCATTAGTGGAGGTTATGGAGTAGATACAAATTGGTCTCCAAATACAGATAACTCTAAAGATTTAGGATTAGCTACATCTGGCCCAGGAAACGATTCTTCTAACATAAGATGGAGAAGATTATATGCCAATAATACAACTGTAAGCACATCAGACATAAGATTGAAAAAGGATGTTATTGATTCTCCCCTAGGTTTGGATTTTATAAATAATTTAAGACCAGTTGCTTATAAATGGATTGAGGGAAGCAAAGAAATAGCAAAAGATGAAGATGGAAATGAAATACAAATTGGAACCGATTATTATGGAAAGCCAATTTATCAAACTATTTCTATCCCTGGAGTTCGTAGACATTATGGATTTATAGCTCAAGAGGTAAAAGAAGCAATAGACGATGCTGGAGTAGATGATTTTGCTGGCTGGGTAAAAGATAATCTTTCCGACCCAGAATCTTATCAATCCTTATCATATGAGCAATTTACCTCTCCTATTGTAAAAGCAATACAGGAGCTATCGCAAAAAATTTCAAGCATAGAGTCTAGGCTTGACGCCCTTGAAGGATAATGGTATCCTTTAGGTCTACATTAGGAGAATAATGGAAAATAAAGCAGAACTAGTAATCACCGCCTTGCAACAACGCATCGGCGAGATTGTATCAAATTATGAAACTCAAGTTGCAATTCTACGTGCAGAAATTACTCAACTTCTTAATGAGAAAAATGCTACGAAGAACGAAGACAGCGACAGTAATTAGTCCTACTATGCTCCCATCAGGTCTTGCAGTCAAGACCGATAAGGGAGTATATTGGATTAAAGACAATAAGAGATATAAACTTATTTCTGATCGTGCCGCAAAATCGTGGTCATTCACAACTGTAAATGCCACGGAGCAGGCGGTAGCAGGAATCAAAGTGGTAGGCAAACTAGGATTCCGTGATGGTACTTTGATAAAGAATATAGCGGATGGTAAAATGTATTTAATATCGCAAAATAAAAAGCGGCATATAGTTGACCCAGATGCTTTTGATAGATACGGGTTGGATCGGAAATCAGTTATTGAGGTCTCCGATTCGGAAGCAAATATGCATGAATTAGGAGATAATTTATAATGGCACCATTTGACTCATCAGTAAAATTTAATACTGGGGCTCCGCTTGATGTAAATAAGCTTAATAAGCTTCAAGATAACATTACAAGTGTATATCAACAAAATGCGTCTGCTGTTCAAACATTAGGAAGCCAAAATACTTCAATTGCTGGTATTCAAAAAAATATTCAAGTTTTTCCTGTAATTGATAAAGGAACACAAGAAGTAGAGGTAAATGCAGGACAAAAAGTATTTCCATTTGCAAATATAAACTTTACAGAGGCCCCTATAGTTGTAGCATCACTTAATTATAATCAGGACAAAGAAGTTTGGTTTACAATCTCAGCAGCAGCAAAA
>Ga0255144_1000419_pt1 | contig 12225 bp, 25 predicted proteins | sample Atl_Cont_RepA_8h_FD_183633 | JGI IMG/M metagenome (GOLD analysis project Ga0255144, IMG submission 183633) | Freshwater microbial communities from Altamaha River, Georgia, United States - Atl_Cont_RepA_8h | ecosystem: Environmental > Aquatic > Freshwater > River | place: USA: Georgia | collected...
TAAGTCTGGAGCCAGCAGGTCTAACTTTGGATACATCCCAGGTTGCAACTTCTCCAGCGTATAGTAAAGCAATGAGTTGTCGTAATGCTTTAGCCCAGCCCTCTTTGCTGTCGGATACCACGATAGTAGTTTTACTATCGAATAACTGATCAGGGACTTCAGGTAGTTGATTAACATACTTAGCCTCTACTGAGAATCCAACACCTGTTCCACACAGGAGGATGTACATCGCTTCATCAAAGGACTTAGGGTCGTCGATAGGCAGATAACTACAGTTATAACCAGCAATGTTCTGACGCTCAAGTGCCTCTCCAGCAGTCATCATACAACGCATCGAAGGCATTACATCCATGTTAAGGATTGCTTTATGTACTGTTTTGTAAATGTGTTGTGGGATCTCATACTTGTGTTTGTCTAACAGTTGTTTCTTCATGAATCCCATGTAGCGATCAACTGTTTCACTCCAGTTCTCACGTCTGCCTTGTTCGTCAATGAAACGACTGTAGCGGCTTTTGTGGATAAAACTTGAGTAGTTATTTAACTTCATTCTTCGTCCTCTTCGGTGTCATCTATTTCGTCAACAAGTTGGTCAAACATGGCTTCGATTCTGTCCTCAAACCTGTCTACCAGTTCTTCTGATGTTATCCCTAAGATCTCCATTAGAGAGATCTCATCTAGTCTCTTAAGTTTTTCAAATAAGTCCAGAATCGTTAAAGCCATAGTCACTCCTTATAATACTTACTCTTTACTAAGTCATAGTTCTCAATCACATACTCCAGATAGTGTACTGCTTTAAGTAGATCTTCTCTACCATTCTTTCGTTGGTGCCTCTGCACATACTTAACAACATTAGCTAACCAAGGGTCTAATGACCATGCTGAGATAACATCCCAAGGTTGTAGTGTTGTCTGTTTGTAATGATCACCACCGACCTGTTTAGCTTGGTTTGAGTACTTCGGAAGCAATTGGTTCACTCCTTCTTTGTTGTTGCCATCCACCGCAGTCTTGGCACTGGTAACGCTGATACTTTCCTGTAAGGGAGGTACTAAACCCTCGCCTTTGTAGATTGATACTAGCGCATCGTGTACAGCTTCGGTGGTCTTTGTTGACTGAGACGTTAGGGTGGGTTCGAATCCAGGGAAGAAATCGCTCATAGACTTTTTCCAGTAAGATTACATCTTGTTTATTGTACTGCTCCATGATTTCCCATGCTGCTTTGTCTTTGTTCATACACTTGATCCAAAGTTCAAAGCCTTCATGCTTAGTCTTCTGACCTAACCCTAACGCTCTAGCTACATAGTCCAGCTTGTTACTAGGAAACCTAAATTCCTTTCTAGCAGTCTTAAGCAGATCAATCTGATGGTAAGGTGCTGGAGGAGACATACCAGCCTCTAGGAACTCTTTATTGAGTGTAGGTATGTCAAACCTAGTCCCATTGTAATGTACCACAGCATCGCATTCATCTAAGAGACTATGGATCTTCTTTAGCATAGTCTTCTTACCGTTTAGGATGCTGCTGAACATTAACTGATCACCTTGATACCACTTAGCGGACCAACACAAAACACTACTGCTGTCTACGATCTGACTGATACTGATGTTCTGTTGAAACAAACCCCAGACATACGCAGTGTTAGGTGCTGATTCGATATCAAGTAGCAGGATTCTCATCAGCGTCTGAGTCTGTACTAAAGTGTGACGGATCATCATGTCCGAATATGTTAACGATCTTGTCAAACTGCTTAACGAATACTTTCTCTTTGACATCGTAACCGTAGTAAGCACCGAGGGCTTCACAGGCTTTCTCTAACAGCGTAGGCCAAGCTATACCACTATCGTAGGTAGCATTAATATCAACCATATGCTGTAGTGGGAAACCATAGTCAGCGTTGTGCCTCTTTCCTTCTTCGTCTTCATCTGAACCTATTGACATATGAAAACTAATTCTACTATCGCTCATCTTCATCTCCATTCATTAGGGCATCCCAGGAATTAGGGAATACTTCAGAGCAGACTCGGCAGATGTTCTCTGCAACGATCCTTGTCTCTGCTTGGGCTTCCTTTGCTAACCTTAATTGACATACTCTAGCAAAGGCGTAAAGGCTCCCACTCCAATACCATTCAGTCATCATGGATTGGGGGAGTATCATCCTAGCTTGCTCAGGGCAAATACCTTCCTTGAGCATTAGGTCGTACAATGTTACCATATAAGCAGTGTACTTGTCAACTGTTGCATTCCAATCAGTGTGACTTTTTACTGGTTCTGATGAACTTCCTTGCTTGACATTTGGTGCTTTACGTCTGAAGTAGGTAGGCTGATAGAATTCTGGTGAGCTATCAACATAACGTCTACTGACTTCATTCCAGGCTAACCCTACCGTATGCTTCATCAACTGCCTAGCTACGAAGATCGGTGCTTTGATCCTGAACTGAATGAAACAATGGCTGAAGGGACTCCAATGATTGTGCTTAGCTAGATAGTTAATCAGCTTGATGTCTTTAGGGTCTAACACTGGTAAAGGAAAGTAGTGGTTACCTTGCTCTGTGTCATACCAATCAACAGCTTCTGACTCTTTATCAAAGCTAACACGAGCAGCATTGACTACCGTTAAGTCATTACCCATGTGTTCGATGTAGTCTACTTTAATGTTTGCCATAAACCTTTCTCATCCTGGTGGCTTGTTTGCTTTCCTCTACAGTCTTCTGCTTCTGATGTGCTTCCCACAGTTTAGCTTTCTCTGCTAGTGCTATGAAGTGATCAAGGCTAACCAGTGCTAAAGGATCAGATCTATTCTGCTTGATGACTAAGAGGGGTTCTTTGTCTTTGCCTTCACAGTGCCGTATTGCTTGTTCATAGTCTGTGTAGACTGCGATTCTTGCTCTGTTCTTGCACTCAATACCGTACCTAAATCGTTCCAGTGCATTCGTCGAGAGCCAGACATCCTCGCCCTGTGTACCCATTGGTGTGCTTTTGCAATCATGTTCGCTTAGGTTGAAAGTGTCTCTTAGCTTTTGCACTACCAGCTTTTGCAGCAGTCTTCCTTTGTTTTTTGCGCTTGAAGGCTTCAATGTCAATCTCCGTCCAATTACTTATCCAGCTCTTAGGGATGATCATGACAGCATTGCAATCATTCTCTCCTATTGCTGCTGCTAGGTGTACTTCATCATCAGTCTCATGCGTCATAAACCCAACGGACTTACATCTTGCTACAGAGCCAGTACCCTTTAGTTGCCATCCTGAGCTGGCTACAGCGTCTATCCACTCTAGGTAGACGATGGTGTCGGTGGTTGCCATATTTCATCCTTCCTACGTCTAATCCACAGTAGTTGTCCGTTCTCTAACACACGCTCAGCATCGCCATCATAAGCCTTCAGCACAGCTTCATACATAGCTAGATCAGTATCAAAGTCACCAAGGATCTTATCAGCCTTCTTAGGACCAATACCACGTAATCCCTGTACATTGTCTACCTTGTCACCAGTAAGGATCTGACGATAGAAGTTCTTGATTGCTTCTTTGTCATTCACGTAGTAATGATCCTTCTTCACAGGATTGTAGTGATGACCAGGGATCATGTCTAAGTCTTTGTCAATGGATACGATGATTGAGTTATCCCTGGTTAGCGTGGCATGGATTCCAATAGCATCATCAGCCTCTTGTCCATCAGCCACTCTGAAGTCCCAAGCAGTAATAAGATACTCACGAAGGCTATGAAGATGTACGGGCCTGGGCGCATCCTTTCTGTTTCCTTTGTATGGTTGTGTCTTAGCAATGTCATGCCTGTAGTTGTCCTTACCAGTTAAGTAACCGACATGGATGTTAGAGGAGAGTTCAATAAAGATCAGCTCCTCCAACATGTCTGCCATCGTTCTGATAGCAACCTTCTCTGGTTCCTCGTTACAGGCAAAGCCTACACGGTAGCAGAGAATGTCACCATCAATGATTGGCATTAGCTTCATTACAGTACGTCTTCTGTTTCTTCTTCCTGCTTAGGCTGTGCACTGTAAGTAACCAAGTCAGTGATAACTAGTTTCTTCAATGAAGGTGATACACCTTTCTTGTTCTTAAAGGTCCATGAGTATGAGCCTATAACACACACAGCCTTTGTACCGTTACCAATGTGTGCAAGCACCTCATCACCGTTCTTATCAAGTGCTTTGATGGTGTGGTTACTCTTAGTAGTAATAAAGAAGCCTTTATCTTCTTTGTTGCGAACAGAGATACCCATATCTTCCAAAGCCTTAACAGCCTTGTCCGACAAGTTAGTCAGATCTACTTGATACTTGCCAGACATATCGTTAGGCTTATCAAGGAAGGGCCACATCAAGGTTGCTTCAATACGTACAGGTTTTTGTTCCATGTTAATTTCCTCAGTGAAAATACAATAACAGTATATCAGTGCATCTTAAATTTGTCAAGCAATATTCTACTTTGTATCTCAGCCATCATTGATTCTGTAGCTGATTCCGCAATAGAATGTAGCAACGCCAACATCATACGGTTTGATACTAACTTATCACTCTCAACATCCATTGTTACATAACCAGCATCATCCTTTCCTATTTTGATAGTTACGACAAGAGAATCAATCTCATCAAAGTTGGTAATCATCAATGTGTTTCCTTCCAGTTGTTTCCTACTTTGTATTCACCCGTTAGAGGACAACGTAAACCCAAGGTAACACCAGCCTTCTCAATAGCTGCTACAGCGAGTTTACCAACATCATCAGCATACTGCTTAGGACATTCTATCTGCCATTCATCATGGACGTTAGCCACAAAGTGTGCAGGTATCTTATGTTTCTTCAGTGACTCGTGTAGGTGGATCAGACCTTGCTTCATCGAGATCGCACCAGCTCCTTGAAGTAACGTGTTAAGTGCTGCGTGTTCCGACCGTACCCATAATCGACGACCGTCAAGGGCAGGTAAATACCCTTTCTCTGCATACCTGCTAACTTTATCTTTAAGTGTCTTGAGAGCTGGCGTATTCTTAAGGAAACGGGTGATGAGTTTCTTTCCTTCCTCGGCGCTCCCTTGAGCAATCGATCCAATCTTAGCTGGCCCTGCTCCATAGAGAAAGGCATAGATAAACGTCTTTGCTTGCGCCCTACTCTCAAGACCAGCAGCGAGTTGGTTTTTAGTGTGGACATCCCCATTGATCACCTCCTTAGTGTACTCATCATCTTTCATGTAATGAGCTAACATACGTAGTTCTAAGCCTGAAGCATCACAGCCAACCAAGACATTACCAGGATCTACAGTCCATACTTGTCTGCATGTTTCACCATACTCAGCATTAACAGCAGGAACCTGTGCCATGTTAGGGCTATGGTGCGTCATACGCCCTGTGACAGCACCGTTAGTGATGACCTTACCGTGTACCCTACCATCATCAGCAACGTGTTCTAGCCACGATGTAGCCTGTGCTATACGCTTCTGGATAAGTAGATATTCACGTATCATTAGTGCAGCTTGTTTTAACTTTTCAGTATCTTTCATATTATCAAAGAACTTAGTCTATTCCATGCACTTGCTGCCACTGCTGGAACTTGTCCGTTACCAAGGGCTTTAAGTCTGTCCACCCTATCGGCCATCCCATGTAATGTTCGCAAAGCATCGCAGTAGGAAGAAAACCTTTGTGCAACATCAACTGCGCCCAATTCAAACTCCCTTTTGATCCTTTCTTGCTTACTTTTTTCGGTCTCCCTGAAGGGAGAATATAAATCCGTTCTTGTGGGTTTTTTGACTCTACGGGCATTACTGCTGTTGGGGTTGAATCCAACAATCCACATTCTATCTCTTTTATGCCTAGCTCCAACTTGGGATGCTGAAAACACTCCCCATTGAGCATCATACCCCATTTTGGCAAGGTCTTGGAGAACAACACCGAGTCCTCTAGTGCGGAGCATAGGGGAGTTTTCGATAAAAGTGAAAGTTGGGTAAACTTCGTTGATGATTCTTGCCATATGTTTCCACATACTGCTCCTTGCGCCATCAATTCCTGCGCCCTTTCCTGCAACTGATATGTCCTGACAGGGAAACCCTCCAGATACGACATCAACAATGCCTCTCCACGGTCTACCGTCAAAAGTCTGAACGTCATCCCAAATCGGGAAAGGCGGGAGAATCCCATCATTTTGTCGCTGCACAAGTACGCTTGCGGCATAAGGCTCCCACTCGACTGCACAGATGGTTCGCCATCCGAGTATATGAGATCCGAGTATTCCGCCACCAGCGCCTGCGAAAAGAGCCAGCTCATTCATTTTATTCCTATATATGTGTTGTATCTAATAAGCATTATGAACAATCCTTTATCAAACGATCTAAAATGACTTCATCAACCATTGGTTTACCTGTCTCAGTAAACTTATCAGGCTTCCAACCTAATGATATCAATCTACGTCCTATCTGATCTCTGGAGCCTGGGTTAAACACTTCAACATGATCCTTTAGCTTCTTACCTGTCTTCTCACTAACACGTTCAGTGATGATCGGTGGAAATATAGTCTGTAGGTTCTCCTCAATGGTTGATAACTTCGTAGTTAACTGAGAGATGAACTCAGTACATAAAGGGATGTCTAGTTTGAATCCATGTCTTTCCTGCTGTGCAACAATGAACTGTACCTTGTGTTCGATATCAATGCTTTGTGGTGAAAAGTCCTTCAATTCTCCGCATAGTTTGCGATGAAGTTCACCAGTAAGATTGACATCCTGGATACAGTAATCAATCATCTCTTTTGTCAAAGCAGTAAAGTCTTGGAACTCAATCTTGTGATTCCCTAATCTTTTCCCCCATGCTTCTAGACTGTGACCTCCTTCGATACTGGGATTCCATAGCCTCGACAGCACGAGCGTATCGGACACCTTCTTGAGTGGTATCGTAATGTTCCACAATCTCCGAAGGTGGTAACCGTCGAAGCTGATTAGATTGTGTCCGATCACTGTGTCGTAATCCTCTATAAGAGGCTTTAGTGTATTTGGATGAGTATGACATACCACCTCACTTGTTGTCAGATCCTTCGTGACTACGCAGAAGATAACAGTCTGCTTCATGTCTGTTTCGATGTCCAGCACTAAGCTCTTCATATTTATGTACCAGTTTCTGATAGTCTTCTAGCAGTGTATCATACTTCTTCTTTAGCTCTGCGTGGTCAGCTAACAGCCTATCCATTACCCACATTAACCTTCTCCTCTGATAACATCTGCTGCATCAGCGTAACCTCTTCTCTCTAAAGCTTCAATACAGCGATCTAACCTTTCTTCACTGGCTTGGAAGGCTACCATCTCAGCAAACTTCTCAAAGTCAAAGTGCTCACAATCCATACGGTTGTTCCAGCATTGGCTCATCATGTCTCTAAGTGTTTGTTTCACTGCCGCTGTCCTTCCAATCAAAGTTCTTTTCCTTTAAGAAAGCTAACTTAATTGCTTCTTTGATACCCCATTGAATCAACATCTTAATCTCTTCATCAGTAAGATCCAAGTGTAGTGTAGCTGTTCCATCATCATGCTCTTCAATGTTTGTTACCTCAGCCATTAAGGTCTCCTGTTAGCATCTTGCATAGCCTCTACATAGTCTGATGTCTTCCTGATCTCATTAATGATCTCTTCAAACGAACAAACTACTTCACCCATTGTAGACCCTGTACGTATCTGCTGTAAAGCAAATCGTTTCGTGTCTTCTTTCAAATCTTCATAAGTCTTCATCTTGTGTGACCTCTGATAACCTTCCTGTTGAGTGGCTGTAATAGACGTTACAGGCTGGACCTGTGACACCGCTGAAACGGTTCTTGAGTACCCTAATCCTGGTGGTATTGCGTTCACGTTCATCATCATGCTGTGCATTCCTTTCCATACCGATCACCATATCTGACAACTGTGCAATGCTACCAGATCCTCTAAGCTGACCTAGTGAAGTAGCTGCTCCTTCTTCATGGCCTTTACCGTCTGGTCTTTTAAGATGACTAACAATCAATAGTGCTATGCCTGTCTCCTGAACAATCATCCTAAGCTTGGTCATGATCTCATCTAATGCTTTACGTTCATCGCCAACATCGCCAGAACTGACGACAATACTAATATGATCCAACACAACAAAGCTACATCCGAGTCCTTTAGCCATGAATCTGACTCTTGATAGTATGTTGTCAATTGATGTACTCCCAAAATGATCAAAAAGATAAACCCTATTAGTGCCAAGAGTGTGCTCAAAGGCATCTCTAAACTCCTCATCAGTGTATGCTGTGTCAGGTAAATGCAATGGCTTGTTCGCATGAATAGACATGATACCTTTGGCAGTGCGGACAGTAGACTCCTCCAGGAACATCAAGCCAATGTTGTCCTCAGTCTTACATAGGATGTGGTATACAATCTCCCTCAGTACCTGTGATTTACCTAGTCCAGATCCTGCTGTAAACGTCACCAGCTCACCTTTACGGATACCATAGGTCAAAGCATTCAACCCATGCCAAGGATAGTCACAAGAGGCTTTAATGGCTGGTGTGTTGATCTCTTCCCAAAGCTTTGATCCTTCAATGATCCCATCAGGTACATAGACCTCAGCAGCAAACCAATCCTGGATATACTCCTTAATCATCTCATCTTTGAGATAATCGTTAGCATCCTTGTGTGGTTGCCTGTGCTTTACTATCTTAGCCTTAGCACCGAATAGATCAGCTACCTTCGTAGCAGCTTGCTTACCAACCTCATCAGCATCAAAGCTGATAACAATGGTTTCAAAAGAGTCAAGATATTCATAGTTGTCCTTGCAGTCCTTTAGTGCTGATTGTGCGCCATTGCGTATACTTACAACTGGATACCGCATACCATTCATTTGATAGACAGCAACAGCATCAAACTCACCTTCAGTGATAGTGATGCTATTACCACCTTTAGCGAATAACTGCGCTCCAAATAAACCTGCCTTAGACCAATCACCTTTGATAGTGCAATCAGTCTTCATTGCATCATGTCTTACCTTGTATGCAGTGACCTTACCATCAGCATCACAGTAGGGGAAAGCTACACCACCCTCATCAGTGATCATCACACCAAAGGCTTTTAATGCATCTCTGGATAGGTTTCTTAGCGGTATGGACTGATACTTGCCATTTAACATTGGAATCACCTTAGCAGACTTTGTATGCTTTTGTCTGAAGTTATAAACATCTTCAGACATTTTAGTGTTCGTGCCACAAGCAAAACAGTGTGACCAAGTTTCTCCTTTATCATTAACAGATACGGACAATGCATCACTAGATCCACAATCATCACAGCCAACATGCGTGGCTAAGTAGTTCACTGATTCTTCTCCTTTAGCTTGGCTTCAATGGCTTGGGCAAATCCCCATCGATCAAACCACTCTGAATTACTTGCATCAAACTTTTCGGACAGATAACCTAAATCTTGTATCTCCTCATCCGTCAGCCCAACCCATTCACGCTTTGGTGGTGAAGCGTAAAGCGGCGTTACCCCAGGATCATCAAATACAGGGCCGTACTCAATCTGCTCACATTCACCGTCTTCATTGACAAACATCCACGCCACTGGCTCTTGCTCTGTCTCCAGTGCTTGGCGTAGTGCGGCGATGGCTTGCTTTCTACTAACAAGCCCAGCATGACTTAGTGGGTCACTCTCCAACGCCTCTAGCGCCATCTGCATAGCTTCTCTGCTCATCGCTCCCTCGCTTTCAGCATCGCGTCTGCAATCATGTAAGCCTGCCTCGCGGTTGCATCAAAATAATTCCCCTGCGCCAGTGCTTGCATCGCCTTCCCTGCAAAGTAATCACGCAGGGACATACCTGATTGGCAGCAATGCCCGCATCTCGGACACTCAAAATCATCAAGGTATGACTTAGTTTTTTGATACTCATTGTGATCACCACTCATAGTGTTACCTCAGCTTAAAAGGGTTATGCCAACAGATACCTGTGTTGTCCCTGGTGTTGTATCCACCTAGTGAATATGATATCAAGTATTGATGATCATCCTTCCTAGTATCCCTATCAACAGTATGGTTATCAACTAACTTAGACATCGAATCTCTGATCTGCTTAGAGGTCTTGTTTGGGAATGCCTCTAGGAGTTCTTCTAAGGTAGCGTGGCGGCCATGATTCTCTAGGTAGACTAAGTAAGGGTTAACCTTACGCTTTCGTGGCTTAATCATAGGTCACCTCTATAGGCGTACAATAATCTAAGTCTAAATAGTCTAAGAGATCGTATATAGCGTCTTCCTCAGTTGATCCTCTACCATAAGGCATCCCAGGCTCATAAGATTCTGGGTAAGCCCTATAGTCGAAACATCTAACTGGAATTGGTGGTGGATCATACACAAGAGATATCTTCATACGTTGAACCCTTTAGCATTCAAAGCCTTAGTTAATTGTCTCATCATAAAGTAAAAACCATACTCTTGACATAAGCGAACAAAACGATTTAACACATCATTGATGTTGTGGTCTTCGTGCATATCTTCATACTCGCCTTTAGTGTAGTCAAAGGCTTCATCAGGTAAAAACTCGTCATCAGGGTACATTTCGAACAATCCTTATGTTAAGCCCTACTGTACATAGGCTAAATAGTCTAAGTACTAAGTATATATTAAATATAAGTACATAGTATATACTTAGTACATAGCCTAAGTAGCCTACATAGCCTATATAGATTTAGGGTATCAGAGAAAATCAAAGTTGTCAAGTCATTCTTCATCAATGTTACGTTTGCTTACAATGTCATCATCTCCTTCATTGATCAATCGTACATTGCCTACTGCAGCGATATCATCTCGGACATAACGAAAACAATCATTACATAAGTCAATGTACTGGTGTGTTCGAACACTACGCCTAGAGGCTTCATAGTCACTTAAGGCTTCATTGCAGCTAATGCATCTCATTTTAAGTCATCCTTAGTAGAATCAATCAACGAAACAAGTCGATAGTACTGAACATGCTCTTTCTCTGCTTCTTTGTCCGCAGCATCAGCATGACCTAAGGCAATGGCTATGTTAGCCTTAATTTGAAGCTCGATCAAGTACAACAACTCATCCAACATCTCTTTAGTCATAGAATACCCTCTAGAATCGATTAAAACGGGCCTAGAAGCGACGATCTAGGCTAAGTTGGACTCCGCAAAGGACGGAAACGTCTCAGGCCTTATTTGACGGTTTTGAATGGCTCGTATTTTGTACATGAAACGACTAGCCATTTCTTGCCTAGCTCTAACAAAGTCTTTAAGGTTTCGCCCAAGTTCATCAATTTCGTCATCAGTCCATAAACTCCTTTGCTTTTGAAGTTTAACGTCATAGTAAGATTCTAAGAAAACAAGCCTATCCATCACTGTAAACAGTTTTTTGTTGCCTAGAGCCGTATTACACTCATTACAGCATGTAATCAATGAGCATGGAATGTCGTTTTTTCTCCTATAGTCATAGTCTAAATTGTCCATAGCCGTTAATGGCGGAACATGATCTAAGACATTAGCAGGGTCGGCGCAGTAAAAACAATAAAAGCCTTCGCTGATAAAGTGTCGTTTATACTTATGCCCGTGTAATTGATTAAGTCTTTTGCGTTCCTTGAGTAGATTTCTTTTGTTCATGACGTGCAGTCTCCATAGCATACATAGTGTTGCTATTTTACCACACTAAACTTACATGATCCTTACATTGTAGTTGACCTACATTGGAGCATCTTCAACGCCTTGTAGAGCCTCTAATCGCTTAGCGTGTTTAGACTGCCTAAGCTTAGACAATACGCTGGGGTTAACCCAAGTATAATTAGGGAATGGCCAGTTAGGATGATCGGCAGCGTATCTGATGCATACAGTACCGTCTGCAGAGTCCCTACTGACTATCTCACAAGGTTTGCCATTAAAGTATAGTTGAATCATATACATAGTCCTATAAAGAGCATGAAGGCGAACAATACACCAAAAACACCACCACCAAGATACAGCACAAGGTCACTAGATTTATTCATGATGAAAGCTTTATAAGTAGGCATAGCACAAAGACGTTTACGGCAATGATTGATACAGCTATCAAGGCATCTTTCATTTAATCCCCTGATAGGTCAACAATGGGATTGATAACGTACTCTGCAAGCTCACTACGGTCTGCCCATTCTTCAGCATCAAATAGTGTATTGAATCTATCCATATGGGTTAAACCATCATAGAATAGTTTGTACGTGACTAGATAGCCTACAATCTTAAAGTTTTCCATTACATTACC
>Ga0255144_1000420_pt1 | contig 12202 bp, 13 predicted proteins | sample Atl_Cont_RepA_8h_FD_183633 | JGI IMG/M metagenome (GOLD analysis project Ga0255144, IMG submission 183633) | Freshwater microbial communities from Altamaha River, Georgia, United States - Atl_Cont_RepA_8h | ecosystem: Environmental > Aquatic > Freshwater > River | place: USA: Georgia | collected...
GTCTGAGGCTAAATCGTTGTTTGATCAATCTATAACAATAGTTAAGCGAAACGGTGTATCGGCAATTTCATGATGAAAACTTTTGTTAAAAAACTTAATGAGATCAAAGATCTATTAAAAGCTGGACTGATGCCAAGCTTAAGGATGCCATCAATTGAGCCTCCAAAACCCCCGAAAGCTCCCTCAATGGCTCCTAAGTCCAAGAAGAACCCTATTAAGGTTGCGGAGCAGATCAAGACTCCACAAGCAAAAGATTTTGCTATGGGACAAGCAGCTATGCAGGTCAAGGCGAACACAAATCCTCTCGCGTTTACAACTAAGTCCGAAGGCGAATCTTATCAATATCACATCCTTCAAGACGGCTATAGGATTACCGATCGGCCGCTAACTTTGCAAGAAATAAACTCTCAACACGGCGGGGTAAAAAGACTGGAAACCGCTGGCTTTCGTCTAGTTCCGTCGGTCAAAGAGAAACTTAAGCTAGAAAAGAATGGTCAGTGGTCTATAGTTAAAGATTAACGAGGCCGCATGAAAACAATCTTAGCCTTCGATCCTGGGGCTTCCTCAGGATACGCTGTAGCTCGTATTCAAGGCGATAATTGCGAGATCATTGAATACGGGTTCATAGACGTCGATACATCGTCGCAGTATATCGGTGACTGGTGTCTCGATCTCAAGAATAGTATCTCAGAATTGCAGAATCGCGTCCTGGCAGACGAGATCGCGGTGGAGGACTACTTCTTCGGGGCCAGATTTGCCTCAGGATCCAACGTGAACCCTGCGTATCGCACCGTAATTCATATGTGGGCTAGAGAGCAAAATCTTCACTATGAGGTGTTAAACATCTCAAACTGGAAGGTGTTTGCAGCAGGAAGATCGACGCCGACAAAGGAGCAGAAGAAGAGATGGGGCGCAACACCGGCAAAGAAGCTCATGATCGTTCAAGCACTATGGGAAAGGTTTGGAATAAGATTTCCAAATCATAGTATTTCGACTACTACTGGTAAACCTATTTACTTTCGATTCGACGTTGTTGACGCTGTAGCTCAGGTGATGTACGCTTCGTATTTAAGATTCAATTGTAGAAATTTTAAATGCACGGTCAGTATACCACCCGATGTAATCTTTAAAAAGGTTAATAATAAGCAGTTCTTATATGATTAGGTACAATGATAATTATTTATCGAAAGGAGTCTGTTATGACTAAGAACAAGATCAAGTATGGAAAAGCGAGCAGTATCCTATCAAAGGCTTTCGTCGAAAACCACTCATCAATATCGCAAGATCAAGCTGAGCATCTTATAGCTAAATCCGAACAGACCATCAAGGCACTTAAAGACGAGCAAGCTAATGATGAGAAGCTTATTGCTGCACAACAGATCGTCAAGGATCTAAAAAGTGGTTACTCTTCTGTTGTCAAACTCGAGCGCGCGAAGATTGATTTCTTGCTAGGAAAGATCCAGGAGATCGAGTCAGGTGAAGTGAATCCAAGTTCTAGTTTAACCCTATAAAAATATTGGAATAATAAATGACTACATTAAAATCTTTGTATCTGGACGGCTCCAACGGTCTAAACAAGAAACTGTCTGATGCGTTTGATCTAGGAAGAAGATTCATACTTCCTCAGTACGAGGATATCGTACTCGAGGACGCTGTCGACATCTCGACTACAAGTCCTATGTTCACGATAGCCAACAGCGGATCGAACGCCGCCATACTTGCAGGTTACAAGGTTAAGTATCTGGACGGTGGAACAGAATCAGAGCTGATCGTAGCTTCTCCCGTAACAGTCGGATCGACCTTTGATACCACTGTAGCTCCCTCTGGAGCTTTGACCGCAAAGTCATTGACGTATTCTAGTCCTCGTCCAGCATCTTACGCAACTCTCCTACAGGGGCTTCAAGCTGCTGCAGCAGCTGGAAAATCCGTGTTCACGGTGCTCGTGACAACAACTGATAACCCGACATACTTGAGACTTAAAGGCAACTATCTCAATGCGTACTTTGCCGGCATCTACTATGCTTTAGATAAAGAAGGCATATTTAATACCTATGAGGTGTCACTTGCCCTTGACGTCTCGGACACAACCACCACCAAGGTGGCATTTAACTTCTCGTTCACATATAGTTGAACATTAAAAAATACATGATAGGATGTAAAATCCTCCATACATACATGGAGGATTTATGCTTTGGTCCGATCAAAAAGATGTGTTCGAGAAGATGATCGAAAACGAAAGAAATTTGTTAATCAGCAAGGGTGCTGAGTACGCTGGAGATCAAGATTGTCTCGCTAACTTCAAGGATGCCGACATCGTAGGAATGAATCCTAAGCAGAAGTTATGGGTATACTTATCTAAGCATATGTCCTCTATCGCTTCTTACATAAGGCATGGAAAAGAATTCTCCAATGAGCCCATAGAGGGTAGGATAGCCGATGCGAGGAACTACCTCGCGTTACTATATATGTTGATACACGAAGAGAAGACAACTTCGCCAGATAAGGCTTGTCAATGCAAAAACAGCAAAAAGTGAATAATAAGAAAAAGGACGCTATAGTAAGATCTTTCGCCTCATTGGCCAAGAAGTTTAAGCGTGAGATCAAGATGGAAGATCTTAAGACTCTGGGCATCACCAGAGACATGATCGCCCACCACTTTGGGTCCTTGACTGCTCTCGAGAAAGTCGCAAGGGACAAGTATCCTAATAGCTTCTTCGACATCACAGTTGAGCAACTATACTCACCAAAATCATTGTCTAAGCTAAGAGAAGACGTCGCTTCCTCTAAGCGGTTCGTCATCACCACCGCGGTCAATGGGTGCGAGATACACGAGAAGTTCTACGCTTCTATCAAGAACTTCTGCAAGATCAACGATGCTCAACTATTGATCCTTGTTGCTTCAGATCCCGCTCACAGTAGAGCAACTCAATGGGGCACGATATCGGCTCAACTGAAGGATGAGAACATAGTTCTGGAAGATACGAGCCTAAATTCTAACGTCTTCATATCAACGATCAAGTTGTCGGCGAAGCACATAGATCCGACCACAGGTCTTGGTCGTATAGGCCAGAGGAACGGCACGTTCATATATGCTTCACCAAAGCAAAGACTTAAGGCCGTACCGGTGTCGAACAGTTCACTTCCATGCTTCATGATGACCACGGGGGCAATAACAGTCAACAACTACGACACCGATGTCTACATGTCTCAGCGTACCGCGTACATCGCGAAGAATGATCATGTCTTGGGCGCTATCGTAGTAGAAATAGTAGATAGTGATTACTATCATTTTAGACAAATACAAGCTGACTCTAAGGGAACTTTTTTCGATCTGGGTGTGAGGTATTCACCCTCGTCCACATCCAAGGTCAGACCAGAAGCTTTCGTTCTGGGAGATTGGCACGCTGGATCGACTGATCCTCAGGCCAGGGCCGCCTGGACGCAGGTAGCCGAGTTGATCCGGCCTAAGAGGATCATCCTTCACGATGCGTTCGACGGCATCTCTATAAATCACCACGAGGGTAACTATAAGCTTCTTAAGGCTCAACGCTCTGAGAAAGGGCAACTCTCGTTGTTATCAGAGCTAAACATCTTAGCAAAAGATATCAAAGATTTAGCTGGTCTAACAGACGAGGTAGTCGTGGTGAAGTCGAACCATGATCAGTTCTTGGAGCGCTATCTTCAGGAAGGCAAATACGTAAACGATCCTCAGAATCATCGTTTGTCGTTGACACTTGCTCTGCAGTTCTTAGATAGGAATGATCCGTTGAAGTTTGCTATAAATAATATCTGTCTCAAGAACGATATAGTAACCACTAAGGTTAAATGGTTAGCTATAGATGATGATTATCGCGTGGAAGGAATTCAGTGCGGCGCCCACGGTCATCTCGGTGCCAACGGTGCCAAGGGTTCTATAGAGGCGATGGAGAGCGCGTACGGAAACTCGGTTTCCGGTCACTCTCATACGCCTCAAATTCTTCGTGGGGCGTGGTGCGTAGGTACGTCTTCTCTTCTTAAGTTGGAGTATAATCGTGGCGCTTCTTCTTGGCTTCATTCTTCCTGTCTAATATATCCAGGCGGATCCAGACAGCTCATTAATTGCATTGACGGCAGATGGAAACTCTAATTATCGAATATTAAATATAGATGTATAATCTGACAATCCAAAGATGAGGGTCAGATGAAAGCATATCTATACGTAGACGTTGAAACCAGTGGGTTAAGTCCGTCGATTAACGACATTGTGCAACTAGCATGTGTTCCTGTTATTGATGGTAGGTCTCACGAGTCATTTAATGAATTTTGTCAACCGGCAAACTGGAACACTATTGATGCCAAATCTATAGAGGTTCACGGCATAACAATCGAGATGATGAGGGGATTTCAATCCCCACATGCGATGTTAGATAAGTTTGTCGCGTATCTTGCAAAATTTAACACTAAATTTGTTATTGCTGGATACAATTCAAACTTCGATAAAGCCTTTTTAGGTGCAATTTTTGCTAAAAATGCTAGATCTAACGAGTATTCTAAGTTTTTTCTAAACGAAATTCGTGATGTCCACGCCAGAGCAAAAGCCGTCAAAGATAAGCTAACATCTACAAAATTAAAGCTTGTTAATTTGGCTGAAGAGTTTGGAATAGAGATTAAAGCGCATGATGCTTTAAGTGATATTCAGGCAACGATAGAGGTTGATAAAAACTTATCAGCCATCATCGGTGAGGATTTCGAAGAGATATCTGTCAAAGACGACAAGCAAGTTCTTGGACTTTCTGAGTTGCCTCAACTTCATCTTCATTCAGAGTACAGCAACACAGATTCTGTCTCCTCAATAGAGGAGTGGGTGTATTGGGCTGCAACAAAAGGCGTAAAAGTTTTATCTTTTCCAGACCACAACTGGGCGGCTTCTCTCTATAAGGCAATAAACGTCAAATCGGTAATAGAAAAAGTAAACAAAACCCACAAAATATCGCTATCTGAATCTGACATCAGTATTGTTCCAGCCATCAGCATCAACATTGTTGATCCCGATAATGGACTCAATAAACCGTTCAAGATGAACGCCTGGGCAATATCCAATGTTGGTTATAGAAACCTGTTAAAGTTGGCATCGATGGGTTGGGATTGCGGCATAGAAGACTCTGGTATCCCAATTGCCATACTTAACATAAAAGAGGTTCTTGCCCTCCAGGAAGGAGTCGTGTTTGGCACAGGATGCGAAAATGGGCTGGTTGGTGCTATTGTCTTGTGCGAAGACGACGAGAAAGTGAAAGATTCAAAGCTCAATCAAGTTATCGGACAATTTCATCGAGTCGTATTGGAGCTATTGCCTTTCGACGTCATTAAATACTTCGACAAAGGCCTAGGCTTTAGAAACTTTTCAAAGACACCGTCCATCCCAGACGGAAATTTAACAAAAGCAATCAACACGCTTATTAAAAGCGTAGGTGAAAAATACGGCTATAGATTTATAATATCTACCGCAGCTCACTTCATAAACGAGGAAGACAAGGTCTTCCAAGACGTGGTATCGAAGTCTTCCTTTAAAGACAAGCGCTTTTTTTACGACACGCGATATCAAAGATCTCTAGATGAGTGTGCTGCTATATTAAGGCGCCATCTCGGGGATTGGCTATCTTTAGAGCAGATCGCTTTAGCTAGGACAACAGCAGAATCTATTGCCTTAGCTGCGCAGCAAATAAACATAAAACACGAATACCATCTACCGCGCATTTCTATACCACAACATATTTCGCAAAACACGTCAGAATACGATAAGCAACTATATCTGCTTTTAATGGCGAAGATAAAAGAGCACGGCCGATGGTCAAATGATCCTGAGTATGTTAAACGATTTAAAAAAGAATTAAATGTAATTTGGAAGAACTCAAAATTAAATTTCATACCGTACTTCCTAATGTACGAGGATATTTGTTCGTACGCCAGATCGCAAGGTATTTTGCAGAACTTAGCGCGCGGATCTGCTGGTGGATGCTTAATATCTTACTATCTTAAAATTATTCACATTGATCCTATTAAGGAGCATCTGCCTTTCGAAAGATTCCTATCGCACGCTCGTATTAATGCCGGCAGCTTTCCAGATATCGATCTAGATCTTGGGCAGCGCGGGCCGGTACTAAAATACTTGGCCGATAAATACAAAGCGGGTTTTGCGCAAATTGGTACGTTTCAGCGCTTCAAAACTAAGAACGCAATCAAGGACGCAATGTTCGCGGTGTTTGGTCGAAACCGCGCAGACAAAGAGATAATGGACGTATGCGACACGATCCCAGACTCTCCTCAAGGTCTGGATGAAGATAAGTTTCTCTATGGCTATACGGACTCTGAGGGCGTTGTTCACAAAGGCCACTTAGAACAAAACGAGACACTTCAGATCTTTTTTAAACAATATCCAGAGATTGAGCAGGTAACTAAGAAGTTAATTGGTTTACCGAAGGGCATGGGTCGCCATGCATCTGCATTTGTGATATCTACGTTAGATTTATCGTCAGAGCGCGTTCCAACAATGCTGTTTGACGATCCGGACATTGGAAGGGTTGCTGTAACTCAATTTGAAGCACCAATGATAGAGAAATCGGGCCTTGTTAAGGCCGACGTACTTGGTCTTACAACTGTCAAAACACTCGAGAGTGTCGTTTCCTTAATTAAGAATAATGCTGGCGTTGATTTGTTAGAAGAAGACGATAAAGGTGTGCAGCTCTTATATCGCCTACCAGAAGATAATAAGGTTTATGAAGATTTTTATAAGAGAAAAACCGACTCAGCTTTTCAGTTTAACACTGATCTTATTAAAGGGTATATTCAAAAGTTTGCGCCGATAAGGCGCCAGGATTTGGCAGATCTTACGGCACTATGTCGGCCTGGTGCACTTGATAGCCCCATGGGGATGGACGTTGTTTGCGTTGTAGAATACGAGGATGGAACCATATTGGAAGTTCCAACCTCGGAGTATGAAAAATGGCTAAAAAAGCTAAACAGTTAGACGAAAAACTAATAATAGACGAATACAACAATGGCAATTGTTCCATGCGGTCTCTTTCTAAGAAGTACCAGGTTAGTTCGACTCGCGTTGAGAAAATAATAAGAAACTCTGGATCCGAAAGATACAAAAGAAATGTCGAACGACACGTTCCTAAAAGTGGCTCTTGGAACAAAGGTAAGAGTAAATTCACAGACGCTAAAATAGCGGAATATTCCGCCTCTCTGTCTAAGGTTAGATCAAGAGACAGAAGGAGAAGCGGATACAAAACCTTCTACTCCGAAGAATTAAAAAAATCTGTAAAAATACACGATTATGTGTACTTTAAAAGTACCGGTGCGTGGCCCAATTCTCTAGCTGGAGAACAGGTTCACCACATAGACGGCGACAAAGACAACAACGAGATTTCTAATCTGTTTCTCACCGATGCAAAAGAGCACAGTAAAATACACAAACAATACGAAGAAGTGTTTTTCTTACTTTATAGACAGGACCTAATAAAGTTCTCAAAAGAACAAAGAGGTGTAGATTGGGAATCGGTCAATCAGTTGATAAAAAAATTAAAAGAGTTTACATAAAATACAAAACAGAAATAAGTGGCACCGAATTTTACCTTAAGGTGCGATCTGGCGAACTTGAAGCAAACTATCTTCATCCGGATCTAGACACAATACTGTCTGAAACCAATGGTGTGTTTGTTTACCAAGAATCTGTGATGAAATTTCTTGTTGAGATAGTAGGGTATTCGTGGGAAGAAGCCGATCAAATAAGATCGGCAATAGCAAAGAAGAAAAGAGATGTTATAGTTTCAGTTTTTGATCGCATTAGGGCTGCGTGCTCAGATAGGAGATGGGATCGCGCTTCCATTGAGATAATTTGCCAACAAATACTAGCGTTTAGCTCGTACGGCTTCAACAAGAGTCACGCTAGAGCTTATTCTGAACTAGGCTACATCACCATGTATCTGAAACACCACTACCCGTTGGAGTGGTGGACCGCGGAACTAAACAATTCAGACGAAAACAAGATACGACATTACGTCACGATCCTGGGCGATAAGATCACGCCCCCGTCACTTCATGCTCCAGCAGATAGGTTTACTATAGTTGGTAACCGCATCGCCGCTCCGATGTCCGCCATCAAGGGTTTAGGCCCCGCCAGTATAAAGGCCATAATAAATAAAGGTCCATACTTCTCCGTTGAAGATTTTATTGGCAAGATGTCTGGTGGCATAACGTCGTCTCACTTTTGGGCTCTGCTCAAGGCAGGTGTATTCGACGAGATGGCGTCCAAAAACATCTCCATGCCAGAGGCTAGGGTAGGATTCATAGATCTGCTGAAGAAGATCAAGAAAGTAAAGACTATTCCATCAGAAGTTTCAGATAATTCACCGCTCAATATGTTCTTAAACCAGAGAGATACATATAAATGCTTCAATAAGGCTTTACTGTTAGATCCACTTATACGAGCCGAGATATCCGCGATTTGGCCGTCAATGCGCGAGACAAAGAGAAACGACATACCATTCGCTTTTGGGACTGCTCCTACGATACCAGTAATAGCATCCGTCGCGGTCGCTGAGAAACTTTTGGAGTCTCAAGAGAGATCTGAGAACACGGATAGGATCAAGGTCGCTATGATCGGTTTATTTCATTCTTCATCTCACAGGAGTGGGATCTCAAAGCGAGGCAAACCCTGGTCAAAGGTAGATGTGATCCTGTCCGATGGCATCTCAAGTATAGAGTGCGTATTCTGGGATCAGAAGAAATCTCTGAGGTATCCAGTAAACTCGTTGGTTTACGTTATGGGGTATATCAAGCGTGGCTGGAGAGGATCTGCGACCCTTGATCTCCTAGAGATAGAGAGACTCAATAAGTTCGATCATCTAAACAAAAAATTATCTTAAGTATAAGATTATAAATAATATAAGGAGAAAATATGGATAGCGTATTTGTTGTGACGAGCAATCCGCCCGAGACACTCTCGGACAAGGAGATGGTCCTATCCCCACCCACCTTCCTCGATGAGGTGCGAGCTTGTGTTCGCAAGAAGGGTAGTTCCGCTACTCTTGGACCCAACTACCTGCGAGCGATTGCTGATGAGATAGGTAGGAAATACGATAAGTTCTTCAACCCATATCGCAACGTAGTTCCACAAGATTTCGTTGGTCGAATATGCGAATCTGACGAGGAAATCGCTGCAGTGGTGCACAATATGTTTCAAGCTACGTATCCGATCATATATGAGAAATACTATGAGACGATACTAAGATCGCGTCCTTTCAATACTAGAGTCATATATTTCTCAGGTGACATTAGTCACGTTACGGTATTCAATCGTCTAGGTATCCGTAAGATATCTATCGATGACGTACCGAGCTATATCGGAGTTATCTGGCCTAGATCTGTGCAAGAAGACGCGGTACACTCTACTAAGAGTGTAGATTCCGCATCGGAGCAGATCACACCTGCATCGATATCGGAAGTCATCCAGACGACTCACGTTGCGGCTCCTGAGCAATCGATTATTCTTGAAGAGTTGGCCAAGATCGATCAACAAGAGAGGCCAGTTGATGTCAATGCTAAGACGGAAAAATCTAGACATCAGAGATCGTTGAATAGACAGTCTAGTCTAAACCGACATGTATCTAAGAATGACGCATCTATTAAATGATACTAATGTATAATAAGATTACCCAATCTTGGGTATTTGACTAACCTATATAGGAAAGGAATTAACAATGGTAAAGAGCACATTGAAGATTAATCTTGACTCACTTAAGGAACGCAAAGACTGGAAAAGACATCCAGTAAATCAAGGCGATAATATCTATCGGATCTTGCCACCTTTCGGCGACGTAGCTGAGGGATACCCATACAGACGATGGGTCATCGCGTGGCTTATGGACCCACAGACCAATCGCAAGCGTCCATATGCATCTCCTAGATCGTTCGCGGCGGATTCTGCATGCCCCGTGTCGGAGTATATTTCACTAGTCGAGAAGAAGAAAGAAGCGCTTGAAGCTTCTCTTAAGAATCGCGGTGCTTCGCGAGAAGAACTCAAAGAGGCTCTTAAGCCGTACACAGAAGTGTTATGGACCATCAAGCCTAAATCTTCATACATCTATAATGCCTGTTCCAAAGCAGGAGAGGTAGGTCTTCTAGAGCTTAAGAAGACTGCGCACGACTCCATGAAGAAGCAGATGATGCAATATGTTACAGACTACGGTCAAGATCCTACATCACTAGCATCAGAATCTGATGATTCTGGAGTATGGTTCAAGATCACTCGAGAGGGCGAAGGAACCGACACAGAGTACTCGGTGTCTAAAAATCAGACCAAGAAGAAGACATCTGAGGGAATCGTCTGGGTTGATGATAGAGATTCATTGCCAGACAACGTAGTTGACAACTACGACAATCTCGGGTACGATCTGACTACGCTATACAAGCGAATGTCGTATGAGGATATCAAAGACGTTTTAATGTATAATCTTGCCAACATCTACGCTCAGTATCCAGAACTCATAGTTGACGGCTTCGAGGTAGAGGTTGAAGAACCTAAACCAAAACAGGTGAAACAACCTCAAAGAAACGTTGACGCGCAGGAACCTAAATCTCCGATCAAGAAACCTATTAACATCCGTCTCGACGATCTCGAGGATGATGAGAGACCCATGCCTAAGGCAACCAAGCCCACAGTGGACACAAAATCTAGGAATGCTAAACAACAGTCAGACGATGAGATATTCAAGTTCGCAGAATCACTTCTTGACAACTGAGGTGAAAATTGAGTACCGATCTTGCAACTATTGAGTCCAACATCGACTCGATAGACATAAAACACATAGCAGCGTTCTCTCGTAAGCTGAGCGATATCGGTCAAGGCTTCAACAAGATGATGGCTCCCGTGTATCTGCGGGACTTCATCATCGCCTATGACGTGTCGTCTGTCATGCACGCGAAAGCAGTTCAAGCCGAGCTCAACTCCAAGGCGGCACTAGACACCGCCGAGGCTATCGCTTATCTAGATAGAGCGCCAGACTACTTTAAGACTAAGGGCGAGAAACCCACGGTCGAGTCGCGCAAGGCATACGTAGCACTCGACCCCGATGTCCAGAGAGCAAAGGATGTGTATGCTCGCGCACAGGCGCTCTCTTTGCTTTTAAGAAATAAAGTTCAAGAGTTTAGGTTTGCAATTGATGCCGTTAAGAAGCTATCCGAAGATGGTTATATGACCCCTTGGGAAGGCATGAAGTGATATGTCCGTAGATAAGACAGATTTTCAAATAAAGTATGGAAAGAATGGCAGAAAAGATAAGCTCTACAGGCATTTTTGTGATAAATGCGGCTTTGATAAAGGTTATCTTCACTTTGGTAAAATTGATGGCATTTCTTCAGCAGACAGGATGTGCGGTAAGTGCATGGGCGTTGTCGTGGGTGCTGCATCAAAAGGCAGAGTACCCACAAATAAGGGCAAACCAATAAGCGAAGATATTAGATTAAAGCTTCGCAAAGCAAATCTAGGTAAGTCTCCTCCCAACAAAGGACAAAAAGTTTCAGAACAGACAAAGATAAAAATTAGTTGTAAAGTTCGCGGCATATCGTTAGACGAATTCGATGATTTTGGGTGGAAACAAGACTCTGTAAGGAAGCAGAAATTCGACACAGAACTTCGTAAGAGATGCTTCGAGTTGGCAGACTATACCTGTGACTGCTGCTTAAGACGAGGTGTTGCCTTGAATGCTCATCATTTATATGATTACGCAAATCATCCTCATCTACTTAACGAGTTAACTAATTTAGTTTGTCTTTGTGAAACCTGCCATAAAGAGTTCCATATTAAGTATGGTCGAACGCAAAGAAATAAGAAGATCTTAAATACTAAAGAACAGTATCTAGAATTCAAGGAGCATAAAAATGTCAACCAACAAATGGATGTCTAAACTTACCAACGATTTAGGCGTTGCCGCGTCTAAGTTAAAGGTTCAGCAACCAGATCCTATTCCTACCTGGTCACCATCCTTAAACTGGGCTACCGCGCAGGGAGGGCTTATCCCCGGAAAGATTAATATATTTTATGGTCCAGAGAGCGCCGGTAAGTCGATGTTGGCCATGATGGCGATTGTTGAACTTCAAAGAAGAGACCGAGAAGCACTAACGATCTGGTTCGATGCTGAATTTTCGTTTAATGCACAAATGT
>Ga0255144_1000443_pt1 | contig 11670 bp, 8 predicted proteins | sample Atl_Cont_RepA_8h_FD_183633 | JGI IMG/M metagenome (GOLD analysis project Ga0255144, IMG submission 183633) | Freshwater microbial communities from Altamaha River, Georgia, United States - Atl_Cont_RepA_8h | ecosystem: Environmental > Aquatic > Freshwater > River | place: USA: Georgia | collected...
AGGGAACATTGAACCCAGACCAATCATCAACGTAAGAAAAACTACCGTACGTCTGAGAATACCAGATCTTATATTCATTTAAGCTAAAAAAGCGTCCACGAAAATAAGGCGACTCGTAGTGCTCCTGAAATCTTAAAAAGCACATAGCTAGGTCGGCGTGATTATCAAAATATACGCGATAAATGCTGTTATAAATTTTTTGTAAATACATATCACATCGCAGTAAAAGATGTGACCATAGGAATGGTCCCCGCACCAATTGCGGCTGAAATCTTATTCGAGGTTCCATATATAAAACAATTACCTGCATGCATAAAAACTGAACCCAAAGAACCTGAAACCGCAAATCCACCAGTTCCAGTTACTTGGAAAACATTGTTAACACACACAGTTTGACCGCCGGGATGAATTAACAACCCCGATCCGTTTATGTATTTGTTGTATAAGTAGCTATTTCCTATTGAAAAAACACTACCATTTGATACGGTTACAATATGAGAGGATGCGTTGTTTTCGAACCATGAGTTTGATGTAGTCAGTGTTGTGTTCAATAACGAAACTGCGCCAGCTGAACCAGCGTAACAAGTTAAAAACTCAGCAGTGGTATATGAGTTAGATAGATCTAACGCCAAGCTATTTGCTACAACATTATTAATGAGTAGATTTCGAATCTGTATGCGGGTTTTTGTTGATGAGGTCTGATTTGACACCAGACCTCGTTGAGTGCCTGGACCATCTGCATAAATATAACAATTTGTTATTAAAGTGCTGCATTCTTTAGGACCTGTGATGGTGATCGCGTCACCTGTGCCGGGTGAGATCAGGAACCCTTCGACAGCAAAGATAGAGTTATTGACACCATCAACAGTTGATGCTGGGTTTATAGTTAAACTTCCAGATATAATTGTGGAATTAGATCGCGATTCTACTAAACCCACTAGATGAGTTTTTGGCCTAGTAAGCGTTACATTTTCAACATATTCACCTGGACCGACCACAATAATAACATTGCTTTGTGAATTTAGTATATTTGTTTCGATATGCGAAAGAGCGGCGGAAATGGTTAAAAATGGACTAGCTGCTGAACCAGTTGCACTAGTATCGTTTCCATTTTTTGCCACATAAAAAACTTCTGATAATTTTGCGTTTTGAATAGATATTGTTAAATTGTTAACAGAGTTAGATAAACTACTATTAACGGCCTGTAGAGCGGAAACCGAGGAACTTATTGTGGGTAGAACAGCTGCATTTACTGTTAATTGATTTACCGTTAAAGACAATGAATTAATAGAAGATTCAAGTTGATTGGTTTTTGCCTTATCGGCGGCGTCCATTTTTTGCCAATCGACGCCGTTGTAAATAACCCAGTCGCCAGCTTCCCATTCAGAAATACCGCTTAAATTTGTAGCGCCAGGAGTCGAAACGACATAATAATATCCCTTTTTAGGGATATTCGTTGTTAAATCTGGCGTATTAGTTGCCGCATTCCAGGTTCCTTTGTAATCTAAAACCCCTAGCTTCGATGCAAATTTTTTAATAAAAGTCACTTTTGTCTCATTTAAGATAATTATTGTTTAAGTTTGTTTTAATGTATAAATAATATGTACTTTTATATTATACTTTTAGGTGGTAGATGTTTGCTAACAAAACAGTATACGTATTAAACAGTGCTGCAATTGGCGACCTAATTGCCGCCGCACCAACGCTCAAGCACGCAATCGACGCTTATCACGATAAAACAGAATATTTAGTTGCAATTTATGACGATTTTAAAGATATCTTTCCTTTTGTCCCCGACGATAAATTTATACCAATAAACAGTTCTTATCCTGTAGACTTTTCAATTAGAACACTAAACCCGCCTAAAAACGCTACGGGTGTATGTAAGTTAACTCCATCTAGAATGAAACTTACTGAATACGGCTGTGTAAATCTCATGGGTAAGATTTTAAGCGACATTGAACTTAAATACATTCCATTAAAAACAGTAAACGTGGATAGATTTAATGTTGATTTTAGCAAAAGCGTTATAATCATAACAACTTATCGAGATAAACAGAGAACAATTTTATCAAATGAACTGTTAACTATTGCACAATATATTCAATCCAAAGGTTTAATTCCTGTTTACGTAGGAAAAACGGGGAAGATCTCCATATGGAAAGATTATCCGGCAATTAGTGATTTCGAATATCCTGGATTTGGCGTAGATCTACGCGATCAGACAACGCTCTGTGAGCTTGCGTCAATAATGTCGAAATCTCGAGCCGTAATTGGCATGGACAGCGGTCCAATTCATATAGCTTTTACGACCGATACGCCGGTAATTGCAGGTTTTACAACAGTGGCACCATCTAAGCGCATTCCATACAGAGGTCTAGCAAAGACAATAGCAATAACACCAAATATATTTTGTAATTTCTGCGAATCAGATTGGAACCTAAATCTCTGGGACTTTAATCACTGTCCGCGCAAGATGCAACTAGCTGAATGTGTTACAAAAATGACTGCGGTAAAGTTTATTAATGCAATGAATGAGCTTAATGTTTTTTAATTAATTTTACGCTTAAATAAATACACCGTCTGCATAAAGCGAATTGATCGCAGCAATTAAATGAAAAATAATACGATGATCAACTGTCCTTAATATAAAAAGGACACCCGTTAGGGTGCCCTTAATTTGACTTTAGTCAGTGATCTTGATTATTTGCCGACGTTTTTCATCACAGCGTTGAAGCGTGGAGCGTAGACAAACAGTGCGCCGTACATGAGCAAGAGGAACTCGAGGGCGGTCGTGACGACCGCTAGGTTCATCTTGGCAAGCGGTGCAAGTTGTTTAAACTTCATCGTTTCGGCGCCAAGGTCGAGCAAGAAAGCTTCGCCAAGTCCTGGGCGTTTTTTACCGGCGTCGACGATCGCGGAGATGCCGAGACGGTAGTTGCCGATGAACTGGGCGGTCGAAGCAGCAGCGCCCGAAGCCGAACGATATAGCTTGTAGTACTTCACGTTAGCAGGCACAGTTCCGGTGATCGCGACGGTGACGCTTTGACCAGCGGTGGCGGTCACCGCTGAACCGGTGAGAACAGGGGCAGATTCGCCGAAGTCGTTCACGAGGGTCAGTGCATAGTGATACGTGCCAGCGGCAAGATCAGAACCAGAACCAGCAGCCGTACCAGCGATGCTGAGGCCAGCGATGCTTGGGGAGTTAGAGTTCACGGCAGAAGGACGAACTTGCTGACGAGGACGGAGGAAGAGGTTTGGCTTCAGATCGACTTGGCCAGCAGTCGTGGTGACCTTGGACACGTCGTAACCAACAGTTTGGCCAGACAGACCTGGCTCAGAGCGGAACTGAGGATAGAACTGACGAACGAAAGCAGAGATCGCGATCGGTTCAGCGTGGAACTGAGTAGGAGCGCCGAAGTTCTCAAGAGCTTTAACAGCGAGGGTTTCGATGTCGTCTTGAGCAAGGGTTGCACCAGCAAGGTCAAGGACGATAGAGGACGATTCTGCGCCCCAGCCTTGGAAATCCTTGGAGATGAACTGGCTGTCGGTGTCGCCTTTGAGGATCTGTTGGAGCAGACCGCTCATCGCGATGCTGTTGACCGGGAGGTCAGCGGTCGCGCCGGTTTGGTTACCGGTGGCGTCGGTGAAGTGCGAGTTACCCCAGTAGAGTTCGCGCTCAACGTTTTTCAGAAGGTCCATCGTGCCTTCTTTTGCTTGTTGAGCAACGACATCGCCGACCGAAGTACGGACGAGGGTCATTTGGTGGCTGACCTTACGACGTTTGCTGAAGAAGGCGATCCTTTGACCGTCACGTACGTACGTAGAATCTTCTTCTTGGCCAGCGCCACCTTCACCGATGTACGGCGAAGCGTCAGAACCGTAGCCAACCAAACGGTTGTACTGTTCGAACAGGTTGTAGGCTTTGTCGATGCTGAGGGATGGCCACAGCTTCAGGTTTTTCATATCGAAGGTCACGACTTTAAGGGTCGATTCCAGCGATTCAGTTTGGATAACGCCACCGTAGGTGAGGTCGGTCGGACGACCAGCGTAGCCGTAGCCAGCGCTGAGAGCCTTGTTAAGGTTCTCGACTTCAGCCTGGGAGACGAGACCCTGCTCCAAGCCTTGCATAATTTGGTTCATTGCGTCTTGATACATCTTCTCTTATCTCCCTTTCTTACTTAATCCCGTATTTAGTTGCGATTGCTTGCAGTTCGTCAGCCGAACCGATTTCTGCTTTGAGGACATCCTCGGTGGACACTTCTTTACCAGACTTCTTAAGTGTAATCAAATCGCTGAGGACTTGAGATTTGTTAAGAGGTTCAATTTCGCCTGCGCTTTTGGCAAGAGTTTGAACATTCTTGTATGTTGCGCCGCGTGCAGGCACTGGAGCATCTGCAAGTTTTTTAACAGCTTCAAGAACTTGAGAGATTTGATTCTCAAGAGGAGCAACGCGGGCTTCGATCGACTTAGCCAGCTTTTTCTCCATCTTCTTCATCTTCTTCTCTTTGTGCTCTTCTTTAGCCATCTGATTGACGCCTTCAGCCTTTTCAGCTTCTTCTTCGTCGTCTTCAGCTTTTTCCATGTGCTTACCGTGTTCGGCTTTGCACATGTCGCGCTTCTTCATGGCTTCTTTGTAAGCTTTTTCAGCTTTTTCGCACTCTTCTTCAGCCTTCCAGTAAGCTTTCTCGGCTTTCTTGGCTTCGTCTTCGTGCTCTTCGTCTTCTTTATCTTCGTGCTCTTCATCTTCTTCGTCGTCTGCTTTGCTGACCGCATGAGTTTCGGTGGATCCACTTGCATCGTGGCCCAGCTCGATCTCTTCAGCGGAAAAGCGATCGCTCTTCTTCAGAGCTTCGATCTCAGCAAGCGTCTCGTCGATAAGATCGGTGAGGCTTTTGGCGAGATTCTTTTCCATGGTTAATCCTCCTAGGTCTTATTGACCCATAGCCTTAAGATCTGGGTGGCCGGCGAGACGAGCAAGCTCGGTCGTCGTGTCACCAGCTTCAACGACAACGTCGTTAGCGAAGCGGGTGCAGCAAGCCAAAACGGCCAGGTCAGACGAGTTGACAAAGATAGCAGCGATGCTATTTTCGCCTGCGGCGCCTTTGACCTTAAGAACGCCAGGGTTAGCAACACCGATTCCAAGGAACGGCGAAGAACCGCCATCGACTCCGCCCATCGGGGCTTGGATCGCGGCGTCAACGTAGCTGATGGTCAAACCAGCTGCGGTAACCGTGGTGGAGTTGCGAGTAGCCGGAACGCCGACTGCGTCGAGGTTCCTCTTAATTTTGTCTAGCACTTGAACAGGGTTTGCCATTTCTTGCTCCTTAAAATCGAATGCACTAACATTCGTAGTTCAATATACCATGCTGCTATAGTTAAGCAGCGAATTACAACCTTGACATTATACTCAATTAAATGCCGCTAACATGTCGGGTATTTTGCTGCGTGCTGTGCGCAAACAACACTTGATACAGTTTATGACCCTAATCTATGTAATCACTGGGGTAGTTTTGCCCCTTGAGACTGTCTAACAACTTATATAATTTAGCACTTTTTACTGTTTTATCTATTTTGACATCGTGCGGGGAAACTATGGCTTCGCCTTCTTCTTTTTCGGATCCATGCTTAACCTGCAAAGGTGGAAGAAACGAATGAACGTGCTTTTCTGGAACCCAAGCGGCCGACACCTGATATTTTCCATATTTTTTTTCTTGCGCCATATCTTCATCGCGCTGTGAATTACTATGATATGTTTGAGCCGGATTCCGTCGATTTATATCGGCCCAATATAAGCAGAAATCTGGATGCGTGCTCCACGAGGTTCGTTCTGTTTGATGTCTTTGATCGTTGGCTGTATGTGCTCTAAAAAGTCTATACTCTTTTTCACCGGTGTTTGGGTTTATTCTGACTTTAGTTCTATTTTCTAAATGATTTAGCATATCAGATCGCAATTTACCAGAAGCAGGCGGAATAGTATCTTTATGTTGGGGATTTCCATATTCGCCCCAACCAAATACCATGTCTTTCTGCTGCTTTGGGCTCCAATTTTTGACTAAATTCCACTGTCCGTTTTTATTAAATATAATCTTTTCCATGGTTAATCCCATTAATACAAGAAGAATTTAGCTAAGATGCAGAAGCTCGTCGCATCTCCTCTAACCTATCAAAAGCTTTACGCCTTACACTTGAATCATCGTGATCTAAAAGAAGTTTAACTTTCTCAGGATCGGAATGAGAAATTAAGTGATTAATTATCATGTTGCGTGTGGCTGGATCAGAATCGTGCATCAATGCCCGCAATGATTGAGTCGACTTATCCGGATTTGATGCGGCTGCTGGCGTTTCTTTCTTACCGTATGCTTGCCTTGCAAGTTCTTTAGTTCTTTCAGATTTACCTGCTTTTGTCTCTTCTTTCTTTTTGTCAGGAGCCACGCTTGTGTTTTTGCCTTCTAAGGCTTTTTCTCTGCTGTATTCCATCAATGGGGCCGAGGGGGAGTAATTTTTAACAGAACTCGATTTGCTTTCATCTTTGATTTGCTGAGAAAGATCTCGTTCCTCTCTTATTTCGTCTGGCGTCAATGGCGCAGATTCATCTTTAGGTCCAGTAGCTGCTTCTTGCTTTAGTTCCTGAACCCGCTGCATAGTCTTCATTGGCGAACTGAACTGACCTAATTGTTTCTTAAATTCATCACTCTTTAAGTGGTTCATTAAAGCTAATTTAACTTGATTTTCGTATTGAAAATGGTTTGGCAACGATATTTGAATGTGCTGTCTCGCGTCGTCGCCTGAGGCAAATTGCCCAACCTTTCCTGTTCGTCTGTGATCAGTTACGGTTGCGTAACCAATGGGCATGTCGTTTAAGTGTATAAAATGACTAGTTGAAGATGGCGATTCAGAATCTTGTCCGTAAGTTTCATATATCGGTTCTCGCGATAGCTGAAACCACAGTCCTTTTTTTTCAGGTGCCGTCTTTTGCCCAGTGTAACTCTCAATTTGTTTTCTTTCAGCTTCTTTTGCGCGCTGCTGCATTGGCGATAGATTTTGCGATAAGTCCTTGAGATGCTTGGGTAATTTAGAATGTGCTACATTTTGCCTGACTTCGCTTGCTCGATCTTTGGGAGATGAAGCGCGGTATTGTCCTGTGGCATCTATTTCAGCCGCGCGCGCCATGATTTGATTTTCAACCCTGTCTAAATCTTTTGGTGAACGAGCAGGGTGTCTATTCTTTAAATCTGATGTCACTTTGTTGTGTAGATACTCAAGGGAAGCCATCTGCTCGTCGTCCGCGTGCTTGTCTAGAGCGGCTCTAGCCGATAAAGACATCGGCGGTGCATCAGTTTCCTTGGCCCAATCCGGTGTTGGTGGGTGCTCTACCGTTTTTGCGGGATTAGGTGTCGCTGCGGCTTGATCTTCAGCTGGGGCCGAGACCTCACGGGACATCTGACCTAGCTGTTGTTTGAGTGTGTTGGCCTTTAGAAGCGAACGAAATTTTACAAGTTCATTTGCTAAGCTAGATATCTCTGATAAGACCTTTTTATGCATCTCGTTCACGACAGTTCCTTAAATCTAAAACATAGTATCATGATATGCTTCTTTATTTAGACAAGAAGAATTTGGCCAAGGTGTCGAAAGGAAAGCTTTTCCCACAAGATCTACATTTGACTTGGTGCTTCATGTAAACCTGATCCTTACCGCAATTGGGACAGTCTATATATCTGAAGGATCTTCCTTGGTCTAAGGTTTCTGCTTGCAGTACGCCGCCGCCGGTTAGATTGGTGGGGGAGCCAGCACCACCATATCCGGCGGTTAGAGCTTTAGCTATCTTATGAAGTTTGCTATATTGAACATCTTGATTAGGTTTTGAATGGTTAGGCATAAGGCTATCTTTAGCAACATTAGTAAATCCAAGTTTTTTAGGTCTTTTATTATAGGTATCTATTTGATGGACCGGTAGCTCAGGTGCTTCAGGTTTTTCTTCTTGCTCTAGGGCTCGATCTCGTTCTTGTTCCAATGCTCGTATATGTTCTAACCATTCTGGAGGCACCAAATGTTGATAATCTCTATAATCAGGTCTATCTTCGCTTTCATCAATATCTCCTAAAAATTCATGAAATGCGTCTTTTTCAGGGTCGGAGAGTTTGTTGTATGAAGCAAAATCTGAGAACTCAACGCCGTCACTAAGTGGCATTGAATCGACTAAAGTCGATGATTCCTTCATCTTATCGATATCGTCTTGTGGTATCTTTTCTAAAGCAGAACGAAGATATGGATTTGCTGCATTTTGTCGCATAAAATTAATTGCATCAGAGTTAAGATGTCTGTCGTAATGTTTTTTATTCGCCTCAATAAAATCTGGATGCTCTAAAATATAATTATAATTATCACGCTCCAGATCTGAAATCCCACTATCATAATCGCCCGACGATAGGCGCGCCTCTGTTTCTAAGTTACTTTGACGCGCTTGATCTTCGGGTGTATCCATGGACACGCTGTTAAATCCGTGTCTTCTTCCAAGTTCATTTACAACAGAGTGAATTAAATGCTGGGGATCATTGTGGCCATGGGATAAGAACTCATGCATATCTTGAGCTTCTTGATCGTTTAGTTGAGATTTACTTTTAATTTTGTCGCGGTTGACAAAATCACTTTGAATCTCATCGATGTGCATATGTCCGGGCAAACCGCTATTTTGATCGATGCGCGCCCAACCCATCTGCCTTGGTGCTGATTTAAAATCATGTTGGTTGGGTTCAAGGGTTTGAAAGTGATTCTTAGTTGCATCATCCATTTTTTCCCAAGTATCTGGGTGAATGTGAACAGATACTACGTTCTCTTGGGCGTCTGGGTGATGAAGTTGGGATCCCCAAGTATACGGGGCAACTGCGGCACGAACCTTAAACTTAGGCAAGGATTCTATATGGTTATCGATTGCTTGAGGGGTCACGTTTCCTTTCGCATCTCGCGGTACGTGCTTCATGATGTCTGGTGTAACTACTTTAGAAAGTTCACCAACCCTCATTGAAGGTTTGTCACCGATAATTCCCTTAACGCGCTTTAAATGATCGACTAAAGGATGGACCTCTACATCATGGACGCCGTCTGGTATGCTCGTTTGGGGGTGAAGATTTTCGGCTGCACCCTTTTTTAGGGCGATCGACGGGTTGAAAGCTTTATTCAATCCCTTCTGCTTTAAATACGTTTGGTAGTGAGGGGATCGCACAGCGTATTGACGGACATTTGGGTCGTCATGACTTAAAGCCTTCTCCATGTGCTGCGGGCCGAAGTGCGGGGATCGCACAGCTACGAAACGGACATCTGGGTCGTCATGACTTAAAGCCTTATCCATGTGTTGTGGGCCGAAGTGCGGGGATTCGACGGCGGCCATGCGGACATATGACTCTTCATCATTGAAAGCTTGATCGAAATGCTGCGGGCCGAAGTGCGGGGATTCGACGACGGCGATGCGGACATGTGCCTCTTTATCATTTAAAGCCTTATCCATGTGTTGTGGGCCGAAGTGCGGGGATTGCACAGCGGCAGCGCGGACATGTGCCTCTTTATCATTTAAAGCCTTATCCATGTGTTGTGGGCCGAAGTGCGGGGATCGCACAGCGGCAGCGCGGACATCTGGGTCGTCATGACTTAAGGCGCGAGCAACATGCTCCTTATTGGCTGCGTGCGAGGACAGCAAAGGCATTAAAGCATTCGGATTCTCATTAAAAGCTTGGTCGATGTGGGATTTATCTAAATGAGGAGACTGCATGATTGAAAGCACTTCTCCCCTATGGTCGCCAGGATCGTCGTTGCGACTTATGCGCTTTGATATTAAATCCTTAGCATACTTGGGATCGATGTCTCTGAACCTAGCTTGATCGATGTTTTCTTCGCCGTTGTCTAGATCCCACAAGGCCCGATTGTGTAATTCAGCTTCATCGTAGTGCTTTTGAGGATATTCGTCGGGATCAACTTCTCCCGAGCTCAACTTCCACAAATTTTCTATATTTGGCTTATCTTTCAGCAGCTTGTCGAGTTTATCTTTGGGTAAATCGTTCAAATAGAAGTTGTTGTTTGGTGCATAACCACCACCAACGTTTTCTTTAATGCGGGGATGCTTAAGCAGTTCCGTTATGGCATCGTGGTACTTTGCAGCCGGCTTAGAGTTGCCGAATCCCTTAGTCTCACCTAAGTAGCCTTGGTTCTCGATGAAAGAAAGTCTGGGTTCGTGGTAGGTTTCACCATCAATTTTGTGCTCTTTACGGAGGGATAGGATCCGGTCATGATGGTGAGGATGATTGGGGTATCCTTCAGCGCGCTGCGCATTCACGTTGCCGCAATGAGCCATAGCCTTACCTTCGGCCTCATCGTATCCTTTACCGAGATCGTACCACCCCCAACCGTTACCTAAGTCGATGAGTTTCTTAGTCTTATTGTCTGGTTTAACTAAGTTGGTGGCATCTTTCTTCTTGTTCTTGAGACTATCTTCTGCATCTTTCCATAGCTTCATCCCATCCTCAAATGAATGAGATTTGTCGAACCTAATCCTCCCGATGTCGTGGTCTGGGTTGGTGCCAGCCGTACCCACGTAGTGCTGCACGGCTTCTTTGTTCTGTGTGTTCCAGATCTTAGGGTCTTTCTTGTAGCCTCTCAAGAACCACTGCTGGACGTCATCCCTCTTGACATCCTTAGAAAGCCAATCTGCTATCTCAGCAGATTGAGGGTCAGAGCCTAACTGCTGAAGTAGCTGCTTCTTGGATGCTTTTTCGAGTGGTTCGGCTAAACTAATGTTTTTTTTTAAACCTTCGACCATTTCATGGATCTGCTCCACGTTATGGCGAATCTTTGCGATCGATACCTTCTGAGAGAAATCTATGAAGGATGGGACGTCTTGAATAGCGTACGGTACATACGATTTAATGAGTTCTAGTTCTTCTATTGTCGCCGCGGACTTTGCAAGATCTAAGCCCTCAACAAGCGTAGCGTTGTTGGCCGGTGTAAACGTAAGTGCTAAGCCGCGAATTTTAGTGCGCTTTAAAACTCGTTGATCCTTTTCGCCACGCTCAATGATTCCACCCTCTACTGAGCACTTGAGCTTTAGTGGCGAATCTGTCTTAAATTGATGCCTTAATATTGCTGCCGCCGCCTTGGCAGAGCGATGATCTTCGTCGTCATATAAAATGCCCTCACCGTACAAATACGGAGCCTTGATTTTATTCCAATAATAACGCTGCCTATCCGTTTCGCAGTCCTCAATACCGAAGATCTTCTTAGCAGAAGTGATGCGACCAAGTACGTCAGGTAGTTTGCTGGAGTGATTGTCGTTAACAATCCCTCGACCAGCAATTAGTTCAGAGATGTCGGCGCCTTTTATGTCTAATATTTCTGACTGCGTGTCTCGCAGTTCCGACCCTAAAACAGCATCGAACTTGGTTGCCATAAACACTCCTTATCCATTAGATTCTACCACTTTGGTATATCTATCCATTCACGACCTAAAAGAATCCTACACATCTTCTCACTTTCAGGCGTTCGTTGGTCGCATTTTATTCTATTTTCTATTGACCACATTGGTCTAAGGTTCGTATAATGTTGAAGTTTTATAAGTTCTTCTTCATTTTGAGCTTGCGAGCACGGACAAATATGATCGACATCCCACCCCAGACCATCTCG
>Ga0255144_1000460_pt1 | contig 11338 bp, 8 predicted proteins | sample Atl_Cont_RepA_8h_FD_183633 | JGI IMG/M metagenome (GOLD analysis project Ga0255144, IMG submission 183633) | Freshwater microbial communities from Altamaha River, Georgia, United States - Atl_Cont_RepA_8h | ecosystem: Environmental > Aquatic > Freshwater > River | place: USA: Georgia | collected...
ACCGGCCCGTTCAACCGCTCCGGCACCCCTCCCTGAGCCGGGCGAAGAAGTCCCTTAAGAGCTTAGCACACTCCCTTTCCCGCACACCACCCCGGGCCCGGGTGGGGAGGCCGAAGCGGGTGAGGGCGCCTTCCTTGAGGTTTTCCGCCCCGTAGACCACTTCCACCCCCGCCTGGGCCAGGGCGTGGTGGCACATGAGGCAGGGCTCGAGGGTCACGTAAAGCCGCCCGCCCCGGGCCTCGGGCCCCGCCTCCCTAAGGAGGAGCATCTCCGCGTGGGCCGTGGGGTCCCTTAGCCCCTCCACCCGGTTGTGGGCCCGGAGGACGCGGCCCGGGAGGACGAGGACCGCCCCCACCGGCACCTCCCCTTCCCGGAAGGCCGAGGCCGCCTCCGCCAAGGCCTCCGCCATGTGGGCCTCCTCGGGAGGGGGCGGGTAAAGGCCCAGGACCTCCACCACCCGGTTGCCCTCGGCGCGCACGGGCCAGAGGGGCTTGAGCTCCCGGGGGACTCCTTTTTCCGCCAGGAAGTCCACGAGGCGCTTCCTCCCGGAAGGCCGCTCCAGGTAGTCCCCGGGCGCGGGGCGGCGGAACCCCGGGGGCAGGGGCAGGCGGGGCCTTGGGGGGAGGAGGAAGAGGGTGCCCCCCTTGCGCCGGGCCAGGACGCCCCCCGGGAGGGTCTGGGGCCGGCCGCGGAGGGCCTCCTCCAGGAGGAGGACGAGGCGGGCCTCCGGCCTAAGGCCGAGCTTTTCCAGAAGCCGCCTCAAGGCCCGGCGGCGCACCGCCAGGGGAGCCTCGAGGAGGGGCGCCGCCCGGAAGGCGGGGACGAAGAAGCGGGGGTCGGGGAGGAGCCGGGCCTCGGCCTGGCGCTCCAGGACCCCTTCCTCCTCGGCCCGGGCCTCGGCGAAGCGGGCCAGGGCGCGCTTGGCCGCGGGAAAGCGCTCCTCCAGGAGGGGAAAGACGAAGAGCCGGAGGAAGTTCCGGTCCAGGGCGGGGTCCTGGTTCGTGGGGTCCTCGCGCCAGGCCTCTCCTCGGGCCCGGAGGTAGGCCCGAAGCTCCTCCCGGGTGTGGGCCAAAAGGGGGCGGACCACGATCCCCTCCCGCTCCCGGATGCCCGTGGCCCGGGCGGTCCCCTGGAGGAGCTGGAGGAGCACGGTCTCCGCCTGGTCGTCCAGGGTGTGGGCGGTGAGGATCGCCCGGGCCCCCACCTCCCGGGCCACCCGGTGGAGGAAGGCGTAGCGCACTTCCCGGGCCACCGCCTCCAGGTTCTCGCCCCGGGCCTGGGCGATCCGGGCCACCTCCACCCGCTCGGTGAAGAAGGGGAAGCCCAGCCTTTCCGCCAGGGCCCGGACGAAGGCCTGGTCCAGGGGGCTTTCCGGGCGCAGGCCGTGGTCCAGGTGGGCCACCACCGCCTGGCGCCCTGCTTCCTTCACCAGGAGGGCCAGGGCCACGGAGTCCCCGCCCCCGGAGACGGCGAGGACGAGGGGGTCTTTGGGGGCGAGGCGAAGAAGGCGCTCGCGGAAGGCCGGGACATCCATGCGCCTTCCATGATGCCACGGCCCCCCGGTTTCCCGGGGGGCCTCCTGGTGGCGGCGGTGGGACTCGAACCCACGACACCACGATTATGAGGCATCGCCTTTCCAAAGAACGGCGCGGAAACGCCGCCTTGAAGGGCGTTTCCCCCCCTTCTTGGCATCGGCGCGCCCCCCTTTTGCCCCACGGGGATATTCTACCGCCCGCTCCTGCTTTTGGGGTAGGGGGGACGATTCGCGAAATCTAACTTTCGCGAATGAACCCCGGAGGTCCGCCGCCGTGATACTTGTAGTCCCCAAAACTTGTAGTCCCCAAACTGCACAAACCCCCGAGAAACGCCCTTCCACACGGCAAAATCCCGCCCGATTTTTCTCCTGGACCTTCACCGAACCCAGGGGCGGCCTAAGCCCTAGGGGGTCCCTACGCCGATACTTGTAGCCTCCAAACTGCACAAACGAGCAACGAAGCAAGTCCAGAACGGCAAAGACGCCGAGCATTTTTCCCCGGAAGTCGGCCGCCGGGGAGAACCCCCTAAGCCCCCGGGACTTGTCCCCTGCAGACCGCGCAAAGGGGAACGAAGCAAGTCAGGAACGACACGAGCCGCGCCGATTTTTCCCGGGGAAGGCTAGCCCCGGGGAAGCCCACGAAGGACCGCCCGGGCCTCGAGGCCCGAAGCGCGGAAGGACGGAAGTCAAGCCCTAAGGAGGCCGCGAACCCCAAGCCGCCCGAAGCCGGGGGCCGCGCTTTGTCTGTTTCCGCAAGAAACAGAGCGCCGCGACTAGCGGGCTATATAGCGCGCGCCGCCGCTATGCCGCATAGACTTGCAACATATCCGCAAAGATATGCACACAAGCGCCGGAGAAAGGGCCGCGCCCGCCCAAGCGAACCCCGGGGGCACCCCCACGGCCCCCGCGCGCGCGTAGCCTACCCCGCCCCGTCAGATTTCACTTCGCCCACTTCCGCCTTCCCCGTGATTTTGCACCAAGTCAAGACTTCGCCTTTAGCTTTCCTTTAGCTTCCCTTCATCTTCCCCTAATCAAGTGCGGAAAACGCCGTTTAGTACGGGGCTTACGCTAGAAAGTTAGACCGGGTAAAGTGTGGTTTGGCCCCTTGACAAAGTGATAAAATGAAGGGAGCGGGCGAGGTTGACCGCCCGCCGAAAGGAGAAAGTCCTATGCCTGTGCTCAGTATATCACAGACCGCCCGAAGTTCAAGCCCGGAAATCCCCAACCGGAGGGACCGCCGCCGGGGCAGGCGAAGGGCGCGCACTATTCTCCGCCACGCCTTTCGTTCACGGCGCCGCCCCGCTCACCTCCTCGTCATCAGACTGACGGGGGCGTGGGCCTGGTGGCAGGGCGTGCGCCGCGCGGTCGTCCGCCGCCCCCGCCCCCGGGCCGCCCACCGCCCACATGGACGGGCTTCCCCCGCCGCCCCCGGGCGGGGCTCCGCCGCACCACCCGAAAGCCCGGACGACCAAAGCGCCGATGAAGAAGACGATGGGCCGCCACGGCCGGCGCCGCGCACCACAAGAAAGCGTGGTCGCCCACGGAAGCGGCGGTCCTTCCGGGCCTTCACCAGTCTGAAGACTTGGCGAAAACGCCTAGCCCAGGCCGAGGCCGTGGCGGCCATGCCGGGGGCCATATGCGCTACCCTCGTCCCCGCCGAGGCCCCCGATGAAGCCTCCCGCCGCATAGCCCGGGTCCCGGCCCGGGTGGCAGACTGCTTCGCCGCCCTCGCCCGCCGTTTGCGCCGCGAGCGGGGGGCCCATTTCGCCATCGCTGCCGCCACACGTGCGGGGAACGGAGCCTTCCACCCCCACGCCCACGCCATCGTTTACGGCGTTCGCCGCGAACGCCTCGCCGTTCTTGCCGCCCGTTCGGGCCTTCGGCTTGTTTACGCCGAGCCCGTTCGGGACGGGCGGGCCGCCGCGCGCTACGCCATCGGGGCGCACCAGAAGAGGCATTATGACCGCGTTGAAGGGGCGAGGGGGTTCTGGGCGAAAGTCCCCGAGGCCGCCGAGGCCACGGCCGCTCTTGTTTCTTCACGAAACACGCCATCCGTCCCCGTGGTGCCTACCCCCTTAGGGCCGCTCCCCGTGGTCCCCGGCCCCGTGGACCTCGGCCCCGGGGAGCGTGTCGTTGCTGTTCGCCAATTCCTCGAGGTCAACGCAGAAGCGGCCGCAAACCCCAGCCCCCGTATCCGTGGACCGGCCATTGAGCGCCTCGCGGCTTACGCGGCCGCAGTAGGCGCGCCCCTTGCCATGTGCGGCCCGCCCAGACCGGGGGCCGCCCCCGGGAAGGGGGGCCGCACATGAACGCGGCCCGTTCCTTCGCGGTGGACCTCGCCCGGGGGAAGCGGGCGGAGACTGACCGCGCCGTTCTCGCGCTTCTACATGAGCTTTACCCGGACGGGAAGGTGCGCCCCGCCCCGCCGGAGCTTGACGCTCAAGGGATTGACCTTGTGGTTCACCGCGCCCCGTTCTCAGTCGGGGTGCAGGTAAAAGCGTACGGGGGCACCCTCGCACCCATCCGCACAGCGTGCGTCTTTCTAGAAGACTTTTCGGACATTGACCGCGCCATACCGGGGTGGCTTTGGACCACACGGGCAGAAGTCTTGGTCGTCCGCTACGCCGATGCGCCCGTGGCCTTCCATGTTCCCGCCTTACGCGCCATCGCAGAACGGAAGCGGGACGCATGGGCCCCATACCGCCACACCAATCAGTCAAGGTGGGGCCGCGCCCGCTGGCGGTCGGCATATTGGCGTGCCCCCTTGCGCGAGGTTGTCGGGGCGCTTCTGGACCCCACGGGCGAGATTATTGCCGCTTTATCAAGCCGATGACGGGTGAAGCTGTCCGGTGGATTTCCCTGAGGTCTTTTTCCGCAAGCCGCACATAGTGGGCGGTCATCACCGGGGACTTGTGCCCGAGCATCGCTTGAAGCGCGTAGGAAGGCATCCCGTTCTTGACCATCGCCACCGCCGCGCCGCGCCGGAAGGCGTGCGGCGGCTTGGGGGGAAGGCCCGCGTATTCCGCTAGCCGCCGAAGGACCATCTTCAAGCCGTCATACGCCAAGGGCAAACCGCTTCGGGTCAAGAATAAAGCGTCATGGTCCGAAGGGGGACGCTCCGCCCGGGCGTAGGCGAGGATGGCCCGGTAGGTGGGAAGGCTCACCGGCACCCATTGCACGGCCCCGCCCTTCCGCCGAACCCGCACCGCTTCCGCCTTGACATCCGAAACCCGAAGCCCGAGAACCTCGCTGGCCCGTAGGCCCGTGTCCCAAAGCACCATCACCAGGGCCTTGTCCCTTAGTGGGTTCTTCCCCATTTCCGCCGCCGCAAGAAGCTTCTTCACTTCCCATTCCCGCACCACGGGAAGGTCCGCTTCGGGCACCTTAGGCGGCCTGATTTTCCCCGTGGGGTCAACACCGAGGGCCCCTTCCTTCACCGCCCACCGCACAAAGGCCCGCGCCGCCCGCCACCTAGCCGCCACGCCGCCGGGGCTAAGGCCGTCTTCAAAGGACTTCACGAGGAAGGCCCGAAGGTCGTCCGCCGTAAGCTCCGCCATGGGTTTGTCGCCCACCACCTTCACCATAGCCTTCACCGCGTCCCGGTAGTAGCCGATGGTGTTCGGGGAAAGCCCCCTAGCCCTGCAGTCCAGAAGCCAAGCTTCCGCCCAGTCCGTGATTGTGCCCCGCATATTTTACCTCCACGACTACCGGTTTTCCCCTTCTATGCCCTGACGATTTGCCCTCTTCACGACTTTTCGGGGCGGGGGCGGCCAATGCTAACCGAAGTGGAAGAAACGCATAGGCAAGCCCCCCGGTTTCCCGGGGGGCCTCCTGGTGGCGGCGGTGGGACTCGAACCCACGACACCACGATTATGAGTCGTGTGCTCTGACCACCTGAGCTACGCCGCCAGGCGCCAGGCAACCCCCATCATAGGGGAGGCTGGGCCTCTGGTCAATCGTTTCGCCATTGGCCCGGGGAGCCTCCCCAAGGACCTTTTGCCGGGGTCCTCGTGTGGACACAAGCCCGTTACACAACGCCCCGCTCCCGCAAGGGCTTTCCTTCCCAGAAGCGCCTTAGGCGGAAGGGGGTGAGGTCCAGGCTTTGCGCCTTTCCGAAGGCCACCTCCTCCGCCATGAGGCGGCCTACCATGGCCGCCTGCTGCACCCCGTGCCCCGAGAAGCCCGCGGCCACGAGAAGCCCCTCCTCCACGAAGCCCAGGATGGGGTTGTGGTCGGGGGTCATCTCGTAGTAGCCCCACCAGCTGGCCCTTCGGTCCAGGGAAAGCCCCTCCAGGAAGGGGAAGCGGGCGAGGCCCGCCTCGAGGGTGGGCCCAAGCCAGCCCCAGTCCATCCCCTCCCGGAAGCCCGGGGGCTCCTCGGGGTTGGAGCGGCCGAAGAGGAGGTGCAAACAGTTGGGAAATAGCGCACATTACTTCACCCCAACGCTCGTACGTCCCCGCTTCCCGCCACCTCACCCCAGCGAGCCCCCGCGACATACGAAAAGCCCCGAAGCGCTATACTCCCCCACAGGAGGCCACAGGTGAAGGCCAAGCCTAAGGCCACGCGCAAGCGTACCTCGCAGAAGAGGGCGAAAGCCTTCACCGGAGTCCAGGCTCTTCTCCTCTTCCCTTCCGGAGAAGACCACAAGGCCACCCTGGACCTCATGCGCCGCTTCTCCGCCGCCCCGCGCTACGCCTACAACCGCTTGCTTGAGGGATGGAGCCGGGAAGCCCTCAAACGGGAAAATGGACCCCTCTGCACCTTCTTCCGCCTCAACACCCGCTACGCCGACGACGCGGTGATGAAGGCCCAGGCCCTCCTGGACTCCGCCCGGGAGAGAGGAGAAGACCCCCGGAAGGTCGTCTTCGGGGGAAGGAGGCTCTTTGAGACCCTGAGGCGCAGGCACCTCTCGGGTAAGCCCCTGAAGGAGGTCAAGCGGGAGTGGAAGGAGAAGCGCCAGGGCCTCCTCTACTCCCGTGGGGACAAGACCAAGGGGGGCAACCTCAACCTGAGGCTCTTCGTCAAGGACGGAGCCCTGTGGCTCCGGATCAACCTCGGAGACGGAGGCTACGCCCACGCCCTGATCCAAACGAAGCACCCCAACCTGAGCACCCTCCTCCAGAGGGTATACGCCTCCCTCCCCTACAACGTGGAGCTCTCCCTCAAGGAGGGCAAGGTCTACGCCACCTTCACCTGGGAGGAAGAACCCGCTCCTCTCGTGGCCACGAAGGAGAACGGGGTCCTTGCCCTGGACGTGAACTCGGACCCCTACCACCTCGCCTTAGCCCTCGTTTCCCCTGATGGAAACCTCAGGAGGCACCTCACCCTCTCCCTGGAAGAAGTGGACCGCGCTCCGAACAAAGGAGCCAAGGAGCTCGTCCTCTGGAAGATCGCCCACGAGGTGGTCTCCCTGGCGGAGGAGCACGGCGTAGCCGTCGCCACCGAGCGCCTGAAGCACCTCCCTAAGGGAAGGAGAGGGGACGGCTCTGGAAGAGCTTTCCGCAGGAAGCAGCACCGCTTCGCCTACGCCTCCCTCCTCCGGAAGGTCCACTCCTTGGCCGGGAAGAAAGGTGTCCAAGTCGTGGAGGTCAACCCCCAGGACACCTCCACGATAGGCATGCTCAAGTACGCCCCGCAGCTTTCCCTGTCCAAGGACGTGGCCGCCGCTTACGTCATCGGGAGAAGGGCCTTAGGGTTCAAGGAGAAGCTCCCCAAAGGCTACGGGAAGCTTCTCCAGGACCTAAGCTTCAGGGACCACGTCCAGGGCTTCTACGCCTCCAGGGTGCAGGAACTCCGCGCGAAGAGAAGCGCGGAGCCCAACCCCTACCTCAGGCGCAGGCTTTCTCAAGAGCTTGAGAGGGCGAAGCGCCACCTCTCCTTGCTTTCAAGCCTTCAGGGCTCGCCGGGGAGCCGGAGGGAGGTCACCGATGGAAGGAACTCCCCTGGCGTTAATCCCTGGCGGGTCCACAAGGTAGCTTCGCTGACGAGGGTAGGCACCTTCCTTCCCCTCCTCGGGCGCGAGGTGCCGAGGGACCTCTCTCTCCTCAAGCCCATCCTCTTCGGGGGATCGTGGGAGGGGTGGAGGGGAGGCTTAGGTCCTCATCCTGGTGGGGGGCCGGAGTGCGCTAATGTGCGCTCTACTTGACCAGGCGGCTTCCCTCGGAGCGGAAGTAGAAGCCCGTGCCGAGGTCCACGGTGAGGGGAAAGGCGTGGGGAAATGGCGTAGGGGCGGTGGCGAAGACCATGCGGCGCACCGGCTGTACGGGGATCTCCAGGCCCAAGGTTCGCCCCACCTCCCCTGTCCAGGCCCCGGTGCACAGGAGGAGGAAAGGGGCCTCGTACAGCCCTTTCGGGGTCTCCACCCGCCACACACCCTCCCGGCGCTCGGCCCTAAGGAGGGGCTCGGAAAAGCGCACCTCCGCCCCCAGGCGCCTGGCCTCCCTGAGGTAATAGGCCGTGGCCCCGTGGGGGTCTATGGTCCCGTCCATGGGGCCGAAGGTGGCGTAGGCCAGGCCCTCCTCCCTAAAGGGCACCTTCCTTTGGGCCTCCGCCAGGGAGAGCTTCTCCACGGGGACCCCCAGGGCCTTCTGCACCCTTAGGGCCTCTTCCTGGGCCTCGGCCTGGGCCTCGGGCACCAGGAAGAGGTAGCCCGTAGGCCGATAGGCGGCCTCGGGGATTTCCCGGTACTCCAGGATGGAACGGTAGGAGAGGAGGACGTTCGAGGGCTCGGAGAACTGCACCCGCACCCCGGCGGCGCTTTTCCCGGTGGACCCTTGGGCGTAGGTGGCCTCCTTCTCCAGGACCAAGACCCTAAGCCCCTTTTCCGCCAGGCGGTAGGCCGAGGCCGCCCCTACGATCCCCGCCCCCACCACGACCACCCGGGCCACGCCCCGAGTTTACAAGGCCTCAAGCCCCGTGGTGTAGTGTAAAGGGGGGCGATTCCGCCCCCGGAGGTGAACCCATGCCCCTGATCACCACGGAAACCGGCAAGAAGATGCACGTTCTCGAGGACGGGCGCAAGCTCATCACCGTCATCCCCGGAGACGGCATCGGGCCCGAGTGCGTGGAGGCTACCCTCAAGGTCCTAGAGGCGGCCAAGGCCCCCCTGGCCTACGAGGTGCGAGAGGCGGGGGCGAGCGTCTTCCGGCGGGGCATCGCCTCGGGCGTTCCCCAGGAGACCATTGAGTCCATCCGCAAGACCCGGGTGGTCCTGAAGGGTCCCCTGGAAACCCCGGTGGGCTACGGGGAGAAGAGCGCCAACGTCACCCTAAGGAAGCTCTTTGAGACCTACGCCAACGTCCGCCCCGTGCGGGAGTTCCCCAACGTCCCCACCCCCTATGCGGGCCGGGGCATTGACCTCGTGGTGGTGCGGGAGAACGTGGAGGACCTCTACGCCGGGATTGAGCACATGCAGACCCCGAGCGTGGCCCAGACCCTCAAGCTCATCTCCTGGAAGGGATCGGAGAAGATCGTCCGCTTCGCCTTTGAGCTGGCCCGGGCCGAGGGGCGGAAGAAGGTCCACTGCGCCACCAAGTCCAACATCATGAAGCTCGCCGAAGGGACCCTGAAGCGGGCCTTTGAGCAGGTGGCCCAGGAGTACCCCGACATAGAAGCGGTCCACATCATCGTGGACAACGCTGCCCACCAGCTGGTGAAAAGGCCCGAGCAGTTTGAGGTGATCGTCACCACCAACATGAACGGAGACATCCTCTCCGACCTCACCTCGGGGCTCATTGGGGGCCTGGGCTTCGCTCCCTCGGCCAACATCGGCAACGAGGTGGCCATCTTTGAGGCCGTCCACGGTTCCGCCCCCAAGTACGCCGGGAAGAACGTCATCAACCCCACCGCGGTCCTCCTCTCGGCGGTGATGATGCTCCGCTACCTGGAGGAGTTCGCCACGGCGGACCTTATAGAGAACGCCCTCCTCTACACCCTCGAGGAGGGCCGGGTCCTCACGGGGGACGTGGTGGGCTACGACCGGGGGGCCAAGACCACGGAGTACACCGAGGCCATCATCCAGAACCTGGGCAAGACCCCAAGGAAGACCCAGGTGCGGGGCTACAAGCCCTTCCGCCTGCCCCAGGTGGACGGGGCCATCGCCCCCATCGTCCCTAGGAGCCGCCGGGTTGTGGGGGTGGACGTCTTCGTGGAAACCAACCTCCTGCCCGAGGCCCTGGGAAAGGCCCTGGAGGACCTTGCCGCGGGCACCCCCTTCCGGCTCAAGATGATCTCCAACCGGGGCACCCAGGTCTACCCCCCCACCGGCGGGCTCACGGACCTGGTGGACCACTACCGCTGCCGCTTCCTCTACACGGGGGAGGGGGAGGCTAAGGACCCGGAGATCCTGGACCTCGTAAGCCGGGTGGCAAGCCGCTTCCGCTGGATGCACCTGGAGAAGCTCCAGGAATTTGACGGCGAGCCCGGCTTCACCAAGGCCCAAGGGGAAGACTAAGGCCACCCCATGCCGGCTTGGGCCGGCATGGGGCCCGGCATGGCCCCGAGCCTGATGCGGCGCCTAGACCAGGGCGAAGCGGGCCTCGAGGGCCGGAAGGTCCGCCTCCAGGAAGCGGAGGCGGGCCTCGGCGTTCAGGGGAAGGGCCTTGGGCAGGGCCACCTGGGCGGAAAGCCCGAGCTCGGGGAGGAGGAAGACCCCCTGCCCCCCCCGCCTTTCCACCAGGACGCCGGGCCCCTCGTAACCCTTGGCCTCGAGGTGGAGGAGGGTCCAGTGGAGCTTGCTCTTGCGCTCCGCCTCCCGCACCAGGTCGGCCACCGCCTCCGCCGCCCCCACCCTTTCCAGGACCTCGGCCTGGGAGAGGGGCCTCTCCCCTTTGAGCCAGGCCCTGAGCTGCTGGTGGGCCACCAGGTCCAGGTAGCGCCTTAGGGGGCTCGTCACCTGGGCGTAGAGGGGAAGGCCTAAGCCCTTGTGGGGGGCGGGCACCGCCTTGAGCTGGGCCCGCTTCAGGGCCTTCCGCTGCTCCCACATGGCGGCAAGCCCCTCCCCCTCCACCCGCCTTGCGGGGGCCTCCTGGGTGGCGAAGGGGAAGGGAAGCCCCTCCCGCACCGCCAGGTGGGCCGCGGCGTACCCGGCGAGGAGCATGGCCTCCCGCACCCAGACGCGGCTTGGGTAGGGGGGCAAGGGGGTGATCCGGACCTCCTCCCCCTCCACCCGCACCTTCACCTCGGGGAGGGCGATCTCCAGGGCGCCCGCGGCGAGGCGCTTCGCCCGGAAGGCCTCCGCCAGGGCCTCCAGGGGCCTCAGGGCCTCCACCCCCAGGGCCTCCCGGTAGGTGAGGCGCGTGACCCGTACCCAGGAGGGGTAGACCCTCTCCTCCAGAAGCTCCCCCTCCTCCGAGACCCATAGCTCAAAGGTGAGGGCCGGGGAGACCTCCCTTAGGCCCAGGCCGAGGGCCTCGGTGACGGCGGGGGGGAGCATGGGCACGGTTCCCTCGGGGAGGTAGAGGTTCGCCCCCCGGCGCAGGGCCTCCTCGTCCAGGGGGCTTTTGGGGGGGACGAGGGCGGCCACGTCGGCCACGTGGACGAAGAGGCGGAAGCCCCCTTCCACCTTCTCGGCGAAGACGGCGTCGTCGGGGTCCTGGCTTCCCTCGTCGTCTATGGCGAAGGCGGGGAGGTGGGTGAGGTCCACCCGGTCCTCCTCGGGGAGGGGTGGGGCGGGGAGGTCCGGGGGCTGGAGGGGAAGGCCGAGCCTCCTTGGGTGGGGGTTTTCCCTTTGCCAAAGGCCCAGGCGGAGGAGGAAGGCGTGGGCCGCCTCGGGGGTTTCGGGGAGGTTCAGGGCCCGGAGGACGG
>Ga0255144_1000475_pt1 | contig 11031 bp, 13 predicted proteins | sample Atl_Cont_RepA_8h_FD_183633 | JGI IMG/M metagenome (GOLD analysis project Ga0255144, IMG submission 183633) | Freshwater microbial communities from Altamaha River, Georgia, United States - Atl_Cont_RepA_8h | ecosystem: Environmental > Aquatic > Freshwater > River | place: USA: Georgia | collected...
ATTATCGGATATTTTACGATATAATGACTGAAATATCACACAAAAAAAGAGGCCCTTGTAGAAACAAGAGCCGAGCCATTATCCGTATGAGAGCTAAGAAGGCACTAAGTTACACAATTATGGAATTTTTTACCATAGTTTGCAATCAATTCAGCTTTATCATTTCCATTGATTATTTTTCTTGCTGATACCCAATCTTCCCTTTGATCATTAAAATATCTTGCCAAATTAACACCAGTAAACAATCCTTTTGTCATCCCGGCAAACATAATCTTTGTGCTAACCTGAAGCGACAAAGCAAGCGATGGATTTTCAAGCAAATCTATCTTTAAAAGTTTTCCAAACTTCTCATAGTTTTCGTACCATGTCAATTGTACAAATCCTCTGCCATAATAAAGTTTATCAGGAGTTTGATATGGCTCTTTATTTTGCTTAATCTTTAAGCCGTATGCTCTGCCTTTACCTTTACCAAACTCCTCTATTGGCCACATTGTTTTTGCTGTTTCGTGGTAAGTGGTAGCCAGCATATAAGCCAGCCACCGCTTATCCACATATAGGGATGGTTTGCTTTCCCATTCATCCAAAATGGCGTTCATGCCGGCAAGTTGCTGATTGTTTGCTTTGTTGAATAAATTATAGGTATGCAACCTATTTTGGAAGGCAATGCGATTTATCATTTTTTAAAAACGAGTAGTAAAGAGTTAATAAATAGGCTGATGCACAAAAATATTAGCAACCAAGTAATAGATTTATTACTTTTTTCTTTTGACTTAACCTTATCACTATTGCATTGATTTAGCTGATGGGTTAAATCAGCAACCCTTGCTGTATCAACAACCATTTTTGTAATAGTAACGTTTTTCGTTACTACCTTTATTTTGTCAACATTTTTTACGATGTATTTTGTTTTGGTGATGGTATCAATGATAGTATCTGTTTGATGTACATATTCTGGTACAAATAAATACCCGGTATCAGAAACAACAATTGTGTCAACTTTTGACACTTTAATTGGGTATTTCTCATTAGCAAACTTTGCCACCACATCAGGATGCTCATTAAACGCATTATTAAGCTGTTTTAAGGCTTTTTTAGGAGTATAACATCCAATCACAAGCAAACACAAGAAAAACGCTTTATTCATACTTTATTTTGATTTTATTTTTATCCAAAAATTTATACATATTTGCCGACAAATGACCGCATAGCCAAGCTTGACTTTCCTCATCAGAAATATCCCTATCTTCAGTAATCCTAACCGAAGCATGGTACAACTCGTGGGCAATTGTGTTATGGCTCATGCTATTTTTATCCAGTAGCACATAATACTTGTCAATATCGTGATACAAAAAAATACCCTCAATAGCGTAATCAATTCTGTTGTTGATTTTATTTTGCTTTAATATCCTATTCGTTTCCTTGACTATTTGGTCCGAAACAATGAAAATAATCTCACAACTATATTGTTTAAGGTTTATTTTTTTTCTCATTTTGTGTGAACCATTTATTACAAGTTTTACATTTATACCTTTGAGTACAAGCACCGCTTGCTAAATACCTTTTCCCTTTTTTTCTAAAATCATCCGATCCACATTCAGGACAATCTACCTTGCTACCACCGAATATAACTCCAAAGTGCGTTTTAGGCTCAATGTGAGTACTCATAACCTTATAAACACTTTCCAATAGCACAACATCTTGCTTGCAATACTCAATCATTTTATCCATAGAATCTTGGCACTTATTTAGGACAATTTCTGTCCAAAGATTGTATTCAGTATGTATCTTTTCTCCAAGACCTAAATACTTGCCAATATAATTAAGCTTATTGCTGTTAAACTTAAACTTACTCCTACTAACCTTTAACGTATCTATTGTTGTATATTTTGGGAACATATCAATCCTATGAAATAAACAACGAGTTCTAATCCATGCCAAATCAAACTTATCTCCGTTATGCCCAATCATTTCATCAGCCATATTTGCTATTTTGATGAACTCTTGAAGCATTTTCCTATCGTTTTGCTTCTTATCCCAAAACAAAGAGAGGACTTCTTCCGAATCCTCCCATTTATAGCAGATACAAATTATTGCTCTTTCTTTTATTATGCTTTCAGGACTTATGGTTTTCTTAAACCCAGCATCCCAAAAGAAACCAATGTTAGGCGATACCTCTATATCAAAAAATAATCTTCGCCTTTTGGTTTTTAATTCAGTCATTTACCATATTTTTGTGTAAGGTTTTTCATGGATAGTTAATTGTTTAATAATTTCGGCCTTTGTTTCCACAGAGGCTTTTTTTATGAACTATAAGCAGTTCTTATGGTATGCTTATAATTACATTATGGCTTACCAGTTACATCGTAATCCTTAGCCAAATATCCAAAAGCAGCTAAAGAAGCAGCGAATAGGATTTTAGTAATTGTCTGACCATCAAAGTGATAACCAGTTCCTTCAATGATTGGTTGAACTGCTACCAATGTTGCCAAAATCAATCCGAAGATTGTTGTTTTGTTACTTTTCATTTTTTATGTATTTTTTGATGAACTTAATAACTCCGGGTAGATTGCTTATAATTGTAGTTATACTTGCTGCAATTGCAAAGAATCCAAGAACCTCCGAAGATGTTAAAAATGTTGCGATAGATAGTAGCCAAACGCCTAAAAGGTCAAAATGCTGTTTCATTATTTTCTATTATATCGTTGTAAGTCATATATTGTACGTGTGATGGAATTTCACAATCAGCTATTTCAAAAATTTCAGGTTCATTTATTATAGTTGGATGTTCTTCTAAAGGTCTATTCCAATTAGTTGTTATTACAACTGAATAGCAATAAGCTGGATCAAAAGAACTATCTTTCTTTCTTATATGTATCATTGTGCAAAATATTGAATAGTTAATGTAACAAATTTTACTGCTGTTCCTGCTGCTTGTGTCATTATAATTTCATAACCATTATTGCTTGAATTTCTTCTTAACATTACAGGTCTTGTAACTGTAATTATACCTGTTGTTGTAGTGTTCATAGAACCAGTTCCGAAGTATTGCATTTCACTTGCATTAGTTAAACTTGTTGGACTTTCTGGAGTTGGTAAATCTGAAGGAATCGTAAGTGTTAATTGTGAATTATTAGCACCCGCAGTTCCATAATTTAATGTAGCATTAAATGTAACTAATTTTCCTATTTGATTCCATCTATAAGAATGGTTTGCAGTTCCTGAAGGAGCAGTTCCATTCCAACTAATACCACTACTAATAGTTTGAACTGCTACATCTTTGTAAGTTACTGAAGTTGAGTTTGCACTTGAAGCGGTATTATTTGCCTGAAATGAATAAGCAGCAATGTTTTTACGTTGGAATACTGATGTATCTGATGTACCTATCTTGCTTGTCAAAGAAGTATAAACATTTGTTCTTGCACTATCTGAACGAAATTTCGTTTGATAAATTGTGCTGTCTGACAAATTTACCTTTGTATTTATGCGATTACTTAAAGAAATAGTATCTGCACTATTCAATTTAGTATTAATTCTATTACTTAAACTTGTAGTATCTGAAGCATTTAACTTGACATTTATTCTATTGCTTAAATTTGTAGTATCTGAAGGTTTTAAGTATTTAGTACCAATTGCATTATTAATGCTTACATCGTGCCATAATGAATCAACTCTACTGAATTGCAAAATAGTTGAATCAAGTGGAGTTGAAGCTATCTGAACATCACTCATTTCATGAACCTCCCATCCGTTTTCTATTTTTACTTCTATCGCACCGAAGGTAGGATGCGCCCTTGTTATTGAACCTATCTTACAAATGTGGTAGGGTGCTAAAGGCTTTGTAGTTGTCAAGCCTCCGGGTACAGTTGGACTTAAATAAACTATATCGCCATCAGTATAACTTGATGTAGGCAAATTTAGGTTTCCTATATTGCCAGCTTGAATTACTATTCCTGAATTACTTGTAGCAATATCAGTTTCAACAACAGCAAAAGTTTTGTAACTATTGTTTTCATTATTTGCTTCCGCAAGTTCAATAGTTGGAAGGTTGCTTGAATGCCTACCGCTAATATAAACAACAGAACCTTTAGGAATTGTGCTACCAGTATTATTATAAACAGTTGTAACCAATCTTGTAGCTGATCCTGATGTTGATGCCCTAATAATATAATCAGTAGAAGTTGTGCCTTTTACAAAAGTTAAAGTTGAATCGTTAGGCTGTGATACGCTAATTAAAAAAGCATTAGTAGTGTCTGACTTATTTAATTTAGTATTTATTGCTGTATAAATATTTGACCTACTTGTATCACTTCTATATTTTGTATAATAAATAGTAGAATCACTTGTTGATAGCTTAGCGTTTATGCGGTTGCTAAGTGAAGTTGTATCAGTTGAACCACCACCTCCACCACTTACATTAACCGTATCCCATCCATTTGCGTTAGTCCACATATACAAATATCCACCACAAGTATCCATTGCTAATGCACCCTCTTTTGCTGTTGAATTTCTTAATGTAGGCACGCCACAAAAAGATGGGATATGCAAAGAAGAATCAGCCTTGATTCTTTTCATTTGGTAGCCGGCAGCAGTCATTGGAGTGTACTGCTGACCGAAAGCACTAAACGAAATAAATAAAGCGACTAAAAGTATTTTAAATTTCTCCATAATCAACAGTTATTGGACCAGTTCCTTTAAAATTAATTGAAAAAGTTGTTACATTATCAAAACTTGTAGTTTCAGATATACTCTCTATGTACACATCTAAAGATTTTTCAAAGTAATAATCATGGGTTTCATCCTCCATGTAAAACCTCATGTTAAGCTTTTGATTTAATAAATTTTGATATACGTTACCAAGATTGTGTATATCAGGACTATCAGTACCACCAAGCAATACCAATCCATCCATTGTTCCTGATGAGGTTGATGCGGATGGAATAAATGTTCTTGAGTTTCCAGTAACTGGACCTGATGTTTCAATAAATTCATATTGCACATCAATGGTTACGCTTCTTGCACAACCAATTGGCTTAAAATCACCGGTATCATTAACCCTGACATATAATATAACATCTTTACCTAATACTAATCCCATAATCTAAGCATTTTTGTAAATATAATCAAATTCATATGATGAAACAGCCTCTAAATCGTTTCTTTTTTCAGTTTCATTAACCAATCCGTATAAAGTACATTCTGCTGAATCATTCCTATAATTTATAGATATTGATCCCAAAAAGAATATAATATCTTGTATAGCATAATGCTTAATTAAATGTAATGGTCCAAAAAAATTACTACCATTACCCATAACGCTTAAAATATTCAAATCAAGTTTAGGCCTTGTTTTCCATCTTAAATACATTTGCTCAAATGTTGTATGTTGACCAAGTTTTAATGCTTGGAATGGCTTATTAAATGTAAATGTTGCCTCACCAGCCCACCATGTTGTTATTTCAGTTAAAGCCATAATATAAAAAACACCAAGAAAAGATGACATGAAATCAACATTATATGTACCATCTATTGGCGTGCCACCTGATATTATAAATTGTGTTCCTGTTGGGTAATTTTCCCAACTTAATCCATCAGGAGTAGGTACTGTTAACATAATACCAAACCATCCAGTTACTGGATGCTCTACACCACTAACAATTGCAAGATCAACATATTCAGTTTCGCAAGTACCTTCGTAATCCCATAATTCAGCAATATTTCTAATTACACCATATCCTTCATCAGTAAATAATGTTCCATTAATAGCTTGACTTGGAGAAAAATCCAAAGCAATATCTTCTTCTGAATTATTTTTTATATTAAGATTACAAATTGTTTTATGAGTATGACCAATAATTGATTTGCCTATTTGTGTTGATATGATTTGAACTGATAAATTTTTATATTGTGTTGTATAAGCTAAATCATCACTACCTAATACATTTAAAGCAAAATTAAATTCTCCATCTATTGGAGCAGGATCAGTTGTATATGTAAATGTTTTTAAATTAGGTAAAGTTCCTTCTGATAAATTTAATAATGCCATTCCATCAGGTGTCCAAGTTCCATTATTTGGATAACCATAACCTCTATCAAAATTTACTTTTTGAACAGATAAATCTTGTGCTTGTATGTAATGATAAAATGTTTTAGAATAATTTGTTCCATCAGCAGCAAACCATCCTTCTTCGTAATCAAAAGATACTTTTATTACATCCCCCTTTTTTACTGCTATCTTATTAGTTATTAAATAACTTTCTTGTTGAGCAATTGTTGCACTTGGAGTACCACTAAATTTTATTTCTAAATACCTTTCAATTTCATTACCAAATTGGTCAGTATCTACAACAATTTGAACAGTTGATGAAGGCCTTGAAATATCTGTATTTATTTCCCAATATGGTGCTGTATAATAATAAATTGTTCCGGTACCCGGCAATCCTGAACTATATGATCCAATTAAATCACCAAGTATAGTTAAATCACCATTTTTTAATAAATTATCTTTAAAACTATAATCAAATTTTTCTTTTATATAATTATATGGCCTTAATAAAGATTTCAATATGCCATTTTCAGCCATATTAATATCAATAAATAAATTCCTATTTTCTAATCCACTATTTATATATTCATATGTATCTGATGTTGCATCATATCTATGAACAAATTGAGTGTCTGTTGTGTAATCATTACACATAGAATATTCACCTATTCTTACTATATACCAAAATCCATAAGCTTGAAATAATGAAGCTTTAAATCTTTTCATTAAATCTTCAAGAATACTATAACAATTTTCATATTGAGTGTTATTTTTTAAATAACTATTGCAATCAATATAAGTATCATCTATCCATCTGTCTTTACCATATGGTTTAATTCTTGATAAAACTCTTAACTCTTCCAATTCAATACCAGTAGAAAGAATACATAATCTTAAAATTTCTTTTATTGATAAAAAAGATGAAATATCGTAAGGAATTGTAAATCCTAAATTACATAATGTAGATGGACTATTACCACCAACACTTTCGGAAACTTGTATAATAAATCCTAACGTTAAATCAGGTTCAATATTTAAAACAGTATAAACACCATCAAAATAAGTTCCACCAGATATTGATATTTTACTACCTGCAAGTATTTTAGTATAATCACCTGAGTAAGACTCATTTACTTTTATATAATTCAAAACACCATTAGTAACAGTTTGAATATCCAACCCAGTTTCTAATATATCTTGACCAAATTTTACAGAAGCTTGATCAAATGTAAAATCCTTTAATATACCAAGATTATCTGTTGCTGTAATTTGAATTTCATGATTATAATCAACTAATATTTCAGAACAATCATCTTGAGAAACAAAACCTTTAAAAATTAATTCTTCTGCAAAATCTATTTTATATAATATAACTTGAAATGTATTATCTTCATTAGAATAAAAATCATCTAAAGAAATATTCCCTTCATTTATTATACTTATTGTAATAGAAGAACCTTTAATTGGTTTTTGTGGATCATCATCTTGCCATTGATGTATAACTGGATTTGCCCCAAATGTTATATTTATTGGATCTCCATCGTAATCTTTTTTAAAAATATCAAGTTGATATTCGTTTTGATTATCAATAGCAATTGAATTAAAATATCCTCTACAAAAAAGATTATATGCCATTAGGTTTGTCTATTGTATGTTAAACCGTATTTTTTATTACTGAAATAAATATCCTGACCTCTCAATGTGCCATAAACCTCAACAGCTTGTAATGCGCCTTGCATCATTGTGTTTGTCTTTCCATTAGGAATAACCTTTGAGCCTTGTGGAAGGCTTACAAGTTCAGGACCTCTTTCTCCAACCAAAGCCATTCCACCCGGAGCGAATGTAGTACCGGTAGCAAATGCCTTTTGTTTTGCCATTTGATTTTTCATTGCAGTACCAATTGCAACAAGCGCAATACCAGCAATCAATGCAGTTGTTGGATTGCTAATTAATGTTTTTTGTATAGTAATTAATTCGGCAGCAAATTTTATAAATTGCTTACCAATTCTAATCATTCCATCTGCAAGTATTGTATTTATGCCCTCAAAAAAAGATGATATATCTCCTGATGCTAAACCATTTGCAAGTGATTCAGCAAATAAAACTCCAGCTTCATAAGCGCCATTTTGTAATTCTTCTTGAAGTACTGTATTTATTTTTTGATTTAATGCAAATGCTTCTTTATCTACTGCCCCTGAAATACCACTAAAATCAATTTTAGATTTGTTTAATTTAATCAAACCCATACCACCTAATTCGGCTTGCTTTAATGCAGCTTTCTTAGATTCATTTGCTAATTTTTGCTGGTATCTATCAATTATCGCTTGTTGTTCAGCAGTATAAACAAATTCAAAAGGATTAAGCAGTTTTATAGTTTGCCTACTTTCAAGCATCCTTTTGCCAATCTGCCGATATAATAAATCATCTTGTAGTTCACCTAATTCCGCTTGAAGATTTAAAATTATTTTATCGGTAGGACTAAGCTTTTTATCAGTTATTAATTTCTTTATTACCGCTTCAAAATCATTAACTTTTGCTTTTATTTCTTCTATTGGAGGTAATCCTAAGGATTCTTCAGCAGATAATTTTCTTCTAAACTTGGCAAGTATTTCATCAATAGATTCTGCTGTATCTTTTATTGATTTCTTTGATTCCTTTGATTTTATACCAATTTGACCAAAAAAAGATGTAGCTATATCTGTTGATTTCTGTAATTCTAATCCAAGATTTAAAATTTCTGTATCAAGACCGGTAACTTCTTTTTGAGCAGTAATAACTCTTTGAGAAAATATTTCAATAAACTTAGCAGCACCGGCAGCACCTTGACCAAGAGGTATTGGTTTTGCTTGTTCTTTTGCTAAAGTTGTTTGAGCCTCTTGTAATTGTTTTAATTTTTCTGTTTTAGCAATTGTTAATTCAGCAATTTTATTGGTATATTTTTGGGCAACAGCTTGCTGTATTAATGCTTCAGTATATAATTTTGTTTGATTAGTAATTTGTTGAGTACCTACATTATTTAATGTAAGCAATTCACCATGCTTACCCATCAAATCATTAGCTTGCCTTAAAGCTTCATTTCTTTGCTCTAATGGTAATGTTGTATTTTTTGCTACATCAATGAAAGCTTGCAATTGAAATCCAGTTGCCATTGCTGATTCTTTTGCTTTATTTAATTCATCAGCAAAATCTTTTGTTTTTTGTTTTGCTTCGCCTGATGATTTTACCCATCTTGATAAACCAACGCTTGCAAAAGATATTGCAGAACTAAATAAACCAAATGCTAATCCAACACCTGCTGGACCTGATAATGCACCTACTAATGCTTTTAAAGCACCACCTGTACTGCCAGTTTCAGCTTTTAATCTACCAAAAGATTCAATTAAAGGATTGATGTTGTTGGATATACCTATAAATCCATAGGGAGCATCTTGTGCTATTCTTGATAAATCTGTTAAAGCAAGGCCTGCTTTATTAGCACCAGTTTGTACAGTAGAACCAAAGTTTTTTATGGCTTTATTGGCCTTATCTAATTCACTCGTTAATTGCTTGGTATCAGCACCGACTATAACTTTTACTTCTTCTGCCATTATTTAACTTTGATATTATGCCGTTTAAAAATATCTTCAATCTGCTCTTTAGTTAATGGCGGTTGATTTGATTTAGGCTTTTCTTCAATAGGCCAAAATCTTTCTATACTCCCAAGTGCTTTTGTGCCAGCCATTGATTCTGCCACACGATACGAACCAAATCTAATTGGCAACATATTTTCTTTGTACCTCTCTTGATAACCTTCAACAGCTGCGTAGAACTCTATGGGTAATGATGTATAATACTCATAAGGAGTCCATCCTAACTTACCAAGAGCAAACTTCAGGTTATCATAAGCTTGCTCTTCTATGCTTTTTTTTCTTCTTCAACATTTTCTGCTTCAGAAGATTTAACCAAGTTCTTCCAAGATTGTGTTTCCATAACGCATCTTGAAATCTTATCAGAAATTTCTTCCTTATTTTCCAATTCATCAACCCAATCACACACTTGTTCAAATGTGAAATCAGGCTCTTCTCTTTTTACATACAAATTGGCTTTCAATCCGGCATAAACCATTGCATACAATAATCCTGATATTGTTTCAGTATCATTGTACTTTGCAATTGTTTCAATAGCCAATTGATTAAATTTTAATCCTCTTTCTTTTCCTCCAATTGTGATTTGTAGATAACTCATTTTATTTTATTTTTTTTAATTATGGATAAATGCGTATTTCAATAGTGCAATTAGTTAAAAAATCACCTATTGTTGTTTCTGAATTTGTTACATCAACATCAAGAGTTTGAATTTTTATATTGCTTGAATCTTCCCAATTAGCAGTAGTAAAAACAAAATTACCATTACCACCTGCACCACCATTATCATTTTGATTTATTAAAATGAAAGTTTTAAATTGTGAAAATTGACCTCCTGAACTTTCTATATTATAACTTCCTGCTTGTATTCTTGTAAATGCTAAATCACCAATATTATCTTTGAAAACTTGGTTATCAAATTGTTCATTCAATGTATCCCAAATTAAATTAGCTGCAAATACTTTATATCCCATTAAAATATCTGATGTTGCTTTCTTTGTTGTTGCACTTTGGACTAAAGGTATTTCTTCTGTTCCTGATACGCTTGTTGCTGAAGGTAATTCACTAATCTTTGTTCCCATGTTATTCTATTTCTAAAATTAAACCTGATTCTGTTAAAATATCAATTGAATCTTCTGTCATTATTGAATCAACTTGACCAAATATAGTTAATGTTGGAGTTCCTTTTGGATAAAATGTTGCATTAAAATTACCAACATCATCAAATGAATAAGAAGAAGATACGGCAGAAAAAAATGCCTTACCTTCTTCTATTTCATCACCTATTTGTGGAGTTAGCGGAGTAATTTTAAAACCGAAAATCTCAAAATTTCTTAACAAATTTCTAAATCCAGTTCCTGATAT
>Ga0255144_1000512_pt1 | contig 10326 bp, 12 predicted proteins | sample Atl_Cont_RepA_8h_FD_183633 | JGI IMG/M metagenome (GOLD analysis project Ga0255144, IMG submission 183633) | Freshwater microbial communities from Altamaha River, Georgia, United States - Atl_Cont_RepA_8h | ecosystem: Environmental > Aquatic > Freshwater > River | place: USA: Georgia | collected...
ATCTTATGATTGTAGAAAACGATTTTGCGAAACTGCATTTAAAAATTTCAACTGAGTTTTTGCCAAAAGCTAAATTAATAAAGACTAAATTATGATCAATGAATATTTTTATGATGAGCAGCTGAGATCATACATTCTACAATTTTGCGCAATTTTCACCGGTCTCCAAGTCAAATCAGGGAAGGGTGAAAATGGTGAAATTATTACTGTGCCAGTGCCTATTCACGTCGGCAATAAGGATCGAGTGGTTGCGGCGATTGGCGCAGGGAATACGTTAAATCGTACGTTTTATCTGCCGATCATGAGTGCTTACGTGCAAGGAATTGAACTCGCACCAGAACGTAGGAAAGGCGTTGGATATAAAGATGCTAAGGTATTCATGGAGGCAGGTGGTGTGTATCCAGACGACCTCCGTGTCGCTACAAGAATCATGCCTATACCATATACACTGTCAATAGAATTAGCGATTTACGCGTCTAATACTCAGCAGATGCATCAAATTCTCGAGCAAGTACTAATGCTTTTCGATCCAACTCTGCAGATACAAACTACTGATGCGGCGTTCGACTGGACAAAAATTACGACAGTTGAACTTACTGGCATTAACAATGAGGAAAATTACCCGATCGCAACTGATCGCAGAATTCTCGTGTGGTCACTAAACTTTTCATTACCGATTTGGTTAAGTCCGCCGATGGACGTGCGTGATGAAATTGTGCGTACTATTAAAATTCGTCTTGGTGATTTAGATGGATTTAATCCATTGGAGTTCGATGAAAATGGAGAACTTCAACCATTTCAAACAGTGTATGGTGAGTTTGATGTAACTGGAGAACAATAATCTTCATAGGAATACATACAGCTTTATGTTGATACTTCTAACTAATCTTTATGAAAAAAGGACTCAAAAGAGTCCTTTTATTTTACATCATGAAATTATTATTCTGGTAGTGAATCGCCTTCAGTCTCATCCCAATCATATTTCCAGTCTTCTTTAGTTGTTTCTTTCCAATCCTGTTTGAAATCTTGTTTAAGACCAGGAATTGTTGCAAGCATGTCTGCTATTTCTGTGCCCATTGCTATCTCCTTTAAAATAGATAGTGATACCAATTATGTACCAATACTAATATTTACTAATTTTTAAAAATTGAATCAATTTTTTATCGCAAATGCGCTTCAAAACGTTAGTAAAACCCGGAAAAAGCATAAATACTTCATCATAATTTAAGAAAACTGTAATCGATTAAATTACAGATAATTAGATAATATTTGATTAGGAGAGTTATCATGCCAACTTTGGTCGCACCAGGAGTATCAGTATCAATAACTGACGAATCCTTCTACATCCCGGTTTCTGCCCCAACCGTTCCTCTTTTCTTCGTTGCAACCGAGGCAGGTAAAACACAACCAAATGGCATCACACCTGCTGCTGGTACTAATGAGCATTCTGTTGTTAGAACAGTAACTTCAATCGGCCAAAGCACACAGCTTTTCGGAATTCCAAAATTCCGTGAAACATCTGGTGGTCTCGCCCAACATGGTGATGCTCGCAACGAATATGGTCTTTTTGCTCTAAATCAGTTTTTAGGAATTGGTAATCGTGCTTTCGTAGTTCGTGCCAACGTTGATCTTCGTGATCTATCACTCACTGAAGACGTTCCAGTTAAAATTGCCCCAACTACACCAACATACTCAGGCGTGGGCAATGGCGTTCTTTCTGGCGTTACTGTTGGTGCAAAAACTATTGTTGAAACAATCACAGTGACTTGCGTAACAGGTGGCGCTACTGCTTTATTCGCGGTCGAAGGTTCAGCATCAGGCTTAATTGGTACAGTTTCTGCAGGTTCATCATTCAGCTCAACCCGCGTTAACTTCAATTTATCCTCAGGTTCAACTGCCTTCACGATTGGCGACAAATTCACATTAAGCTTCGTGTACCGTGAAAATGGTTTCGTGGCTGGTTCATTGAATCATTCTGGTCGCTACAACGGCACAGCCGGAACACCAACAACAGGCAATGGTCTCTTAAACAATTTAGGCATTGACGCTTTAGTTGTTCCAGAAACATGGACACTTGAATTTACCGATGCCAACAACTTCACAGTTACTGGTTCAGTAAGTGGCCCATTCACCGGTGGCCAAGTTAACGTAGCATATGACAACAACTACATCACCTTTATCATCAATTCAGGTTCAGTGGCATTCTCCGCTGGAGATACCTTTGAAGTTACAATTGCTACAAAAACAATCTCTGATCCTCTTGGCGCCAACGATGCCGCTAAGCGCGTCGCTATCGCAACAGCTCTCCAAGCTGAAATCAACTCAAACCAGGAAGTTCGTTCAGAACTGTATGAGTACAACTTAATTCTCGCCCCTGGTTATCCTGAGGCAGTTGACGAATTACTAGCTCTTTCTACCAGCGTGAATGATGAAGCATTCGTGATCGCTGATACTCCAAATGATAAGACACCAGAGCAAGTTGCACAATGGTCACTCACCTCAGATCGTAAGAGCAGCTCTTCAGTTGCTTACTACTATCCATGGGGTCTTGCTTCAAACCTGGATGGTAAAGACGTTGTCTGTGCCCCATCAGGTATCGCTCTCCGCACATATGCTTACAGCGACAATCAGGCCTATGTTTGGTTTGCTCCAGCTGGCGTACAACGTGGTTTAATCACTGGCGTAAGTCAACTTGGTTATGTGTCTGGAACACTTGGTTCAGCTACAACCTTCGTTGAAACAAACCTGAACTCAGGTCAGCGTGATAATCTTTATGAATCATTTAAGAATATCAACCCATTATGCTTCTTCCCTGGCCGTGGTATGTTGGTGTGGGGACAGAAGACATCCGCTACTGCCGCTTCAGCGCTTGACCGTGTAAACGTTTCACGTCTGATGATGTACATCAAGCGCAATTTACGCAAAGGTGCTCAGCCATTCGTGTTCGAACCAAATGATCCTATCACCCGCGATAATCTTAAGAGTGCGGTCGATGGGTTCCTGAATGATATTCTGATTAAGCGTGGTTTATATGATTTCGTCAGTGTTTGCGATGAAACAAATAACACGCCAACCAGAATTGACAGAAATGAATTGTGGATAGAAATTGGAGTCCGTCCAGTGAAGGCAGCTGAATTCATTTATATTCCAATTACTATTTTGGCAACTGGTGCTGAATAATCATTAATTTGATTAGTAAAAGGGAGCAATTTGCTCCCTTTTTCATTTCCCTCGCAAAACTTTTAGTAATATTTTTAGTTTTTTGATAAATAAGATATCAGAATTCAGGTAACTGAAACCTATTCGTTTAAATGGAGATATTAATATGGCAGTCCTCACACAAGTTGGTATTCCAGGTTCAGGAAATGGTATCCTGGCACCAAAACTCAAACACCGCTTTCAGGTGAAGTTTGTTGGTATTGCTCGCCTCGCTGGAAACAATGGCAGAGATTTACAAGCTCAGGTCATTAATGCTTCACGTCCACAGCTTGAATTTGAGACTGTGCAATTAGATCGTTATAACTCACGCGCTTATGTTGCCGGTAAACACACATGGTCACCACTCTCATTGACAATTGAAGATGATATCACTGGCGCCGCCGCTTTCGTGATTCAGGGTCAGCTTGAGACACAACAACGTTTAATTGGTGCTGATCTTGCAAATGGCAACTGGTTAAATTCCGAGCCAACAGCTTCTGGTTATAAGTTTGCGACATTACTCGAAATGCTTGATGGTAATGAAGGTGTTGTTGAGCGCTGGACAGTTGAAGGTTGTTTCATTCAGGCTGTAGATTGGAATGATCTTGATTACTCAGCTTCTGAAGCAGCTCAGATTTCATTGACAATTCAGTTCGATCATGCACGTCAAGAACTTCTTGGTCAAGGTTTAGGTTCTGCTATTGGCGGTACTATCTAAGCTTAATTGATTTAAAACCAATAATAGGACTCGTGTGAGTCCTATTATTTTATCTACCAAAAATGTGATTTTGGAAAATAGTTAATTTGTGTAAATATAGATCAGTGAACTCTTAAAAGAATCCTATGGCCGACATTTCAAAATTACTTTCTAATAATAAAATTTCTTTAGAAAAACAGGCATCAGATATTTTTTCTGCGCAAGTAGATGAATTTGGACGGATGCAAATTGGAAAAAAATTAGGCAATATAGGAAAACCTGCAGGTGGCCCAAATAGCGTTACTCCAGGAGCTTTAGCTACAAATTTAAGAAATAATGGCTTTCAATCATCTCTGTATGCTTCAGAGATGGTCAAATACGCGCCAAAACACCGTTTTCTCTTTAAGGTCGAATTCACATTTGCTCCAGCTTATCAAAAAGTTGGCCAAGATGCTCGAAAAGTTTTTGAATATGCCGTCAAGCAGATTGATCGCCCAACAATAACATTTGACTATGAAGAAGTCAACTTTTACAATTATAGAACTCAAGTACTTAAAAGAATAAATTATCAACCGCTGAACATGGAATTTTATGATGATCAGCAGAATGAGGTATTATCCTTTTTTGAAGAATATCGCCGAGCTCATTCCCCGATGGCTAGAATGAAAACGCTGAATAGTCCTGCTGCTTTTTCGCCACAAAATTTTCAAGAACAGGGCATGAATTTCACAAGTCCAAATGATCGTTATGCTGGAAATTATTATGCAGCTTCTTCTGGTCATTTAGCTTATCGTGACGGTGGCGCTCAAGAGATGGTGTATCTGGAAAAATTAAAGATTTATCAGATTTTCCAAAATGGCATGAAAACTAACGTCTTCACATTTTTAAATCCAAAAATTCAACTATTCGATTTAGATGATGTTGACGCAGAAGGCGGTGCCGGCAACGTGATGCGAGTGTCATTTATTTATGATGCTTTATCGATTGATATGGTTTCAACTGAGCAAGCGGGCATAAAAAATTGGTCTGCACTTGACTTAAATGGCGGCGGACAAATTTTTGGCCCTCCCGCCCCATCACCTACTGCCGGGCCTGATAAGCCTGCAGGCCCATTAACCAATTTGGCGCTCGGTATCGGTAAGAAAATTGCAAACACTGTCGCCAATACGGCCATTTCAAATACTGTCAACAAAATTAAATTACCTAGGCAATTACCTGGTGTTGAAGCAACTACAAAAAGAATTGGGCAAAATATTTTAGGGAATGCAGTTTCCGGAAAAGTTAATCAAACCTTTGCGAGAACTTCTCCTGGAGTAGCAGTTGACAGCGCCGGTACCAATCCTACCAAAGTCGAGACATCTGGACCCGGACCAAACATTCAATCTTATTAAACATTTTTAAAATCCGTAAAAATATTTTACTTTTTACGGTTTTAGCCTTTGCGCGTGTAAATAATAGATTATGTTAATCGCTATTAAAGCCTCATTAATATTGGGAACTCCATAAGATATGGGAACAATGAAGGGTAGATTTATTCCTAGAAATCCTCAGAAATATATTGGCAATCCAAACAATATATTTTTCAGATCAAGTTGGGAATTAAAATGCTTAAAATTTTTTGATACTAACCCATCAATTCTAAGATACGCATCTGAAGAAATTGCCATCCCATATTTGAAGCCAACTGATGGCAAGATACACAAGTATTATCCAGATTTTTTAATCATTTATAAGGATAAACAGGGAAATATAAAGAAGGAATTACTCGAAGTTAAGCCAATGAAAGAAGTAAGATTGACTGAAAAATCTAATACTTATGATAAACTTTCAATCGCGATTAATGAAGCTAAATGGCGTTCAGCCATGGCGTTCGCCGCTCAGCATGACATGACATTCAGAATTCTGACGGAAAAATCAATATTTCTAAATACGGCACCTTCTTCACCTAACCTAAAGAAAAAAGTTTAAGCCAAAATGAAAATAACATTCAAGCAGTTCATCTCAGAATCTTATACGCCTGGACAAAAATATTCATTGGCAGTTATTCCTGAAATCAAATATGTGCCAGTGAACATTATTGAACGCCCATTGGCTCAGGACGGTAGAGAAGTTTTGGATGTTAGTGATGAGGTTGCTAGAAATATGGATTTTTCTGAACCTATTGAAGTTACTGTTTTTAGGTATGGAAATTCAGAAGATGACACAGCGCCGAACGTATCTCTTGACAATGGTCATCATCGAGTGGCTGCTGCATTACGTACAGGAAGAAAGTGGTTACCAGCCATTGCTAAAGCCCGCAATGCCAAAGGTGAAAAAATCAATGCGCTGATTGAACTCTCAAAAGAAATTGAAAAACACGTTAAATGATTAAAATGAAAACTACATTCAAACAATTTTTAGTAGACTCGATTCAAGACAAAGGAATTTTCAAAGCCATTTTTATTATTGGAATTCCTGGAGCTGGCAAAAGTTACACCGCAGAAAAAATCAAAGGCGGCGTTGAACCAAGGATTGTCAACACCGATAAAGCTTCTGAATTTCTGGCAGCTAAAAAAGAAATGCCACTAACCAGTGAAACCTGGAAATTATTTTTTAGTGATGACGCGCGCAGAATTACTAAGGGTGCTTTACAGAACTATCTAAATGGCATGCTGCCGCTGTTTATTGACGGCACCTCGAACGATGCCTCAAATATTCTTCACCGCGCCGGGATCCTCGAATCTCTTGGCTATGACGTCGGTATGGTTTTTATTGATACTCCACTTGAAACTGCAATGAAGCGTGCTGAACTGAGAGCTCAAAAAATAGGCCGAAGCGTTGATCCAGAGTTTATTGAACATGTGCATCAGTCAGCTGAGGAAAATAGAAAATATTTTCAAAGTAAATTTGGATTTTTCATCACGGTCAAAAATGACGATAACGAGCTCACCGATGAGGCGTTAAATAACGCATTCAAAAAGACAATGTCATTTTTCTCAAGTAAAGTTGAAAACCCAGTTGGGCAAAGATATATTAAATCTCTTAAGGATAACAACCAGTCATATCTTGCGCCAACGATTATCAGCAAAGAAGAGTTGGCCAAAAAAATAGAAGGATGGTACAAATCATGATTTCTTTTAAAGAATTTCTTTTGGAATCAGAAGATCCCAAACATATTGCGGAAACTATAAAGCGCGATTGTTCTAATTTTTTATTAGAACTGCATGGAGTTATACCAGTATATCGTGGTCAGAATGTTCCAACTGTCTTTAAAAAATATACCGTTAATAAAAATAGGCAGCCAAAAAATCTTAATCAAGAAATTCACGCGGCTTTAGATGAAGCCTTTGAAAAAATGACTGGCATTAGGTATCGCTCTGAATCTGTTTTTGCTTCTGGCTGTAAGAAGACTGCAAAAGAATATGGCAGACCTTGTTTATTTTTCCCAAAGGGGAAGTATGAATATATCTGGTCACCAATAATTAATGATCCATTCGAGTGGTTCAATTTAGCTAAATCATCTTATGCCGTTAAAGACGGTTATATTGAATACAGCCCCCTGCATGAGTCACAATATCTTGAAGACATAAAAAACTTTATTATCTCCGGTGAAGCAAATTATGAGCATAATACAAATTTAAGAGAAGCAATTCTAAGTTTGAATGAAATTATGTTTTATTGTAATAATTATTATTTGTTACCAATTGATGATAACATGAAACAAGTGGCTGAGGAAGTCATCATGCTTTTAAATCAAAAATAAATTATGATTACTTTCAAGCAATATCTTCAGGAACAGACTGACGAGTACTTAGACGATCCAAGTCAAATTGCATCAATAATTAAGCGCGACTGCTTGCCATTCTTGAAGGAAATAGGAGATAAACTACCATTATATCGCGGAATTCTTTCTAGACATTCCGCTTTAACGCGACGTAAAGTGAGAAAAGATAGAATACCAAAAGATACTTCTAAGGAAGTTCATCATGTTTTAAATTTAGCATTTAAGCAATTAAGTGGAATTAATTATCGTTCTGAAGCAGTATTTGTCACGCATAACAAAAATGTAGCGCTAGATTATGGCGCCATACACATGATTTTTCCGATTGGGAATTTTGATTATGCTTGGTCACCAAAAATTAATGATGCGTTTGAATGGTTCGCGCAGGGCGATTTATCTAATGCTGTACTAAAAAAGCAGATAGAATATGATCCAGAAAATCTAAACAAATATTATGATGATGTATTTGAATTTATTGTTTCTGGAAAAGCCAAATATAAATTCAATACTGGTTTACAAGATGCCGCCGCCTGGCGCCAGGAAATCATGATTCACTGTGATGAATATTATGCCCTTCCAGCTTGGGGTTCATATGACGATTTGGCATCAGATGTTTTGGAAATTTTAAAAGTTAAAATGAAAGAAGAATAATATGTTAACATTTAAGCAATATCTTCTAGAACAGAATAATTCAATTAAAAATACTTCAACCGCTGAAGAGGTTGCTGAAATTATAAAACGAGATTGCGCGCCATTCTTGAAGGAAATAGGCGATAAATTGCCATTATATCGTGGCAGTAAAAAACTTCTTTTGTGGACTACAAAAATGTCCGTAAGAAAAGATAGAAAACCAATGGACGCCTCATTAGAGTTGCATAACACATTGAATACTGCTTTACAAGAATTAAGTGGAATTAATTATCGAACTGAAGCCGTGTTTGCAACTGGGTCTCGCAGATCTGCGTATGATTATGGAAATTCTTACTTATTTTTTCCGATAGGAAAATTTAATTATGCTTGGTCACCATTAATCACTGACGCATATACATTTTTTGGACAAGGCAGTGACTCAGAAGCGGTAGAATCTGGAGAACTAGTTTACTATCCAGAAAATCGTTCAAAATATCTCGACGATGTTTTTGATTATGTTATGTCAGGAAAAGCAATGTATAAATTTGATACTGGCTTACGTGATGCTGCCACCAGCAAAAATGAAATAATGTTTGCATGTGATGAGTATTATTTGGTTCCTGATCATCCTGAAGCAATTCCGTCTGATGATATTCTAAAATTACTGATTTGAAAACGTGAATAGAAAATAAATTATGAAATTATCACAATTATTTGAAAGTAATAATGGTTATTTAACGCTCGTTGAGCTGCTAAAAAGAAACTGTAAAAAGAATTTTGCAAGTTTATGTTCAGGGCGGGTGCAACCGCTATATCGCGGAATGGCGGTGGCCGCATCAGAATATACATCGACCGACAAAGGTTACCGTTTTTTGATAACGGCCGAAAGAAAAACACGAAGAAGTTCTACGTTCACAGACGGAAATAATATATTATTATCATTTGCGTCTAACCACTCGTCATGGCACAATGTGCCCCCAAGAGAATATTCGAGTTTTATGACACCATCTTTTTACGATGCCAAGCTTCATGGTTATCCATGGTTAATAATTCCCTATGATTCAGTCGATTCATACGCCGTAATGTCAACTGATTTTAATTATTCTGTGCCAGATATCTCTCCCTTTACACGTCTTCAGGATGCAATAAGAAAAGCACAGGATCATATGATTGATGAATTTGATGAAGAATTAAAAAACTTAATTTCGCGTGAAGAATTAAGTTTCCCACGTGATCACATGTACTCGCTTGATGACATTAAAAAATTATCTAATTCAGTTAAGCAGTTAATGGATTATGTGAATAAGCATGAAGATTTATTCTCATTTAACAATGATGAGTTATACCATCTGCAACACGCCTTAAATGATGTAAAAAACGCACTTCGCGATATAGAAACTGAATTCGGTGATGATCTCTGGGATTGGTTAGAAAATAATTTAATACCTGAGCAGCTCGGCGTTGAAATTTTTAATTTTGACCAGCTTAATAGACTGCCAGCATCAGGCGAGGTTTGGTTTGTTGGGCCATACGTTGCTATAACAGGAAATGATCCAAAAGATCGAGAAGACCTGATTAATTCTGAATGGCTGGCGCAACTCTGCCAAGACGTGCTTAAATCGTAATCGTAAAAGGTCGTTAATAATGAAAACTTTCAAGCAGTATCTATTTGAACAAGACAAAAGTGCTGAAGAAATAGCAGAGATAATTAAACGCGACTGTTCGCCATTTTTAAAAGAATGGGATCATCAGAATCCACTATTTCGTGGTTCTAAAATTAATTCAACCTTTGAGAAATTCATAGTTGATAAAAATAGAAAACCGAAACATACGTATGGCCCAATACATGATGTGTTAAATGATGCAATGCATAGCATGACTGGAATTTATTATCGGTCTGAAGCCGTGTTCACTACTGGTGATGTTAAGATCGCTGAAGAATATGGAACTCCATGCTTATTCTTTCCGATAGGGCGATATAATTATCTTTGGTCATATAATGTTATAGATGCTTATAACTGGTTTAATTTGCCGCTATCTA
>Ga0255144_1000515_pt1 | contig 10254 bp, 2 predicted proteins | sample Atl_Cont_RepA_8h_FD_183633 | JGI IMG/M metagenome (GOLD analysis project Ga0255144, IMG submission 183633) | Freshwater microbial communities from Altamaha River, Georgia, United States - Atl_Cont_RepA_8h | ecosystem: Environmental > Aquatic > Freshwater > River | place: USA: Georgia | collected...
ACAGAGGACCTGCTGTTGGCAATTTGACTCTGATCTTAGCTGCGTTAAACTCTAGACCAGAATTAGTGTCCAGATTAGCTGATATTGTTGCCGTGGAAATGGCGATTCCATCTCCGGCGGTTAGGAATGTAGAAGGGTTGAGTATTGACTCAGTGACGTTGACCGAGCTTGGAATCTCTCCGACCCTCTCCTGCACTAGATTTCCATCTGTGTCGATCCATATACCAGAATCAGAACCTAGCGGGTTGGATGCCTGGGGTGTAAGCGCTAGACCTGTCGGATCTATCACCCCTGTTACTCCTAGATCTCCATTTAGCTGTAAGGCTTTATAGCCAGCACTCGCGTTTATCGTGAGTGGAGTGCCATCTACGATGGTTATCGAGTTGCCTTGATCGTACGCTTGCTGTAAAGAGACCAACGATCCGCTATCTACGGTGTATAGACCACCAATACTCGCCAGACGAAATCGCAAGACGTCGCCATCGACCAAGTCCTCATCCATGGTGATTGTGGAGTATGCTGCACCTGCGGTCGCACCCTCGGAGTAAGATACGCCGACTCTGAGTATTTGACCATTAAGAGCAATCTCGAGCTGACCGGATCCACTGATGTAGTATGCCTGCGCACTACCATTCCTGGTATCGACCGGTATGGTTATCCCGTACGGCGCCGGATGATCACCCGATACTGTATAGTACTCCTCGTAGATGTTCCTGGTCGCTGGGAATGCTGAGTGATGACGAATCAGAGATCCGCTCTGTATCGAGTAGAGGACGACAACATCTTGATCGGTCGGTACACTGTTCGTCGCGGTGACATACACCGCACCCGCAGCGTCAGTATCCTGATAGCTAGAAGAGGTCTGACGATTGGTGAAGGTCTTGTTTGCTGCTCTGTTCACTCTCACCCAAGCGGACTCGTCCGTGCTGATCGCGATGCCCGACGTAAAGTTAGAGACGTCTAACATGTTTATCGCGGACGATCCTGGGATCAAGATGTAGACGTATCCCGATGGACTGCGAAAGTTCAGCTTGCCGCCGTAATAGTCTACTGTTACTTGCTCGTTGACAATTATATTGCGATTCTGACTGGTCTCGTTGTCGTTGCATGTCCAGGAGCCAGAGTTGGGTATCGATGACCCGTCCCACGTGTAGATGCTTGTACCGGATGCGCGAGATAGTAAGACTAACCTATTCTCCCTCAGGAGGTAGGTTTCGTCGAACGATACAACACTCGGCGATATCGCACCGGATCCGTTGCGATCGATGTCGATCACCAAGGCCGTGTTCGCCGCCAAAGTGTAGGAAGACGATAAGTTGATCGTCTGAGACGGTGATCCTGGCTTAGAAACTGTCAGCGTACTTCCGCTGACGTCGATCACCTGATTCGATCCAGAAGTCGTGTTCCTAAAGATGGATCTGCCGGAGATCACGAGGTCGCGATCCTGAACTCGATCAGCCATCATGGCCGTGAGCCTTGAAGCTCTAGTCGTCAAGCTGTCTGAACCGCTACTATTGAAGTCTGAGTATCCGTAGACCATGTTGTTCGTCGCGTTCGGTACGACGTACAACGGATGAGTCTCAGCCAGCGATCCCATACCAATGAACCCGAGAAGATTCTCCGTGTCCGGCTCGTTGATGTTGATCTCTTCGCCCTGAACTACCTCGACGGCACCAAGGTTGGTCTTAAGTATCACCTTAGCACATGTGATAGTTGCGGTGGCGATATTCGGCGAGAAAGTACCGCCGCTGTAGGCGATCTGAAACACCGTGTCACTCCTGACGTTCACCAGGTAGTCGCCGTTGATGTTGTACGGCAGTATCGGTGTGACATTGGAGATGCTGACCTTCTGACCAGAAGCCAGACCGTGATTCGCGGACTCAACCTGAAAAGAGCTGCCTACTGCGTTCCTAGAACCGGATGTGATAAGCGCCCACGAAGCGGTTGCCGAGGATGTGGTTCCGGTGACGTTTGTTGCGATAGTTACAGTTGTACTGTCGATAACTTCAACTTGATAGACACCGTCAAAAGCCGTCGCGCCCGCTAGAACGATCCTGTCACCACTTATCAGGTTGTGAGCAGTGCCGAACGTTACGTTAGCATTGACTCCGTCTGCTTTATCGACAGCAACCGATGTCTCGTACCTGATCGCGATGCTGGACACGGTCTCGATAGTGTCTAATCGAGTAGCAAGCCAATACATGTCGCCGCCGGCGTCGTATATGTCGATCGAGTTGCGACTGTCAACTTGTATATCGCTGGAGGTGTACACACCTTTGGTGTATACCGCACTACTTACACCAGCTGAACCCGTATATGCCCCTTCGAGCTTCACAGATATAGCATCGCTGGGCGTGTTTGTTTCTGTTCCAGTGCCGTTGGCCGTGGTGTAGAAACCTACCACTCTGGCATAGTGATATTCGCTATCGCCCTTCTGCTTAATCCAATCACCCTTGTTGAGGTACTGAAAAGAACCAACCGCACCGTTAACGTAGGATGCGCCGTTGACGAACGTGACCGCGGTATCCAGGGCATTTATCTTCTGATTGCGGACCATCTGGATCCACATCACCTGGTTATTTTGCAGCGTCTTAGATCCCGCTCTCATTATTATGTCGCGCGGATCGTTCATCTTGCTGTAAATGATGTCGTCGGTCCAAGTTACTAGACCAATGGAATTCTCGTCGTGTATCCATTTTCCCTTAGATTTTAAACTTGAACCAAGTGCATCGTCGTAGACCTTTATCAAGCTCAAGTCACCGGTGCTCTCGTACCAGTATGTTGTGCCGGATAGCTCTACCAGCTTTGTCATGACAGCATCCATCCACTCTTTAAGGGTCTGGATGTTCTTGTCGCCTCCCTGGAAGGGATTAGGAAGAGACGAGCTGTTTATGATCGATGGTGGTTCGCTCCTGGCATACTGAGGTTCAGGCAGCGGAGGGAACTGAAAGCGGTTGTTAGGATCCGGCGAGGTTCCACCTGTCCCAAGACGATACATCAGATTTCTGCAATCCGTTATGTCAGTTATCGATGAAGAGTTCATACCGACCTTCGCGATCGGTATTGTTCCCTGCGGGAAGCCAGCAGTAGAGACTCCGGCCTCGATCACAAGAACTGCCTCTGTGTTGATTACCTGATTAAACTCGCCGCCTTCTCCACCGTTCAGGTCAACGTCCCAGAAAGCTCGCGTATCTGGTGCCGCGCCGATCGTGCTCAACGTCACGTAGATGTAATTGGTCACGCCAGTGCGAAGCTCTTGCCCGAGCACTATGGGCTGCGATAGGGTGTTGCCCTCTGGAAGACCCGAGAAGAAACTTCCAGCTGTCGCTGTAGAGTCATATAGAACCGAGTCAGCAACTGTTATGGAGACACTAGTAGTTCCTATAGACTGAGGCGCATTCGCGATCTCAAAACCCTTTAATATCAAGGGATTGTTGCCAACAAAAGTTCGTATCATCTCTCTGAAGTCGGAGGCAACGTAAGATTGCACTGACAAAAAATCAGCAAGGTCGATACGTTGCTGAGAACCAATGAGTAAGCGACTTAAAACCGCCATGATATACTCCGCGTATCTATTGCGTTTTGAAAGATCATCTTTAGCCCGCACTGACTTAAGATTTTATAGTGACCGACCTTCTTGAACCCCTCATCTTCGAAGTAAGAGTGTTTGAACCAGATATCAGGTTTGGTCTGGGTTTCAGATTTTACAGTTTTGTGATGATTAAAGTCTATCATGCTGATAATAACCCCTAATTCGCTCATGAGTTCCGAGTATCCCTAAGCGACTTAAAAATTATACAGTACTTATCACTAGGTTGACAGACCGAGGAGTATTGAGTTCTCGTCGGTTTCCGAGTAGATATCGAAGTCTGAATAGTATAGTTGAGGATAACGGATAGCATATTCAAGGAAAACTCCGACGCTCTTGACCTGCGATATCAGATCTTGTAGTATTTGCCGAGCCATACTGGGATCAGAAACGTAGAATGCATACTCTTTTCCTAGTCCGCTAAGAATATATGCACCTTTGCGACGTATGGCTGTTATAGTCGAACCCACGTCGTGATTGTACTTGAAAACGTAAGCGGGATCGATTGCCAAAGATCCGTTGGTAGGTTTATATAGGTACCTTACTGGCCCTTCCTGAGTATTCAGTCCATAGTCGAATATGAGCAAACCTTGCTCGTTTGGTATGTTGTTCGGAGTGTCTATGCTCAAGTTTAGTACGATATTTCCGCGCTTTATCTCCTGTGCGACCGTTCCAGTATAGGACGAGACGATGAACGGCGCAGATGTGTCGTACATATAAGGACCAAGTATGCCTGTGTCGGCGATGCTTGAGGTCAAATATATCTGCGATCCCTCTTCTGCTAGACCGACTCGCTGTATCCTGACAGTTCCCATCGATCTCGGCGCCATCGCGTCGCTGCTGGATTGACAGGTGAACGTGGTCGCATCTATGACCTCGATGACCTGAAATACGCCGTTCATCGGGTCTGGAGTTGGAGTCAAACCGTAGATCATCACTGATCCAGCCATGCTGATTTCGTGCGGGACTGTTGTCTCAACCGTGAGCACACCCTGACTGTTAGACTCAATGCTCGCGATGCCGAGATCGACCACGCCGGCAGCTATTGGAAGCGAAGGCGTTATCCCTGACAGAACATATCCGCCTGTCACCTGTGTCTTTGACGTATACGAGAACCTATGACTTCGAACGTCAAAGTCAGTCTCGATGCTTAGAGTTGTGATCTCATCTATCGAGTCAGTCACGATCCTGCACTTGACTTCCTCCGTCGGCTGAAGTACGAACTGTCCGGCGGTAGGCCAATCCTCGGCCTGATCGACTTGTATCGAAGTGTTTGAGATCCTATCCGTCATCGTAGCTATTGGTCCGTTAAGATGAGCAGATCCCTTTAGGTTGCGCCTCACTACCGGTGGGGTCGAAGGCATCTCGATCAGGATCTTTCCTGGTTCAGTCTCCCAGACCACTGATCTATTGTCTCGAGTGTATACTACTATCTTCTCTGGTCTTATGAATCTGACGTAAGAGTCAGGATTGGAGAGATGATTAAAGCTTCCAGCCGTACCAAATAAATTCTGAAATTCAAAGTAATTGTCGGCGACGTTGACGCTGGTAACGGTGAATGAGCCTGAATTGCCGGTCATGTCGATGATGACCCTGTCGCCTGGCATTATCTGAAAGAGGTTGGGGCCTGCGCCTGAAACGTAGGTGTAGCGCATCGTGTCGCCGACCTTGGTTATCAACCACTCTGTGTCTATACCTGATCCAGAACTACTTATAAAACCATTGAACTGCAGTGCTATATCAGCCCTTCCGCCGGTCACCATGATGGATCCCTTAGACCCGATGGTCTTAGTGAATATCCTGACGTAGTTATGGCCCGTAATCTTGTCGTTGAATACTATCCCGAAGCTGTACTTTGCCTGTCGATTTATAGCAGCAACAACCTCTTCCGCCGTTACGTTGTTTATGTCGTCAACATCGGTCGCGTTTATTTCTACGCGTTCCGCTTGATAGTTGTCGACCATGTACTCTATCTCCCAGCCATCACTCATGTTGAATGAACCAGGAACGGTCGAGGAGGTAAAAGCGGTCGTGGACTCCTTGAAGAAGAATATATCGAGAAGCTGATCGATCACTGCCTTGACCTGCCTTGGTTGATAGGCCAGTATAGGCACGTACCTCCTCAAGGTCGGATCATCCATTCCGACTACTTTAGGTCGCGATATTTTATAGTTAGCTGCTAGTCGATCAAGATACGGTCGAGACGCAGTCGACACGAAGAATTGCTTGCGCACCTCCATTATTAGGTCCGCGATGTACTGGTCAGATTCGCCTATCGCTTCGATCAGGGATCTCCAGTTTGGGTTCTCCCTAGTGTTGAAGTATGGATTCAGCGCATTGTGTATCTGATCTACTGCAGTTTTATTAGTCGTCATCTGCGGCCTCAAGATAGACTTATAAGATCTGGTGAAGTGAGCGCCTTTTCATTCTCGCTCACGGGTATCCTCTCGAGAGAAGGGGATGGATCTGAGAATGTCACCGCATCGACGCCGATTATACTTTTTACCCTCTTGATTATCTCAGATAAAATGACGTCCTCGCCTACTCCGAGCGCCGACACGTATGAGATCACGGTCGACTTGATGTCGTTCGTGATGTCGTTTAAGTTGACGCCGTCCCTGGTTGTGATAATTAGGATCATCGATACAGTCTTGATCAGCGGAGGTAAGGGCTCTATTGTTGAACCGACAGCTCTCTGACCCGAATAGGTTGAGGAGTCTGGTTCGTATCCATCTATAACTCTCTGAACCGTCCTCATCAGACCGGTGTAGTAAAGATAGCCATCGATGCCGGTCGCGTTTCCTAGCGGAAAATCAATCTTGCCTAACGATTGTATCTTCGTTCCGTAGTCGCTAGAGATCTTGTATGTCCTATCGCTCGGTGTCGCGTAGACTACCCTTCTGTCGAAGTTAAACCTGCTTATCGAGGTGTTCTCGATCACGCGTATGCTTTCGTATAGTGAAAGTTCATTCTCTAACAAGTAGAAACCATCGAGCCTAACTGATAGACTGATATCTGCTTGATTAACCCCGTCTGGGTTGGTGATCATCAGATATTGAGCACGATCATCGATGTCAGATCCCCACTCCGTAACTGTCTTGTTTCCGGAGTTTATGCCGGTGAACCAATCTTCGTCGGTGATAGTGTCTATGATCAGAGAATCTCCAGCAAGAACAGAGTCGCACTCGTAAATTTTTAGGTCATCGACGCTCAACAAGACAGAGCCCTTGTCGATGTCCGAAACGAAATTGCATACTACTCCCTGACTAACACCAGATGGCCCTCTATACACCTGACCGAGGGTCAAGACGGTATCTGTCTTATTAGCGACCTGCGCGAAGTATCCGTCTCCGTCATCTACGCTGCGCACCCAGTCGCCGACAGATACGTTACTAAAGGTTCCACTCACACCGGTAACGAGGTTGCTGCCGATTGTCCAAGTAGCTGAGAAGTCTATGTAGTTCAGAGGAGCATAGGTGTTGAGTTCCTCGAAACCGTTAGAGTTTTGAACGATGATCGATGAGTTATCGATACCAAGAATCCGGAATCTTCCTCTGTTGTTAGCGTTAAAACTGAGACCCGAGATCTCTACAAAGTCATCCACGCAGACACCACAGTCAGCAAAGTTTGGAGCAGTACCCTGAGCCCTCTCTATCCTGTAGAGATCTTTAAAGTCTAGACTGGTGATCTTGTACTGTGTCTGAGAGTTGCCGTTTAGTATACAGTTGCCAACGTACGAGGCGTCAGGGGTCGTCACCGAGAACTTGAACTGCTTGCTGTTGGGCGTGTGTGTTACCGTAAAATTACCGGTTAGGCCTACAAGGCCCGTATCACTGATGGTCACGCTATCTCCGATACTGAAGCCGTGATCCACGCTTGTATCCGCGGTTGCAACGTTCGTGCTGATGACGATATTGCACCTATTTAGTGCTGCATGCTTCAACCTAAACCTGGTCATGATCGCAGGAGATATCGACATATTGCCAGTTAAGCTGGTAAAGATGCTCGTCATGATCCTGCCGTTAGGGTTGATGACGTCAATGTACCTCGATGTCGAGTTAACGCTCAATATGGGCATACCAGATATCTCAGCCGCGCCCGTGGACTGTGACTGATTACCCATTGGCCAATTTGTTACAAGATGAGTATCGCCACTGCTAGGCCAGACGTTCACGACGTCCCCGGGTTGAACCAAGGAAAGACTTGTTCCAGGCTCAAGAGATGAGATCATAAACTTTGAAAAGTCAGTATCAGCTGTTAGAGATGCGGACAACTTAGAAGCGATCTCGTTGGGTGAGTCTGTACTTAGGATATTGACCTCGATCTTATACGTTGCAAGGTTGTACGGCGTACCGATCGTGTTGTCGGGTGTCGTTCCTGCACTGTCGACATCGAACCACACCGCGAAGGTGGGAGTGGATCCAGGAGAGTTAAAGGCTGGGCCTGTTATTAGGAAGTAATCTGCTTGATTGGGCAAGGTGTCTACTGCTAGTGACACGGTAAAAGGTGTGCTGCTATTACCAGCTGAGAAGTCATACGCTCTTATCCTAGACGATATCAAGGTTCCACTGGAGTCGTAGGTGAACGTCTGTGTGCTCTGGGTCTCCACAGATGTGACCGTTCCGCCGTTGCTAGTCGTGTCGGTTCCTGGAGAAGTAAACTGAAAGGTGTTCGATCCTGGGATTAGTACCGTCCAAGTACCGTTGAACGCTGGGACGTCGATGATGCCGGATATCACTATCGGTTGTCCTGCTAACATTGTGTGGTTGGACGATAGAGTCACTGTAGCAGTACCGCTAGTTCTTACTATGGATTGTATAGAATACGTCTGAACTTTACCGTTGATTAGCGATTTAGCTCCACCCGGGTTGTGCGTCCATCTCCATACAGTGCCAGAAGCTGCACCATAGGTCGCCGATACGTCCGTCGTCGACCATCTTGTCCACGGCGAAAAGTTAAAATCTCTGCTACCAACGAGATACTTGACGTTGTCCGTTATATCTTTGACCACGTCGATCTTGACCGAGTTGTCTGGGTTAAATTTTCGCTTGGATGGAAGCGTGTTGTATACCTTTACGACGTCGCCCTGGTTGAGGGTGTTTGGATACGCTGATGTCACTAGTGACAAATAATCCACGGTATCGTCGTCGTTGCTTACGACACTAGACGCAGACAGAAGCTCGAGTTCTCCGATGTTTGCTCTACCTCCGACGATCTCTACTGCTCCTTGAGTACCAAGCTTTTTAGACTTGATCTGTATCCTGCGAAAATCACCAGCGACGTCTACGTCAGCAACAATTAGCAGCTGAGATAGCGCTTTATGAGAGAGATGGTGATGCACGTTCTTTATCGTCTTTGGTACTAACTTGAAGAATTCACCGACATCTGCTGTTCCCGGGTTGGGGCATGAAGACATACTGTATATCGTCGGTTGCTCTCCCTGAAGTGTCAGGGGAGACTTGAGTATGAAGTTAGGATTACTGTTCGCGAAGCTTCTTACCCATGAGTGACCGTCGTACATCCTGACGTATTGATTCTCACCGGATAATGGATCGACGTCATGACCGTAAGAAACTGGAAGAAGCTCTTCCTTAGTTGCCTTTGTTATCGTCAATGAGTCTAACCCTACGGCAACCGCGGTCAACGTCTCGCTGGAATTTACGATGTCTACGATGCTAGCTACATCGGTGGATAATAGTGGAAATATTGTTATGCCCGAGTTAGACGTCGGAGCATCGTATGAGTTGTTCGATCCTACCTGTGTGACTGTCACGGTGAATCCCGTGTCGTAAGGCGACGCACCGTCCTCGCTTGTACCTCTTGCACCATTGTAGTAGTTTGCGATGTAGACGTTAGTGGTACTGGAGTTGGCCGTGAACTTTGCGTCGGCGTCAACAGCAGCTGCGATCTTCTCGGCCACTGTAGTAGCGCTGTCACCGGGCAACAGTATCACCTGAATAGCTCTAGAGCACCCGTGAGGAGGTATCGTCTCGCCGTTGACGTTGAACCACACAGCGACACTACCGACATCGTCGTAGGTCTTAAAATAGGTGCCACCTATTTGATCAATTACTCCGGCAGTTGTTGTGCTGAAGACGAACGATAGACCAGATCCGTTTGTGCCTCCGGTTATCGAGCCAACAAAGTTGTTAGTGACGTTGAAGGATGATCCCGATGTGTACGAAGTTTCAAACTCTGTGTCAGATCCGACCGCGATAGAAGTCTTAGACGCGACCGTTGCTGCACTGTCGCCGGTGTTGACGGTGTCGATCTTGACGAACCTTCCAGCACCAGGAACAGAAGGTTGTATAGTGCCGCTTGCGTCGACGTCATACCAGAAGACTACTGAACCTGACTGATCATACAGCATAAAGTAATCGCCGCTAGAGACTTGACCAGCTCCTGCTCCCTGAGCGGTGGTCGTGACGTTCTGCACCATCTTGATGCCGGCGGCTGCGACGTTTGAAACCGTGAACTTATCCACTTGACCGACCGACGTCTGTGTTGCATTCGGGTTGTAGACGTCGATATACTTGCCAGAGTCGCTCACGACGTTTATCCTGAAAGTACCTTCGTTTCCGCTCGATATACCGATGGAGCTGTTTATTGATATCACGTCGCCGACCAGCACTGAGCTGAAGTTTACGCCGCCGATGAACGTGTAC
>Ga0255144_1000536_pt1 | contig 9913 bp, 8 predicted proteins | sample Atl_Cont_RepA_8h_FD_183633 | JGI IMG/M metagenome (GOLD analysis project Ga0255144, IMG submission 183633) | Freshwater microbial communities from Altamaha River, Georgia, United States - Atl_Cont_RepA_8h | ecosystem: Environmental > Aquatic > Freshwater > River | place: USA: Georgia | collected...
TATTTTGTATAGTATTATTTTTATATTTACATGTTTTTTTTCATATGAAAACAAGCGATGATTTAGAAATATATGAAATAGAACAACCTTCAAAAAATAAATTAGAAGAAATATGTGATTTAAGACAACCTGTTATTTTTGATTTTAATAATGAAAGATTAAATGAAATGTGTAATATTCAATATATAAATGATAATTATGGAGCATTTGATGTTAAAGTTAGAAATTTAAAAAATGTAGATGATGAAAGTGAATTATATATACCAGTAACATTAAAAGCAGTTTTAGAACTTTTTAAAAATGATGAAGAGAAAAAGTATTTAACAGAAAAAAATCACGAATTTTTAGATGAAACTGGATTAATTAAATGTTATCGTTATAATGATATATTTTTAAGACCATATATGGTATCATCATGTGAATATGATATTATGATGGCATCATCGCAAACAACCACACCATTTAAATATGATATAAATTATAGAAATTATTATATGGTTACACAAGGTAAGGTAAAAGTAAAATTAGCTCCTCCAAAGAGTAAAAAATATTTATATCAAATTAATGATTATGAAAATTTCGAATTTAAATCTCCGATTAATCCATGGAATGTTCAGCAGGAGTATAAACTTGACTTTGATAAAATAAAATGTTTAGAATTAGAATTAACGCCAGGTAAAATGTTATTTATACCTGCTTTTTGGTGGTATAGTTTTGAATTCAACGGAGATACATCATTATGTAGTTTTAAATATAAAACATACATGAATACAGTTTCAAATATTCCACATTATATAATGAAATTTTTACAATCTCAAAATGTCAAACGAAATATTGTTAAAAAGGTAGAAAATGTAGATACTGAACCATCTGTGTCTGTATCATCTAAATCCTAAATTTGTAAGAAAATTTGTTTTATAACGAACTATTAGCAAAATAATAAAAAATACAAGATATGACCCGCCAATAATGTATGATATATTTATTCTATTTACTTTACTTTTTTCAAGTTTAAATAATTCTAAAAATGGGTCAGCGGCGTTGAAATCGTCATTACATATTCTATTTTCTAACATACTTAAAAAACAACCATTAAAAGGAATCCAAGACATATAGGAAAATAATAATAATATAATTACTATTCCAAGTATAATATCATTTGCGAATAGGATACATCCAATACAAAAAAAAGGAAAATTATAATGGAATGATCTTAATAAAATGCCAAGGGTTTTGCGAGAAAAAATACATTTATCACATAAGCTTTCAAGATAATCTATTTTTTTATTCGATAAATGTAATAATAATAACATGTTTGTTTATTTATTTTAACTATAAATAATATTAAAAATTGAAAATAATTAATTGTTTGTATAAGAAATAAACAATTAACTACAAGAGGAATATAAGCACAATCAAAAATGCTGCGGAAAGTTCATATACCTGAGAGAAATTATACAAATTGGACATGGTTTGATGGGTTTACTTTAGAAATGGTTGAATGTGATTTAAATCCACTTGATTATAAATTATTTTCAGATGATATTATTGAAATTGATGATGGAAATATAAAATTAATTCATTCGAGTTTAAGGCAAATGAACAATATACCTGGAATTTTATATATGACTGGAAAAACATACGGAAGAGATAATAATAAAAAAATATATCAATGTATTCCAGATGATAAACGTATTCCTATATTTCTTATCCCATATGAAGATAAAAAAAACAAATTTGAAAAATACATGGTGAATTATTATGTTACATTTTCATTTGTAAATTGGAATGATAAACATCCGATTGGTAGATTGACAAATAATATAGGTTCAGTTGAAATTTTAAATCATTTTTATGAATATCAGTTATATTGTAAAAGTTTAAATGCCACAATACAGGATTTTACTAAGAAAACGATTGATGCTCTCAAACAAAGAACAGAAGAAGAATATATCGAATTAATTTTAACAACAAATCAAACGATTCAAGATAGAACAAGTGAATATATAATTTCAATTGACCCTCCCAAAAGTCTTGATATAGATGATGCGTTTGAAATTAAAAGATTAAACCAAAATCAATATATATTAAGTATTTACATAGCAAATGTTGCCATTTGGATAGATACATTGGGTTTATGGAATTCTTTCTCAGAGAGAATTTCTACAATTTATTTACCAGATAGAAAAAGACCAATGTTACCTAATATATTATCAGATTGTTTATGTAGTTTGAAAGAAAATTCAAAACGGTTTGCGTATTATCTTGATATAACAGTTTGTATTGATGAAAATACAGGCGAATATAGTATTTCAGATAACATTTCATTTGGAGTGGCAATGATAAAAGTATTTAAAAATTATCGTTATGAAGAAGAATCATTATTAAAAGATGAAAAATATATTATGAGTTTGAATGTAATACAAAAATTATGTAAAAGTGTAAAAATTATATCAAGTGTTAAAGATAGTCATGACCTTGTAAATTATTTAATGGTATTAGTTAACTCAACATGCGCTCAGAAATTAATGGAATTCAAGGATGGAATATATCGTTCTGTTACACTTAATAATACGAGAGAAATTCCTGACAATATACCAGAAGATGTAAATAAATTTTTGAGATTATGGAATTGTTCGTCTGGACAATATTCAATCTTTTCGCAACAGCAAGGGCATATTCTTGTACGCGAAGGAGTTGATAGTTATATTCATATCTCGTCGCCTATTAGAAGATTGGTAGATTTATTAAATAGTATTAAATTTCAAAAATTAATGGGTATTTGTAATTTTAGTCAACACGCAGACGAATTTTATGAAAAATGGGTGAATCGTCTTGATTATATAAACACAACAATGAGAGCAATTCGAAAGGTTCAAAATGATTGTAGTATATTGAATATTGTAAATAACGACCCTCAAATTTTAACAAATACATATGAAGGTTATGTATTTGATAAAATTAAAAGAAATGATGGATTATTTCAATATATAGTTTATTTACATAGATTAAAAATATTATCTAGAATTACTGCTCGAAATGATTTGGAGAATTATGTTTGTGTAAATTTTAAAATATTTGTATTTAACGATGAAGTAAGCCTTAAAAAGAAAATCAGATTACAGATTATGTAATATTTAATTCAGTATTCGTATTCAATAATAAGCTGTGTTCTTCTTTCTGTGTACGTAAATAATATGTTGTTGTTAACATGGAGACGATTAAATCCGCGATGATTTCTATAATAACCATATCAATTTGAGATAATAATATATTTATATAGATAAACCAATCAAACCAAGCATATATTGTTGTTACACATGTAATTTCATACGCAAATGTTCTAATTTCAATTGATTTTTCTTTTGTTTCATCTTGAATATGATTGATCATCCATGAATGTAGTATTGAATTATATAATGTCCTGAATATACTATTTATAAAACAATATGTAATAACCAATATATATTTATATTGAGTATCTATTATGAATCCTAATATATTTAGATTTTTATTCGGACCAAAATTATAAATCTTCTTTTGTTCTGAATCGGCATATTTTGATATATTTATAATTGTTAGGGTGATAGATATCATCCATAATGAGATGAGTTTACTTATTATTTTTTGTAATCGATAATTGTTATTTGTCATTATTGAAAATGGTAAAAAGTATTAAATGATTTAACTAATATTTACATATGTCATTATTATTTTAAGTATCTATTTTTTAATAAAATTGAATCGTAAAATACTAAAATAATATATCTTCATAATAAAGAATGATTGTATTTGTCTTGGAACTAACAAACGGAAAGTATTTTATTGGCCATACTTATAAAAGTGAATTTATTATGAATGAATTTCAGAGTGATAAACTTTATTGGACTCGCAAATATAAACCAATTGATATTATTGAACAAGCAAAACACGCTTCACTTGAGTCCTACATAGAGATTATTAATAATTATATGGAAATTTATGGGGTAAAAAATGTTTATTCTTCTATTGAATTAAATATCGATTATTGTAATGAATTTGTTATTTTTGACGACCCTTCTATTGATTATGAAAACATTGAAGATGAGAGAAAATCAGAAATAATTCGTTATATCAAACGCCAACATGATTGTTCGTGTGTATTGTGTGGAAAAGTAGACCATATTGTATCTGAATGTAATATATATGCCGCCGATGCCAATACTAAAAACGAGGAAGATTCAAAAGAGGAAGAACAACAAGAATATGGTTATGTTAGTATCGAATTAGATGAAAATAAAACAAATGAAATAATACATGATGATTCGATTGAATATGACATGGATTATATAAATTATATACAGGAATTTAATACAAACGACATTAATAAAATAAAAGAACAAAGGGATTATTTTTACAATTTGTCATATTATTGGTATTATCAAATGTCATATTTATATCAATATTATGAACAATATATTCACTCTTTATATAACAATCAATATAATTATGTACAAATGTAAATTTATATTCATGTATATTATATGAAACAAAGATTTACAAAAAAAAATAAATATAAGCAATATAATCGTAAAACCAAACAAAGGAATATTAAACAAAAACGACACACATTTAGAAAAAGAAATAAAAAACAAAAAATGAAACGGGTTATGAAAGGAGGTAGTAATATGTTCAATTTATCGGTAGATGAGAATAATCGGTTTGTTATTATACCAAGGACTAATGAAAATATAGCAAAGGGTTATTCTGATAAATTCATTTCCCAAAAACGTTTTTTAATTGTTGTAGATAATATGACACATAAACAATATATTATTGATGCTGATACGAATGACTATTTATACTTATTTTTGTTTGAATCCGCGATTCTTCCACCGCCGCCGCCATCGTTTGCCCGTACTCTTCCTCCTCCAGCACCTACCGCCGCGTTTGAAACGGAACAAATTAATAATAAAGTATATGTGTATTATATTGATTATTATAAAAAACAAGTGGAACCATTAAGAACAACAGAATATATAGAAAAACAAATGGAAATAATAAATGATATGGAATTAGACTTAGATGAAAAAATAGAAAGGATAACCGATGATGGATATGATTTTTGTATAAATTTAACAGGTTATGATTATAATGAAGTAAAATATGATTATAATATAAATATAGATGATGCTAATTTAAAATTAAATCAATTAAATCAATATTTACAAACTAAATGTCCATCTTTAGAATTAAAATTAAATTATTTAATTGATCTACCTGGAACTGGTATAGTTAGTACATTTTATATTGCTAATTTATTAACACTATGTTTATATAATCAAGGAAATTGTATATCAAGTATTATGTGTAAATTAACCTATTTTTATGAAGATTTTGAAATTATAGATGAACATGAAAAACCTAATCCAAACGCATTTGAAATATCGAGTGAAACCAATCCATCTATGGAACGTAGAAAATTTAATAAACTATTAAGAGCTGTTCTAATTATAATAAGTAGTGATATTAAAGTAAGCAAAAACATTCAAATGTCATATTCTCCCACGCGATCTTTACCAAAACAAGAATTTCCAATTAAATATATATTATCACAAGCAATTAATCCAATATCGGCTTGGTTATCTATTAATTATTATAATGCTGAAATACTTGAAAGAGGTTTTATAGAATATATTCAGGATAGAGAGAGAGAAAAAAATGAAAAAATAAATATAACATATAATTTGATTAAAGATTATATGAAAGATAAACATGATGTAAATACTAAAATAGATTTAAATAGTGAAAATATAAATAAAGCAATTTCTGAATTTCAATCAATTATTTTAAAACAAGATGGTATAAATTGTCAAGGCATTGAAGATGCTTGGACTAAACGTGAAAGCATTTTACTTAAAAATAGCGAAGATGATTACGATTATATGTAATAATTTATTTTACTAATAAATGTCTTCTGGCATGATTAACGTCATTTTCAATATTTTTCATATGAATTCTTTCCCATCGTCGAGAATCTTGTTCTTCTTTTTGTGATAATATCCATTTATATTGATTGTTATTATCAATCAAATCTGCTATTTTTTTTGCTCGTTCATAATGAAAGTCAGATGTAACAGTGTATATATCTTCAAAATCATAAGAATTATATAATGAATTCGCTATTATAAAATTCTCAGCAGTATTTGTTGAAATGGTATCAATGATATAATTCCAATTGTAAGTATTATTATTTTGTTCCGTCAATAAGTTTTTCATCTTTTCTGCTTCTGTTACATTGTCGATACCTTTATGTTTTATACCACCACTTAAAACCCAGTTAATTTTATAGTCATAAAGTTCATAATATTTAACATTTGAATTATATAAATTTGCGAAATTCAATGCTGTATGTACTCGATCCATAAGAATATGAGTAATATGACATCCTAATAGAATGATAAGAATCGACGACATGATTTTGATTTAATTCATATAATACAAATTAAATCAAATCAATTTTATATCAAATGGTTTTAGTGAATAATGGTTTATAACAAAATGAATTATACATAAAGGGATAAATTTGTGACAATATATTTTAATGTTATCTTAGGTATTTCTCTCATTTTAAATAATAGTTCAATATTACCAAGTTGTTCACATACTTTTTCAAATTCAGATGCGATATTATTAATTTTTAAAATAGCTTTTACAAATTCCCCTAAGAATATACCATGATGTTGTTTTATATTGTTGATAATTTCTATACATTCGTTTTCATTGGTTGATTTTGACCAATCATATACATCCTTTAATAATTGAAAATGTAAATTATAATCTGTTCCGGTATTAATATTAAATTTAACTTCTTCATCATAATATTTATTGTACATTTCTCTCAAATAAATACATGTATCATCTATTTTATCATTAGTCTTTTTATGAATATCAGTATGTCCTTTTACTATAGAAGAGGGGTTATGTATTTTACTATCATCGTTTATAGAAATATTTGTAAAACAACTAAATATTGCGGCAATTTCAGACGCTTCAAAATGTTCAAATCCATTTGTATGGATATATAAATCAGCCAAAGCAAGTGGATGTGATTCTTGAATATTTGATGCGATAATACCTTTAATAAGAATATTCCATTTAGTTTCACTATTTTCACTATTTTCAGAATATTCAATGAATTTATGTTCAATTAAAATATTTACTATTTTTTCTATATTATAATTCATATAACCTAGTGAATTTAATTTATCACATTCCAATTTTTGTATTTGTAATTTAATATGTTTGATGTTCTCATAATTTTCAGTATCTACTTTAATAAATTTATATTCATCTTCTAAAACACTCATTTCTCTCAACATTTTATGTTTAGCTTTATTTGTAAGTTGAGTAACTATAATTTTTTTATCAATATATTGATTTATTATATCAATAGGGGTTCTTAAATATTGTAGGTTTTCGTTTTTAAGAATATATTCATTGTTTAATTTATGAATTTCATTTTCATATTCAATATCAGAATTTTTAATATCAATACTAATTAGACTTTTATTAACAAAATCATTTAATTGTTCAAAACCAGCATTTTGGTTTGTTTCTAGTATATTTAAAATAAGATTATAAGATATTTTAAATTTAGAAGTCAGCATTTGTGGTTGTCCAGTAATCATTTTTTTATATTCACTTGAACTAGGAGAATCAAATAAATTATTACAATGTATTACATGACCAATGGTATCAATGCCTCTTCTACCGGCACGTCCAGCCATTTGTTTATATTCATGTGGGTAAAGAGTCCTTGATGTATTGCCATTAAATTTAGTAAGACCAGTAAATATAACTGTTTTAGTTGGCATATTAATACCAACAGCAAATGTTTCTGTAGCAAATAACAATCTAATATAATTTTTTTCAAATAATAATTCTACCATTTCTCTCAATATAGGCATAATACCGGCATGATGAATCGCAATTCCTTTATTCAAAAGATTAATAATATTATTATATTCAGGTAATTTCATAATATCTTGAGCAGTTTGGTGGTTGAGTTTTTTATAAAGAATTTGTTTACATTCATATTCAATCGGAGGAGGACATTCGTCTTTATCAAATAAATTGAGAGAAATCTCTTGAGCAAATAATTCAACATTTTTTCTTGATAGAACAAATGCGATTGCTGGTAATAATTTCTCTCTATTTAAATGTTCAACAAGTTGGTTTAATACGAATTTTCGATTAACTATAAAATGATTTTTATCAAAATATTGTTTCAGATTAAACATTTTATAATAATTAATTTCATTGAATTTATTTGAAGAAGATGTAATCTCTATTTTTTTATTAATAAATTCAGAAATTTTATGTTCATATTCTGTTTTTTTAGCTTTTTTAATTTGATTTTCATTTAGTGTAAGCCACATATAATGAGTAAGCGGAACAACTCGATGATTTGTAGATGATAAAAAAACTTGTTTTTCTTTATTTTGTTCTTCAATCCATCCTGCGAAAATTTCCGGTTTATCTATAGTAGCAGATAACATTAACATTTGTACATGTTTTGGTAACATAATAATCGATTGTTCCCATACAGAGCCTCTTTCTTGGTCTCCAATATAATGAATTTCATCAAAACATACTAAAGCTAGTTCATTCTCAAAATCCATTTCAAATGATAATTTATTATTTATTTTCTCTCTAGATGTTTCATTTGAATGACTGCTTATTTGTTTATTGAAAAGAGTATTTCTTAATATTTCTGTTGTCATAATCAATACATCTGCTTCTGGATTATCTTTTATATCACCTGTTAAAATACCAAATGATATATTTGGAAATTTTCTTCTGAAATCATATAATTTTTGATTTGAAAGCGCTTTTAAAGGAGAAGCATAAATGATTTTTTTATTGAGTTTTGTAAAATATTGTATCGCAAATTCAGCAGGTAATGTTTTTCCTGAACCAGTATGCGCTGTAATAAGTGAATGATTACCATCTACAATTGCTTTTATTGACCACTTTTGAAAATTACTCAATTCAAAATTAAAATAATCAAAATAGGGTTTGTATAATTCTTCATCTGTGAAGGTATCATTTGGACATATTACAACCATTTGTATGAATTATGTATTATTCTATTCTGTATTTATATCGATTAATATAATTAATAAATATAAGTATTATACTAAGATAATATATGGGAATAAATAATATACAAAAGCGATTTTTATTATTTTTAGGTGGATGTATTCCAGCAAGATTAATTTTAGCATTAACTGCTAAATATGGAAATTCAATTATAAAAACCATATTAGGTATTATCGCATTTTTAATAGGAAGTGGGTTTTTAATTATATATTTTGGTGGTTTAAGAAAAACTGGATTGGAAACAGGAGGAGAGAAAATATGGTGGAATCATTTAAGACCAATACACGCAATATTATATTATTTGTTTTCATATAATATCTTATTTGGCGATAAAATAAATGCCTGGAAAATATTAGTAATAGATGTAATATTAGGATTTTTATCATTTTTATATTTTCATTTGAGTAATAATAATATACCAAAATTATTTGAATAAGTATTTGAATATCTTTATTAACAAAAATTTTTAAATAATGTTTGTTAATAAATTTTTAAATGAAAATCAATCAAAATACAATACAATAAATTATTTACTGTTCAGTACGAGTAGTGTGTCGAACTGCGCGACGAACAGGCGGACGCGAACCCTGCGGATGTTTGCGAACGAGAAGCCATTCATATTCATTATCAGTTGGCTGGGGAGGATGAGGCTGGCCAGGACGACTGCGCTGAGGTACACGCTGATAAGGGCGCTGAGGACGAGATTGAGAATCATACTGTCTAGGCTGACGAGGAGGTCGGACAGCTTGGCTTGATTGCTCACCATCAG
>Ga0255144_1000544_pt1 | contig 9671 bp, 10 predicted proteins | sample Atl_Cont_RepA_8h_FD_183633 | JGI IMG/M metagenome (GOLD analysis project Ga0255144, IMG submission 183633) | Freshwater microbial communities from Altamaha River, Georgia, United States - Atl_Cont_RepA_8h | ecosystem: Environmental > Aquatic > Freshwater > River | place: USA: Georgia | collected...
CACGATTGACCAGTTTAGATGGTTCTTGTTTTCCCTTATGAGAATAATTTATAACGTATCCTTCAGGATCTGTTTTCTTATCACCAATATGATGCTCGAGACCACCAGTATGCTGGTTTAAATTCTTAACTAAAAGATTCTTAGCATTCTGCAGATGCTGATGCATCTTGAATAGATTCTCATAGTGTTCTTTATTTTTTTCAACATGAGAAGCATGAGCAGAACCAAGATTACGCTGAGTGGTTTGTCCTTTCTCAGATTTTAACTTAGTTGCTTTTTTCTCATAAACATCTTGTAAATGTTTAATAAAACCTTTTGCGTTTGGTTTTGTATCTTTGCGAACTGTTTGATTTATATAAGTTCCCAAGTGTCCAGAGTCACCTTTATGTTCTGGATGAATTGCTCGATACATATGCTCACCATGTGTATCGTGAATTTCTTTTGCAGCATTCATATGAGTCTGGAATCTTTTTTGATCTGCTTGAGTGTATTTAACTTTGCTGGTGTCATGATCAGCACCAGATAAATCAACATCTTTATGTTGTCCAAATTTATCGTGGTCAACATTTGGAGTTGCTTTCATGCTAGCAAAATCTTTTCCTTCATATTTCTGATGAACCACCAAACCAAATTTTGATTGAGCAGCTTTCTTGGCAGCATCACCTTTGGCTGTATATGTAATTGTATTTGGGGTATAGGAAGAAGTTTGTTTTTTCTCATCGTGTTTTATGTCACCATGAGAATGCATAACATCACCCTGATATACACCTTGTTTAGGTGCTACCTTTGGTAAATGTTTCAATGCATGTTTTAATTTTTCTGCGAGACCAGGAGCATGACCATGATTGGCGTCAATGTCTTTGTCTGTGTAATTGATTTTTGGGTTTTTGTTGAACGCTGATTTGGAAGCCACAAAGAATTTTTTAGTTTCTGGATGATGACCAAAAACCAAAGATGGTGAACCATCATATTTCATAGTCAGGGTGCTATCATGCTTACCAGCTTTGATGTGTTCATGCGCATGGCTGAGTGCTCCATGAGCATGTTCGAAACCAGAAGAACCATGGAACAGAGGACGATCCTCTGCGTGATGGATGTGCTTTAGTTTCTCTTCTTCGGTTTCTTCTTTAAGGAATGTTTGGAACGACTTCATTTTACCCATCTATACAGTTATTATACCCTACTTTTGCATTAAAGTAAAGCATTTTCTTTAATAACCCTACGTTCTGAGGGGTTATTAAATCCATTAAAATCAACTACTTATAGAGGTATTTATAAAAGTCTATGAAGCGAATGCTTGGAGTAGGGTCTGATTGTCGCTAAGTTTATAGGCAGACTCATTAATCGTGACGTTGTTAGCAGAGGTAACTGGGCATAAATTATAAAGAGATTTTCTTACGTTTGAGAACTCTAAGGTCATAACAAACTGATAGTCTCCACCACCTTTATTTTGGCATCTAACTCTAATTCTGGCTGATGCACAATTTGAAAAATCTTCTATTTTCTTGGTTAACTTGGCATTAAGTTTTAGAGGATCTATTTTATTCATCAAATAGAATCCATGTGTTCCAACATTCAGGTAGTAGGTTTTCTTTTTATTGTAGTAATCACATATGGCTTTGGCTGGGACTTTTATATGAACTTCGTTTTCACCTTTAAAACTTTCAATATCAATTTCATACGCTTTGCGTTTGTCCTTAATACCACCTGTAAGAATTTTTCTACCAGCTTGGTCATTCTGTAAAATAGGAACTTTCTTTCTCCACTTCTCGCCTGCAGGACCAGATACATTAAGTTCTTTGAGAAGATCATATTGTATGGCGATATCACGCATCATTATCTTCTCTGGATCCCCTTTAAGATCTGTGGCAAAATCCCATTTACCATTATAGTATTTTAATACCAATGAACCTGCTGCTGTTGGAGAAATTTTTAACTCACAACCAGCTGGATCTTTTATACTTTTAGTTACGATGGAAAGATCTGGTTTGTCATGTGATGCGCCAGCGACACCTCCAACTGAGATGCCAAATTTTTCTAATGCTTTATATGAATTTGCTTCGTAGACGAAACCTTGCTGTGCCATAAAACCCTCAAATACAATATATTGTATTATTTAGGTCTACGCTGCTTACGTACAAACTTCTCGTATTTACGCTCCCATTTACCGATCTGATCTATAATCTTTCTTGGGGAGATATTGTTTCTGAAGTCGTAGTCGAATGTCTTAAGGAAGTAATGGAGAGTTTTTGAATCTTGTTGTTTTTTACAACGATTGAGTAATTCAGATACACTTATAGTTGGGCGATATGTTTTAAAATCCAAATATACACAATGAGCATATGCTTGTATTTCGTCAAATTCAGAAAGGTATTTTCTTTCTGCGTCTTTCTTAGCTATACCAACTTTCTTATATGGAACGACGTAATTGCTCCACTCATCTCCACGTCTATCATACTGCATAAAGTGGATTAATTCATGCATAAGAGTTTGTATTAAACGGAACTTAAAACGCTCCCACAACTCATCACTAAATTTAAATGTATCAAAATGGTCTGTATAAATTATTAATACTGATTGACGAGTTTCTGGATCATATTCCCCACCAACGCAGACATATCTGTCTGCCCATTTGGCTTTGGACTTCTCAGGTTTCCATATAACCTTAGTTCGCCATTTCTTTAAATAATTTACCAATCCCTTAGAATCGTTTCTATACTTATCTAAGTCTTTTAGTACTTTTGCAGGAACAAGTTTAGCCCTAAATGGACGCTCATAAAAGTTGAGCAATTCCATCCAGTCGAAATTTGTGGTTTCTAGGAACTTCATACATATATCCCTATTTGACGAAAGGTACAGGATCCTGCATTCCCCTTTCCCAAAAATACAACTCAACAGTTTGGGGCAGAATCTTACGCATACCTCTCAATACTTTTTTGTTGTCTTCATAATGTCTTTGAACACCCAGATCCAAAACCATCTGGGATTTGAAACGCACCACATTTTCTACAGTGCGTGTAGAGTCTAGTAGGTGGAAAGAAATGACTCTTCCACCATAATATTTATTCAGCCACTCTTTTGTGATTGTGTGGATTCTTGGCTCTCGTTTTCTTGCAGAAATAGCATAAAATTGGGGTTCAACTGGCTCTATAAGTTTCTCTGCATTTTCGTACCAGTCGTATAGGAAGTCCTTTCTAGCCTTTCTTTGAACCCCATTCATTTTACCCCATTTTATTTCGCATTGCGGTGGTTGAGCAGCCAAAACCCCATCGATGTCATAGGAAACTATCATAGAATTAATGGGTCGACCTTTCCAGTCTTTTCAACAACAGCTTTCTGTTTCTCCCAAATCTGTTTGCGAATCTCTTCTGGAAATGTTGCAAACTTATCCAGCTGTTCTTTAGTGTCAACTGGGAAACACCAATTCAAACCATTATTTCCCTGTGGTGCGCAGACAGGAATCCCAGCATAAAGAGCATGATATGCACGACCAGTTCTCCAACCAGACTTCTTATGTTTATCATCGTATACTGCCAAACAACCATGGAACTGTTGATAGAACTTTCTTCGATCTCTTTGCTGGGGATTTTCTAAAATCTCCAATGCATCATAGTCTTCCCACTCAGACTCTTTACCTGCAACCTGTAGATGACGTGAGGAAGTAAACTCTTTAAAGTATTTGGTTCTTCCGTTTGGTCTGCCAATATAAACAACCTTTTGGATATTTCCTGGATGGAAGTCAGCGAACTCCATGCCAGATGCCATTGGCAAATCAACAGTAGTTGTTCCGATAGGACACTTCAAGATTGTTGCAACTTCATTACACTCAGTGGCATTAGCTGCGATAGTCCAGCGTGACCAATCTTCGTCAGGTAACAACTCCCAAAGGAATGGGAGATCTGGGTCATCGTTCAAAAAGATAACACGACCCTTGTGTGATTTAATCATCTCAACAGTTTTATCCCAATACTTCTGATAGAACTGCAAATTAGTTCCACCAAACTCTAGCATGAGAACATCACACTCTTGATATGTGTCGAAAGTTTCAAACCCATCATCTTTAGTTGCATCAGTTGCTTCTGACAGTGGGATAATTCGATGACCAAACTCAAGCATGTTCTTGAACAGAGCAACACGTTTCTCAACCCATGCTCCACGAACACCATTCTCTTTATTGGTCAAACCAATCTTACCAGAAACTCTGCGATATCCAACTCGTGTTCCTGTGTTGCTAGAGTTCTTAGAATAGAACCACTCTAGCAATCTTTCTTCACCAAGAAACTCATGTAGTGACATAATAAACCTTACGCAAAAAATTCATCAAGGGATCCAGACTTTTGTGCTTCTGGATGATATTTAAGCAACTCTTGTTCTCCCAACTTGTCTCGGCAGTATTCATACCATTCGTCAGAAGTCCACATACCTTCAGATACACCATTCCAAAGTTTACGTTGCAATGGATGCTCAGGATTCTTTCTACGAGATTCAACAAAGTCATAACGACAGTTCTCATATTCCCAAGAACCCAACTCAAGCATCTTCTCACGGAAGTAGCAAACCAAACTGATACGCTCAGATCCTTCTTCGCAAACGATAGGAGTATTACCATGCATAACATCGTGGTTGTTAATCAACAGCAAATCGCCTGGACGTGGGTTAACAGCAACACGATACTCAGGTGCAATCAGATAACCACCACTGTAACGTCCATCGTTTGATAATGTCAATAGATTTGAAAGACCACTATTCAAATCGCCAACGTCATAGTGAGCAGCAGTTCTGAAAGTTTTATTCACAGTGATAGTTGTGAATGGAGTTCCAGGGACTAGGAAACGAGGGTCAACTTGTCTCGCTGCTTTCATCTGTGCTTCATAACGCTGTGGAAGTAAATCTTTGAAACCATTAGCCAATGTTTGTAGGAATGGATAAGCAAGTGCAAACTTCTCTGGATTCTTGGCAGTGTAAGATGTTGCACGACCATAAGGAATGCGAGGATAACGATCGAACCAACCAGCGATACCTGAATAAACAGAGTTAGCGTAAGTAGTTGCGCAAATCAATTCATCAGCAACAAAGTTTGCTTCTTTAATCTGCTCACTTCTTGGTAGATTACGAACTTTCTCAACCCACTGATCGAAATTAAAATTGGTTGACTTAGTTCTTTCAATAGACCAAACATTATTGCGATTAGATGGAGTAGGTGGTTTACCTTTGTAGCGTTTGATAATGTCCTCAACAGGATCTCCTGCAAGACCAGAATATGGATCTAGGAAATACTCAACCAGTTCAGATTCATACTCAGTAACCCATTCACGATTACCCAACTTCTCACCACGTGGACCTGCTGCAGCACCACGATTCTGTGTTTCAGTTGCAGCTTCACGAAGACCTGCATACGCTTGGTCTTGTTGTTCTTTGGTGAAGAAGTTCTTACGGAACTTCAATACAATCCTGTCTTCATTGATAGGATCTTCACCATAAGGTGCTGGCATGTAAACATCAGTATCTTCTTCAATAAGATGATCGTAATGATTCTCGTCAACGAATTGACCAATCAAATGTTTACAATCAATCTTTTTATCGGCAACAATAACTTTAACTGCCATTTTTATTCTCCTTAAAACTTAAATCCACTAAATTCGTTTTCACTATGTAGTCTTTTTCCAAAATCACTTCTGTCAAATACAGGACTATCATCATCTTGTCCTGCATCAGCCAATCCAGATTGCGCAGAAACTTCAACATCATACAACTTCATTTTACTTCTGTCAATACCAATAACGAAACGCTTATAGAAGTTTGGATCGTTATATCGATTCTTCAACTGCTTCACGATAATCTGATTCAGTTGTTCTAGTTCTTCATTGCTTACAAGTGCGAACATAAAATCAGCTGTCGCAGGTAAGCCAAATGATTCTGAAGTATCTTCAAGTCCTGGGTCTGAGTTTGTAAATCCAGATCTAGTTGTTTGAGTTGCACTAACAATAGGTACGTTGTATTCAACAGCCAATCCCCTTAACTCTTCAGCAATCGCCTTAATATATGTATAAGAGTTTACACCATGCGTTTGTTTCATTCTTGACGAAGCACAAATATTCAGATAATCAACAAAGATAATCTCTGGAGTAAATTCTCTTTTCAACTTTAACTCTTCCAATAATGCACGGAAGTGACCAGCGTGTGCACCTGCAGTTGGATATTCTTTGACAATCAATGTTCCTTGAGTCTTAGTAGCAATCTTCTGCAGTCTAGAATCAAAGATATCCTTGTCAATCACTTTCAATTCATCCATAGTCAGGTTAAGTAAGTTCGCATCAATACGTTCTGCGATTCTTTCTTCAGCCATCTCCATTGTTATGTATAAAACATTTTTACCTTGCATCAGAACACTGGCTGCAACATGACACATAAACAACGACTTACCAACACCTGTTCCTGCCAAAGCAATATTCAAAGTTTTCTTGCTGAGTCCACCTTTGGTGATTTTATTGAACATCTCAAGATCGAAAGCAATTTTCTCTTCAACCCTGTGATAAAAATCATACCTATCATCAGCATCTTGAATGTAGTCATGACCAACATGATTATCAAAGCAAACACCAAGTGCTTCGCTAAGAATAGTAGGGATCGCATCTTGCTGATGAACTTTGTCCCTACCATCGATAATCTGGATTGATTTAAGAATTGCATTATACACTGCCTTATCTTTACAAAATTTCTCAGTCTGACCAATCAACCATTCTTCATTTGGTTCTTTGTTAGTCAATTCCTTAGCATACTGTAAATATTCAGGAACTTCTTTATCAGTTAAACCCTTAAGATTATTAATCTCTATAGCCAGAATTTCTGGGGATGCTGGTTTATTATACTGCTCAAAGAACTGCACTAAAATTTTAGCAATCGCATTTTCTTTTCTATCAGAAAAATAGTCAGTCTTTAAATGGGGTACTACCTTACGACAATACTCCTCATTGTGAATCAGGTTCGAAAGGATCGCCTGTTCTATTCTCATCAATACCACCCGTATACGTTAAATTGTTATTAGCAATACCTTCATGAATAAGTTCTTGAAGTATGTCACCTATGTATTTCTCAAATGGTTTCATATCTGTGATGATTTTATCATTGTAATCAAGAACTTCATATTCAAAATGAATCTTTAGTTTATCATTGACTTCGTCTTCGTCAAAACTAACTTTACCATATTGGTATATTATACCTTCATATGCACCATCTGTCAACTTTATCGCATCATGTCCAGTTGTTCGATTTTGCACAGTCACATAATTTTTCATATTACTCATCATCTAAAGCAGCAAGTTCTGCATCAATATCATCATCTTTTAGAATTTCAGTGGCAGAAACTTGATACTTGTTTCTCACAAACTCATAGAAAGATTTTTGTTGTAATACTGGCAACCAGAAATCTTTGCTGTCTGTTTCTTTTAGGCGATATTTCTTTTCATCAACTTCGCCTGTTTCTTTATCTACCTTTTGATACCAACCATTGGAAGGTTTGATGACATGTCCAGATTCAAGTGCAATGTCGAGTAAACCAGACCAACGGCTAATACCACCATCAAAAGATACGCTAACAGGGATTTTAGATTTTTCACGGACATATCTACTCTTTTCTACGTTAATAATAAAGTTGTATCCAACAACCTCAGTTCCTTCTTTCTCTTGCTGACGACCAAGGATAAAAATATTGTCAGCTGAATAATAAGATCCAGTTCCACCACCAACGATATCTTTCGGGAACATACCGATCTCTTTATATGTATGATTAACAACAACTAGAGGAATATCTTTGATAGTCAAGTGTGGTGTAACCATACGGAACAATGACTTCATTTGTTTTGCTCGACTCATGTCAGCAACTGCTTTTTGTTCCAACGCATCTTCAACTTCTTTCTTAGATGCAAGGTTACCAATAGAATCGATAACAATAATTACATGATCACCACGTTCAATATTGTTTAATTGTTGCATAATGTCAAACTTCAATTGCTCAACATCAGTCACAGGAGTATGAACAACTCGCTCGGTATCAATACCGAAACTATCAAAATAAGATTGCGGTGTTCCAAACTCAGAATCATAGAATAGAACTACACCATCATCATATTTTTCAAGATACGCTTTAGCCATCAAAAGACTGAATGCAGTCTTGAAGTGTTTGCTCGGACCAGCCCACATAGTCAATCCTGGAGTAAGACCACCATCCAAACGACCAGATAATGCAACATTGATTACTGGGATGGAAGTTGGAATCATGTCCTTCTTGGTGAAGAACTTTGACTGCGATAAAATTGCAGTATCTTTAATAGTGCTATTCTTTTTAATTTTGTCTAGTATGCTCATTTTCAACTCCTAAAATTTTATTATACACGAAATATGTTTATTTGTAAAGTTTATGTTGTGGGTTGGATTTGTGATGTGGGACATCGAATACAAAAGTAACCCGAACTTCATTGCCAACATTTTCAGTCCCATGTGGTAATTTGTTGTTAAACCACAATAGAGTTCCTGGCTCTACTATGTATTCTTCATCTCCTACCATATATTTGTATCTTCCTGCAATAGATAAATGATAACGATCTCTCGTTTGATAATAACTACCAACGTCTATATGTTTTCCAACACTCCCACCAACTGGAAGTGACAAGAATCCACAACGTGAATGGTCATGGAAGTTTCTTTTCATAAATCTAACAATTTCTGTGTGTCTGTTATACGCAGGTGTTTTAATACAGTATTCAGTATCACCAACATATTGCGACTCATTCTCAACACCACCAATAATCAATTGCAAAACACCTGCAGCAATTTCTGGAAAACCAAACTCTTTTTGGACTGTTGATGAACCTTTCATCTGTCCTTCAGAATTCCAATCATCTTTATAAAGTTTTAACTGTGCAAGAATCTTTGATACATTGATTCCTGTTTTAATAACTTTAATATTATCCAAAGAAATCCTCCAGCGAAGACTTGGCTTCAACATTCCATCCGATAGGTTGGATTACAGTTTGCATCGCATCAAGGAATGTCTTTTGAAACTGTGTTTCATAATCAATGAAGTCTTCCAATCCAAACTCTTTCGGTAGTGTTTGTGGGAAAGCAATAACATCTTCTTGGAATGGATTAGGTTTTTTCACATATACAAACTTAATCTTCTCACCCTCTTTAATCAACTGATACTTCTTCTCAAGACCAAGTTTCTTGATATAATGATTGTAAAGTAATGAACCTCTGACGTGAATCGGTGTTCCTTTTGCATAAATTGGCGATCCTGCATATGTTCTTAAACCATTAACACCACGTGGGAATGCGATGTCTTCTACTGGCATTTGGTTGAATTCTTCACGAAAACTTTCAATATACGAATGTAAATCCGCTTGATTGCCCTTGAGAATAACTTCAATCGAATCTTTAAGTTTGTCACGAATAACAGCAGGTGTACTCGACTTGACCATTTCAAGTCCCATAACTTTGAGTTTAGGTTTCGCATACTGCACTCCCTCAGAATTGTGTACGTTCAATATGTATCTTTTCTTGGCAGTCCAGATACCCTTATCAGCAAGAACCTCACGTTTCATAATCATCTTCTGAGAGTATGCGTTCATATACTCTGCCAATTTCTGATACGTTTGGTCAATGAATGGTTGGAA
>Ga0255144_1000545_pt1 | contig 9656 bp, 10 predicted proteins | sample Atl_Cont_RepA_8h_FD_183633 | JGI IMG/M metagenome (GOLD analysis project Ga0255144, IMG submission 183633) | Freshwater microbial communities from Altamaha River, Georgia, United States - Atl_Cont_RepA_8h | ecosystem: Environmental > Aquatic > Freshwater > River | place: USA: Georgia | collected...
AATAAAATAAAAAGAAATGAAATAATCCAAAAATAAATAAATTTTGATTTAAATTTTAGATGATATTTCATTTTTTCATATTAAGTATAAAAAATTGAAATACTTTTTTGTAATACACAAACTATATCCGATTCTTGATAAAGTTGTCTTGAACATGAACTCCACTATTACCGCCAATGGGCTTGCTCTGTCAAACGAGCAAGAACTAAATGATTGGGTTGAAACGGTGCGCCAAGCGCTTAGGGACCAATCACAACAGTATCCTGACAGTCGCAGTTTTGCTGTTGTTAACGTGCCTCCGCTTCCATCTTGCATTGTACCTTCTTACCCCGCTGCTATTGAATCAACAGATAAAGAGTGTCCAATTTGTATGGAATCAATTGACAGGAAGATTAACTGCGTGATTACAGAGTGTGGTCACAAGTTTCATACCAAGTGTCTTTTGACCAACGTGGCGCATAACGGGTTTGGATGCCCGTATTGTAGGACGGAGATGATTGACGACATTGAAGAGTCCGACGAGGAGGAAGAAGACCGACGGGATACATTGAACAACTTCTTTATTGGAGATGAAGACGACGAAGAATTCGAGCATCATTCTTGGCGCCCAGAGGATGACGACGATGAAGAAGATTCCGAAGACACGTATAATGCGTTTCTAGGAATGCGTATTATGTTTGCTATGGCAGAAGGCGAAGAAGATGCCGATGATGTGACCGAGGAAACGGATGAGAGCAGCGAAGAATTCTCGGACAGTGATTCTGAAGTATCCTCTGCGTCAGATGACGACGAAAGCGAGGAAGATGATGAACTTCAGCGGCGTCGTCGGAGACATACAATCCGTACGGACTTGAGAATTACCAACGATGAAGCTCAGTTGGAAGAGAACCGGCTGCTTGATAATGCTCTCCCGAACATCAACTACATCACTACACGAATTACAAGCGAAGCATATGGAAGCATGTCGTTCGAAGACATAACCACTGCCCTGTTACGTCTCACTATGTGGAAGGAGTATCCCCAATATGAGAGAATGATTGGCAATCGTATTGGCGGGAGACTAGACCATAATCTTTGGATGACGCTCAACCAAATCATTGAAGGATACCAAGCATATGACCACGATGAGTTAGTCGAAGAACGTAGAAATCAGGTAGAGCAGGCAGCAGACATGGGAATGGATTAGTTAGTAAAAGTAGAAGATGATAGGAAAAATGATAAATAGCTAGTTTAGAATAGAATAACGGTAAGCAACCAAACTTGTGTAAATAAATACCCGTTTTTTATTTTATAAATATATTATATGGATAAAGATACTAATGTTTATAAAAAAATTACACTTTTTTTATTGATATTATTATTATTAATATTGATATTAAGATATGGTTTTCCAGGAAGTATTATTATTTTTTCAAATAATTTTGAATATATTTTATTAGGTGTTATTTTGATAATTACTTTTTTAGTTGTTATGTCAACATTTAATGTAAATTTTAATAAATCAAATAAAGATAGAATAACACAATCTTTAACTATTAAACTTTAATTACAATTTAAAAATTAATGATTATAATAATATAATGGAAAATCATCATAAAATAGATTTAAATCACGCTGAATTAAATTTAGCAATTGATTGTAGTAATAAAGTAATTAAATGTATTCAACAATCTCCAGTATTAGATAACCAATATAGATTAAATCATATTAAAGAATGTCAAGAAACAGCAATTAAGTGTTATTTAAACATTTTTAATACCATTAAAGATAAAAATTATATTAAATAAAAAATTGATTTATACAATTGTTTTCTATAAAATATATAAGCAAAGATGATTATTCCAGTAAAGTGTTTTACATGTGGTAAAGTTTTGGCAGATAAATATCGTTATTATCAAGAGGAAGTAAGAAAAGCAAAAATTGCTAAAAATATGGAAGTTAATGAAATCGTTTATTTAACACGTCAATTTATTGATAAAACTCCTGAAGGAGAAATAATGGATAAATTAGGTTTAACAAGATATTGTTGTAGAAGACATATATTAACACATGTAGATATTGAATAAATATATAATAATTTATAATAATATTCTAAAATTTAATGTAACATAATAAAAATATATAAATATATAATATATGCCAAAAAGTAGACGCTTTAAATCTAGAAAGAGTAGTAAACGCATAAAACATAGACGAGCCACAAAAAAATATAGAAAACATCGCAGACATCGTAGTCGCGTTAATAATGGTGTTAAGCGAGTTTATATGAAGGGTGGATATGGTCCTGGTGCTGGACCAGTAGGTAGTAGTTGGGGACCTAACCCAGATTCATGGCCTAATGGCATGGGCGGTAACGAAAGTAAAGGCAATCATTATTCACATTATCCATATGGAATCGGCGTAGGTGGTTCAGATACACCTGTATCAACAAGAGGAGATTTAGCTAATTTATATCCTCAAAATGGAGGAAGTTTTTTCCCTATTTCACAAGATATTATAAATATGGGAAGAAGTGCTATGTATGGAGCAACTAAATTTGTATCCGATTTAGGAGGTTCGGCAAATTTACCTGTAAACCCAGATGTAACACATCAAAAAATAGGAGCAGATAGTAATATATTAACTTATGAACCTCCTAATGTTCGCGAATACGCAAATCAATCAATCAGCGACGTATCCTCAATCGTTTAATATATAATCATATATTTTTATATTATATAATTATATATGGCTTTATCAGATATAAATAAATTATGTACTCCAGCTCAGTTATATTTATTTTTTACATTACTTTCATTAGTTATTATGGTATATGATAATAGTGGAAGTCCTGATAATATGTTATGTATGGGAAAATACAGATGCCACAATACACCAAGTAAGGTTATTTTAATATTTGTAAAACTAATCTATATTGGGTTTTGGACACTAGTTCTTAATTTAATGTGTAAAGGCGGATACAAAAACTTAGCATGGTTTTTAGTATTATTACCTGTTATTTTATTTGTATTAATATTAATTTTTGGTTTCGGACCATGGATTCATAGTGAAGAATTATATGTATATGAAGGTATGTGTGATAAAAATGATAAATCATGCAATAAAAAATAATAAAAAAATAATATACTAATATGTTATAAATGAGCACAATAAAATTAAAACAATTATGTCAACCATCTCAGTTATATTTATTTATTTCCATGATAGCATTGATAGTTGTTGTATATTATAATTATGAAGCGTTAGATTTTACATTATGTATTGGCGAATATAGATGTTTTAGTATATTAAGTAAAACAGATTTATTAATATTAAATTCATTATATATATTCTTTTGGACATTTATTCTTGATTTATTATGTAAAAGTGGATATAAAAATTTAGCATGGTTTTTAGTTTTGCTACCTGTATTATTATTTATAATATTTTTATTATTTGTATTTGGTCCATGGAGACATAATAAAAGCATATTTGAATCAATGGAGAATCAAATAAATAATGAAGATAATCAAGAAGGAGAACGCAAAGTATATGATTATGATGAAGACAGTGAAGAGATAATTGATAGTGATGATACGATTAAAAATAACTAATTTATGAAATGATTAACGAATATTTATTATATGAATTATTTTAGCATTCATATAATAAATAATTAATAAACAAGCGATTTATACAAAGAATGACTTAAAAATTATGATAATGATTATATATATAGTATATAATGGACGAAGAAATTATATGGAAAATCATTGATAAATATTTTAAAAGTGAACCAAACATATTAGTTTCGCATCACTTAAATTCATATAATGATTTTATGAATAACGGAATCAAACAAATTTTCAAGGAAAAAAATCCAATTAAAATTATTAAAAAACAAAATCCAGTTACAAAAGAATTTGATTTAAGATGTAATGTATATTTAGGTGGTAAAGGAGGAGATAAAATATATATAGGCAAACCTGTTATTTACGATGAAACAAGAGAACATTATATGTATCCAAATGAAGCTCGTTTAAGAAATATGACATATGGAGCAACAATACATTATGATGTAGAAGTTGATTTTTATATAAAAGAAGGTGAAACAATAACAGAAAGAACAATTACATTACCAGATAAAATATATCTAGGTAAATTTCCCATTATGTTAAACTCTCAATTATGTATATTAAATGATTTATCACCAGAAGTAAAATTCAATATGGGCGAATGTAAAAATGATTATGGTGGTTATTTTATTATTGATGGAAAAGAAAAAGTTGTAGTACCCCAAGAAAAATTTGCTGATAACATGCTATATATAAGAGATAAAGTAAATGACTTATATAGTCATAGTGCTGAAATAAGAACTGTATCTGAAGACGCTTCAAAACCAATTAGAACATTATCGGTTAAAATTGTCGCTCCATCAGCTAGTTATACAAATAAACACATTGTTGTAGATATTCCAAATGTAAGAGCACCAGTTCCTTTATTTATTTTAATGAGAGCATTAGGTATTCAATCTGATAAAGATATCATAAAATGTTGTTTACTTGATATGGAAAAATATAAATCATATATTGATTTATTTATTCCATCTATTCACAATGCCGGAAAAATTTTTACTCAAGAAACAGCATTGAAATATATAGCGACATTTACCAAACATAAAACAATTTCATCCACATTACATATTTTATCGGATTATTTCTTACCTAATATTGGAGAATTAAACTTTATTTCAAAAGCTTATTTTATCGGCTATATGACACTTGAATTACTGAAAGTTTATACAGGTGAAGAAAAACCAACCGACAGAGATAATTTTAAATTCAAACGTGTTGAATTAACTGGTTCTTTGATGTATGATTTATTCAAAGAATATTATACTCTTCAACAAAAACACATTTTTAAAACAATTGACAAAGAATATTTTTATAAAGAGACAACATATCAAGGTTTAAATTTTATTAGTTTAATTGAAAATAATTATAGAGATATTTTTAAAGAGAGAATAGTTGAGGATGGTTTTAGAAAAGGGTTCAAAGGCAATTGGGGGGCAGAAGAACACACAAAAAAACTTGGACTAGTTCAACCATTAAATCGTTTATCTTATAATTCATTTATTGCTCATTTAAGAAAAATAAATTTACCATTGGATGCCAGTGCCAAAGTTGTTGGGCCTCGATTATTACATAGTTCACAATGGGGATTAATTGACCCATTAGACACACCAGATGGAGGAAATGTTGGGTTACATAAACATTTGGCAATTACTACAAAAATTACAGGAAACTGTTCTGGAATTCCAATAATGAAATGGTTAAGAAATTATGCGAATTTATTGTTATTAGAAGAATGTAATCCAGAATTATTATCACAGACAACAAAAGTTTTTGTAAATGGAAAATGGATAGGAAATATTAATAAACCGATTGAAGTTGTTTCTTTTATGAAACAAGCAAGACGTATTGCGATGATTCCTATTTATACAAGCATACAATGGAATGTTCAGAAAAATGAATTAAATATTTTTACTGATTCAGGAAGATTATGTCGACCTCTATTTTATATTAATAAAGAAACAAATAAAATTAGTTATGATAAACCACTTATTTTAGAAAAATTAAAGTCAAATGATTTTACATGGAATGAACTTATCAGTGGATTTTATAAAAAAGAAGACACTTTATTTTCTATAAATACATGTAAATTATATGAAAATATTTCAAATTTATACAATATAACAGATATAAATGAACTAAATGAATATCAAGCAATTATTGAATATATTGATACATCTGAAACAGAAACAGCATTAATTGCTTTGAATGAAAATAAATTATATAAAACAATCACATCAGATGTATCAAGTGAAATAAATAGTAAAGGTAGAAAAAAAGAAACAGCAAAAAATATTCCAAATAATTCAAGATATACACATTTAGAAATACATCCTTCTTTTTTACTTGGAGTGCTTGGTAATCAAATTGTTTTTCCTGAAAATAATCCATTGCCTCGTGATTTATTTGCTTGTGGACAAAGTAAACAGGCAATCTCATTATACAATTCAAATTATCAAGTTAGAATTGATAAAATGGGTGTTATTTTGAATTATGGCCAAATACCATTAGTAAAAAGTAGATATATGAAATATATAAATAACGAAGAACATCCTTACGGTGAAAATGTTGTCGTAGCGATTGGTGTTTATGGAGGATACAATGTAGAAGATTCTATATTATTTAATGAAGGTTCGATTCAAAGAGGCATGTTTAGAACAACTTATTTTACAATGTATGAATCCTACGAAGAAAGTTCAAAAATAGGTAATTCAAAGACTGATTCGAAATTTACTAATATACAAGAAACAAATGTTATTGGATTAAAACCAGGATATGATTATTCTGAATTAGATAAATACGGATTAATAAAAGAAAATAGTCCAGTTGATGATAAAAAAGTTTTGATTGGAAAAGTTATTTCAAGTGTTGATAAACCAGGATTATTTATAGATAATTCTGAAATGCCTAAAAAAGGCCAGTTGGGGTTTGTAGACAAATCATTTATTACAGAAGGGGAAGAAGGATTTAGAATCGCAAAAATAAGAATTAGAGAAGAACGTCAGCCATCAATTGGAGATAAGTTTTGTAGTAGATGTGGACAAAAAGGTACAGTTGGTTTGATTATACCAGAAATAAACATGCCTTTTACAGCTGATGGTATAAAACCGGATATAATTATAAATCCACATGCTTTACCATCGCGTATGACAATTGGACAATTAATTGAAACTCTTGTTGGAAAAGCTTGTGCTTTATATGGTGGTTTTGGTGATTGTACAGCATTTGTTAATAAAGGATTAAAAAATGAAAAATTGGGGGAACTTTTATCATTACAAGGTTTTCATTCATCGGGTAATCAAATTTTATATAATGGAAATACAGGTGAACAATTAGAAACTGAAATCTATATAGGGCCAAATTATTATATGCGTCTTAAACACATGGTAAAAGATAAAATAAATTATAGAGCACAAGGCCCAAGAACAGTATTAACAAGACAAACCGTACAAGGAAGAGCAAATGATGGTGGATTACGTGTTGGAGAAATGGAACGCGATGGTATTGTTGCTCATGGAGCTAGTAAATTTTTAGAGGAATCGCTTATGATTAGAGGCGATGAATATTATATGGCTATATGTAATCAATCAGGAACTATCGCTATTTACAATGAAAGTAAAAATTTATTTATGAGTCCAATGGCAGATGGACCGATTCAATTTACAAATGTTACAGATACAAATGCGGATGTTGTAAATATTACTCGTTTTGGAAGAGAATTCAGTATTGTTAGAATTCCTTATGCGTTTAAATTATTGATGCAGGAATTAAGAACTATGAATATTGAAATGAGAATTATTACTGAAGATAATATCGACCAATTAACAAGTATGTCATTTTCAGATAATTATAAGAAATTATCAGGTGATTCTGAAGCAACTATAACTAAATTAATTAATAAATATAAAAATATGAAACAAGTTGAAAAAGAAAAGCAGGTAGAATTAGAAGAGACAAGAAAACAGAAAAAGATTAAAATCGATTTTGATGTTCGAAATATTGATATACTTGAAAAATTTGGTTGGATGTATAATGGTACAAATGAATATGGTGAAGAAATCTTCGCATCCATTATATTGGATGAAAATGGAAATCCAACTGAAGTATGGAACGTAGATGAAAAAGGATATGACCCAGATAGATATCCAAATGGATTCAATGAAAATGTATATGACAAATATAATAATAAATATGATAACCTGATTATATTACGTATATTAAATTCTAATAAAATACCAAATAATATGAATTATGTAGAGTCATATTTATCAAATTATGATAAAAATAAATTCTTTGTACCTGGAGAAAGCATTGGAAAATCAGAAGAAGCAATCTCTCCTGGTAGTAGTTCTTATCAACCAGTCACGCCGACTGGAACTCCTCCTTCGAGTGAACCATCTCCTTCTAGTAATATTTCATATCAACCAGTCACTCCAACCGGTACACCTCCACCATTAATTCCTCCTTATCAGCCGGTCATTTTTACACCACCATCTCAAGGTAGTCAAGCGTCTCCACAAATAGGAATTAAACCGCAAACACCTCAACTCCCGCAAACTCCACAAACTCCACAAACACCAGTGGTATCACCTCCTATACAACAACAAAATATAGAACAAATATCACCTCAGTTTATTGTAACACCACCAGAAATAAATAAAGCAGAACCTGAACAATTAGTAGAAGTAAATCCATTACCTGATAATGATAATATACTCTTAAATGTAGAAGAAACAAAGGAAGAAAAGGAAAAGGAAAAAGAAAAAGAAGGAGAAAAGAAAAAAATTATATTATAAAATTGAAATGAATTAAAATATAAATTTGTATTATAAATAAACAATGGCACAAAGTAATCACATTCAATCTATTTATAATTCAAGGAAAAATATTTTAGAGCATATGAATTATCAAAATTTTAACACAGATGATTATAACAACTTTAGTATTAATGAGGTATATATTATGTATCAAAATAAACAATTAGATATGTTATTAGAGAGAAATGCCATTCCAGAAAAAGAAATACCAAAAAAAAAAGTGTATATTAAATATCATTTAGCAAAAACACTAAGACCTCAAAATATATATGATTATGTAGAGGATTTGTTCAATATTGAACAAGTTTTATCAAAAGAAGATGATTTGATTATTATAGTAAGAGATGAACCCAATGAAACAATCATTAAAACTTTACAACAGATATGGTTTTCAGATAGACAATTTGTTATTATATGGAATATTAAGTATTTACAATTCAATGTTTTAAATCATATTTTAGTTCCAAAACATGAAATTTTAAATAATACCGATGATAAAAGCTTTAGAAAAAAATATAATATTAATAATGATAAAGAAATACCGGATATATCAAGATTCAGTTCAGTAGCAATGGCAATTGGTATTAGACCAGGTCAAGTATGTAAAATTACTAGACCTAGTAAAACGTCTATTAATACAAATTTTTATAGAATTTGTTCTTCATAATATATAATGAGCATTAACTTAGAAACAAAAAAATCATTAGATAAATATAATTCATACAAAGAAAAAATAAATGAATTAACAACAAAGATAAAAATTGTAGTAAATAAATTGAATACCTCATATCCAAATTATAAATTATATCCTAATGTTACTGAAATAGAAAATATTTATACAAATGATTCATACAATCTTACTGATATAATAAATAATTTATTTTCTATTGAAAAATCAATAAATACTGATAATAATAAATTATTAGATATGATTCGTAATAAAAATACACAATTAAACGAATTAAAAAAAAATAGAGAATCACTCAGCAAAAAACATGAATCAATGGTTGATACAGACGCTTCATCATTTGGATTACATTCTCAAACAAAAGATTCATATCAACAAAGTTATATTTCGTTAGTATTAATCGTAATATTTACATTTATATTTATAACAGTGGCATACAAACATATAAATTCACAAAATCAAATGATTCAATATAAACCTATCACAAAAGTCATCAAGAATGTATCAAATATAAAACCAACTACAAAAATATAATAAATA
>Ga0255144_1000549_pt1 | contig 9567 bp, 9 predicted proteins | sample Atl_Cont_RepA_8h_FD_183633 | JGI IMG/M metagenome (GOLD analysis project Ga0255144, IMG submission 183633) | Freshwater microbial communities from Altamaha River, Georgia, United States - Atl_Cont_RepA_8h | ecosystem: Environmental > Aquatic > Freshwater > River | place: USA: Georgia | collected...
TGTGAATTCCAGCGAAATTGCCATCACTGGCGCCTCCTACTGAGGCAGAACCAAGCGGGCCCATTCCAAGCTTCTTAGCTACTGATTCACATTTCTCATATAGCTCGAGCGTGGCTGAGGTTTCTAGTGGCGGGCGATTGATGCCACCGATTACCTCAAGTGTTGCCTCTGGGTGAATGGGGCTCAGGGTTGTGATCGCAGATTGCACTCGTTGCATCTCAGCAAGAGTGAAAGAGCGACAATCGATATCAAGAGTTGCAAGAGCAGGAACAGTATTAGTAGTAGTACCAGAATTCATCGTTGTCGGAACAACGGTTGTGCCGTGTTCGGCATTCCCAAGTTTGCTTAAAGTATCGACAATCGCAGCAATCTCGACGGTGGCGTTTATGCCTTTCTCAGGTTCGAGGCCGGCATGTGCAGCTCGACCACGAACTGTGATTTTGTACATCGATGTTCCTTTGCGACCAACTTTTACTTTTCCATCGATGGCAGATTCAAGAACTAAGACCGCTTGAGCTTGCTTGCTGACTTTTTCAATCAACTCTCGAGTTGTGGCAGAACCAGTTTCTTCATCAGTTGTGGCAATGAGCGCGACCTTTGTGAGATCTAAACTTTTCATCGCATATAAGGCTTGGAGAAAACCTGCTTTCATATCGTAGATACCAGGACCGCGAACAACATCGCCATCAACTTTCCATAGCGGAGTAAATGATCCAATCGGCCAGACAGTATCAAGATGAGCGAGAAGTACAACTTTGGGGTTGCGTGAACCTAACCAATAAACCGGACGACCTTTTTCTTCAAAGACTTCGGCTTTCGAACCTACAACGCGTTCGGTAATAGAGTTTGCAAGATCGATAACTCGGCGACAAGCATCAAGATCATCAGTAGGACTCTCGCACTCAACGAGCGCTTGAAGGTCTTTTAACATTTCTGCGCTCATGGGGTAAGTCTGCCGTAACTACTCATCATGCGGTCGTGACCCCCGTAATTCGGGCTATTTTGAAGGGAGTTATGGCATTCGTGGCATGGTCTTTTGCGACCAAGGTGCCGAGTGAGATGGAAAGCGGGTCAATGATGCGAAGTGAGACGCCTCCATTGGCGTCGGCATAACCAATACGTAGTGAAACTCCTTTACCTAAGTATTCATGGAGAAGGTCAAGAGTTTCGTTTGCGGTGGTGCGTGGAATTTCTCCGACCGGACGTTTCTTTGCAGCGCGTTCACCGGTTCGAAGCGTGCGCAGTGCAGAGGTGAGCATCTGATCAGAGGGTTTAGTTAATTCACCGATAATCCGTGGTGGTTTTGGACGAGACTTTGAACGATTCTGGATTGGCAGATTCACAACCGTGCCTTGGGCATTTTCTGCCGATGGAAAATAACCAGCGCGACGGAGTTCATCCATCGCCTCGTCGCTCTCGGTATCAGAGATGAGAACTTGTGGCGCGATCTGACGAAATGCAAGATGCTCTAATTTCTTATCACTGAGAATCGCAGAAATTATCGCGGCATCTTCACATCGCAGATATGTATTGGAATAACCAACTCGGAGTTTGCCATGCTTCTTGGCGACATCCGCGATGAGATATTCCAGCGGTTGTGGAATAGGAGTCTTAGAGGTTTTAGAAAGGAAGTTCTTAATCTCATCACCGGAATGTCCGTGATCCAGTCCGCGTCTAATTGAGGGTTCGCTAAATCGATAGACGGTCGCACCGCCGCGGCTTTCGATATCTGCAAAGGTAGAGAGCATCCGTGCAACTTCGATGGTGAGCGGTCCAGGTGCTATTGCAGTGTTATCTGCCTGCACCAGTATGTGATCAACAGGCTTAGGAAGCGCTACGTTAATACCAAGATCATCTTCGTCATTGATGAATTTCGCGCCGAAAGGTGAAAGTGCGCGGCTTCCCGTAATTCCTAGCCATTCAACTTCACGGAGCGTCCATTCCACTAAATCTGAGGTAATCGAGATTCCGCGACGATGTGGATAGCGCCAGAGAACTGCTTTCTGGACGCTTTCAACCGCGGGTGCGATACCGGGGTTTTCTAAGAGAAGATTGAGAACTAATGTGCGAATGAGCGCAGCATTGCTGCGATCAAGTTCGGTACCAAGCGCAGTGATATGTCGTGAGTCTGTGCGTCCGACTAAACCAGCCACGCGCGATGTGACTTTCCAGAGCGATACGAGTTCGCGCCATTGTTCTTCTGGTTCTTTGTTCTGCCATAAATCAAAGAGAGTGGAAGGAAGAATTCGGCCATCTGCTTCAACGCTCAAAATTCCGGATAAGTAGGCAAGCTCTGCGATGAACGCGGTACATGGCTCGTCTACACCGAGATGTTCGGAAGCTTTCTTGAGATCTCGTACGCCAAGTCCACCTGATTGCAAAGAGGTTGGAGTTTCTTCAGACCAGAAGTTCAATAACTCTTGAACCCATCGCAAAGTATTGGAAATGGAAGCAAGGGAAGCGCGCTCAATATCTACTTTTTTAACTTGTGGACCTTCAAGTGTGGGTTCGACAGGAAGCAACTCTTTATGGATTCGATTATCACGGAGGAAGATTCCGACTTCTCGAGGTAGCGCAACAGTGGATGTGTCGATGGGAATGAGAAGTTGGTTTTCAAGTAACCAGTGAATAGGAGTTCCTTTTTTACGAATATCTCCGACTTGTCCACGCGGTGGCCCCCACGTTAACTTCGCGAGAATTTCTTGGGCTGCAGCTGGAGCTTTCTTAATGACCGAGAGATCAATAGGAGTTGCAGCGTGTGGTCCAAGACCAGCAGGTTCGTTACCAAGAATGTCGCGCACGGCGCGTGGCATGCGAAAACCACGTCCATCGCGATAAATCAGAGCAATGTTATGGAGATGCGCAATCACTAATTCAGCAGATTTATCGCTCAGGGCAATTACTTCTTTTGTGGTGAAGGGATCAGATAGGGCAGCGCAGACTTCAAGAACTTGGAATTGCCATTGATTGAGCGTTTCAAGAGCGCGTAAAAGGCTCGGAGCCGAAGTTGCACGTGTAGCAAGTGCGGTCATATCTGCAGGAACTGGCGTGATGAGATCAGGTCGTGCAGCAAAAAGCGCAAGTAGATCGTCATCAGATCGATCACGTAACTCTTCTGCGAAGGATGGAAATGCAGATACTTCGCTTTCGAGCGCACCAGTCATGGACATAACTGGCCTACATTACCGAGGGTTGGAAGATCTCGCAGTCAGATAAACCCAGAAACCAGCAAGGCGACTTACAACCGGACCAATCACACGATTCAACCAACGTAGACGTCTGAAATCATGTACTGGCCAGCCTTGAGAGAATGCGATAATTCGAAGTTTGGCATCTGGATTGATGGCGCGCGGATTTCCAACGCAGGTCAAGAGCGGAAGATCATTATGAGAATCCGAATAAGCAAAACAATCTTTTAAATCAATTCCTCGAGAGCGCGTAAGTTCTTCAACTGCATGAGCTTTCTCTTTTCCGTGGAGCAGTTTGCCGTTGAGAGCACCGGTGTACTTACCATCTTTAGTTTCTGCTTTGGTTCCGATGGCACCCGTAAAACCTAATCTTTCTGCAATGAGGTTTGCAAAATCTTCTGGAGATGCAGTCACTAACCAAACTTCATCACCGGCTGCGAGATGTTCTTGTGCCAGTGCAATAGTTCCTTGCCATATTGCGGGTGAAACGAATTCGTTGTAAATCTCTTCGCCGATAGCACGAATCTCTTTCACATCATGGCCGCCGATAAAGTCGGTCGCGGCTTTTTGGAATCGTGCGATTACTTCATCTTTCTCGGTGCCTGTCATGCGAAAACGGATGTTGGCGAGAACCCATGCACCGATATCTCTTTTGGTAAAGAAACCACGGTTGTACATTCCTTTACCTAGGAAATAGAGGGTCGATCCGCGCGTGATCGTGTTATCTACGTCAAAGAAAGCGATACGCGGCATGTGAGCACAGTAACGAAAGCGGCGTATTACTTCTCCTTTATGCTTACCCGCATGAGTGAACACGCTGCGATTGCTTCCACTGTTCACGTTGTGCGCCACGGTGAAGTCGAGAATCCTCACAGCATTCTCTATGGACGCCAACCAGGGTGGAAACTCTCAGAACGTGGTCAAGCAATGGCTCGCGCTGTCGCAGACTGGAGTAAAGAGTTATCACTCGGCGCGATTCATGCATCTCCGCTCGAACGTGCGCAACAAACTGCGCTACCTATCTCTACGCATCATGGAATTGAAATTACAACCGATGATCGATTGATTGAAGCAGCAAATATCTTTGAAGGAAAACCTTTTGGCGTCGGCGATGGAGTATTGCGTCGACCAAGTGCGTGGCGCCATTTATGGAATCCGTGGCGTCCATCATGGGGCGAGCCATATACCGAACAAGTCGCGCGCATGACCGCGGCTGTTGAAGCAGCCCGCGTCGCCGCACAAGGTAAAGATGCTCTGGTTGTTTCACACCAATTACCGATTTGGATTCTCCGCTCCTCGGTTGAAGGAAGACCTTTCTTACATGATCCACGTAAACGCCAATGCTCTTTAGCTTCCGTCACAAGTCTCCACTTTGATGCATCCGGCAAAGTAGTAGCACTTACTTATAGCGAACCGGCCGGGCATCTACTTCCACCGAAGAAGAAATGAAAAGGTTCGTACTCGTACTTCTGATTCCAGTCTTAGTGGCATGTTCTAATGGCGGCGCAATCTCTTCAAACGAACAATCCTTTATTGCGGGAAATGGCGTAGCAACTTTTATTCCTCAAGCAGATCGCAAGCCCGCTCCGGCCGTTTCCGGACCTACTCTTGATGGAAAGAATTTCACCGCAGAGAGTGGAAAAGTATTGGTGTTAAATGTTTGGGCCTCGTGGTGCTCGCCATGTAGAGCTGAAGCGCCAGCCCTAGAAGAGCTCTCCACCTCACATCCGGAAGTTCAATTCCTCGGTGTTTTAACGCGAGATAGCTTGGTCGCGGCGCGAGCTTTTGTAAATCGATTCGGTATTACCTATCCATCACTTACCGATGATGCGATTCTTTTGAAGTTTCATGGCCAACTCACTCCCAATGCAATCCCCACAACATTGATTATCGATAGCAAGGGGAAGATCGCCGCGCGTATAAGCGGTGAAATCACTTATTCAGCTCTAGAAGATTTGATCAAGCGGGTGAAATCAGAATGAATGATTTTCTAGTCAATCAAGTCTTCGATGGCAGTTTGCTAGTTGCTTCATTGGTTGCGGCGATCGCTGGGTTAATTTCATTTGCATCACCATGTGTATTGCCTTTATTGCCGGGATATCTTGGTTATGTCTCAGGATCGTTCGCTTCTAAACGCCGCATGGTTCTTGGTTCATTGCTATTTGTTTCTGGCTTTGCACTTCTCTTCGTGACTTACGGGGCGCTCTTTGGCGCGCTCGGTGATGCAATTGTTCGTAATTCATCTTTCTTGGCGCGTTTGCTCGGAGTTCTTACCATTGGATTCGGTCTGATCTTTATTTTCTCAGAGAAGTTTTACCGCTCATTTAAATTCCCCTTTGTTGCATCAACAGGATTGGTGAGCGCTCCGATACTTGGATTTATGTTTGGACTGGGCTGGACCCCGTGCATTGGTCCAACATTGGGCGCAGTTCAAACGCTTGCCCTCATCGAATCCAGCGCTACTCGCGGCGCGATCTTGTCGTTTGCTTATTGCATAGGGCTTGGTACACCTTTTATTCTCTTTGCATTCGCCCTCGACAAATCTAAGAGATTGCGTGGAGCGTTACTCCAACGCAGCAGGACTATTTCAATTATTGGGGGGCTTTTCCTTATTCTTATTGGGTTATTACAACTCTTAGGTCTATGGGAATCTTTGATGGCAGGACTTCGCGGCACTATTAGTGGATTTATTCCGGTGATCTGATGAGCGCGCCCGAACTCCAAGGAATTTCTCTTCTACGCTACTTGTGGCGCCAACTCACAAGTATGCGCACTGCACTCATTCTTCTTCTTTTATTGGGGTTAGCGTCGATACCTGGTTCAGTATTTCCTCAACGCACCCAGAGCCCACTTAAAGTGCGGGAGTATTTTGAAAACAATCCTTCTGGCGCAAAATTAATGGATCGCTTCTATCTCTTTGATGTCTACGGATCACCTTGGTTCTCGGCGATTTATCTTCTGCTCTTCATCTCACTTATTGGTTGCGTGATACCGCGTTCGTGGCATTACTTCCGAGAAATCTTCAAGGCGCCTACCCCCGCACCATCTTCTCTGGAGAACATGGAAGGCTTTCAACAATTAGATGGAAAATTGAGCGATGCCGAGAAGTGGCTTAAGAAGAATCGTTTTCGAATTGCACGGAGTGGAAAAACAATCGCTGCCGAAAAAGGTTATCTGCGCGAAACTGGAAATTTAGTTTTCCATCTCTCCTTAATTGTCGTGTTACTAGGAATTGCGGGAAGTTCTGTCTTTGGAATGCGCGGTGAAGCAATCATCAACGTTGGTGAACGTTTTATTAATACACCTACTAGTTACGACAATCTTGCCCCAGGGCGTTTCTTCTCCATCGCGAATTTGCCACCCTTCACCATTAAAGCTAATAACTTCGATGCGACGTATGATCCTGAAACCAATGCGCCGCTGGATTACACCTTGACGGTTACAACTCAAGACGCCATTGATGCTCCACTAATCAAACGAACTGTGAAAGTTAACGAACCATTGACGTTTGGCAGCACTCGCGTTTATCTTCAAGCAAACGGATATTCACCTTTAGTAACGGTAAAAGATAAGACGGGCGCTGTGAAATTTGAAGGTCCAGTTCCATTCTTGCCACAAGATGCCAATCTGACTTCGATCGGTGCAATCAAGGTGCCAGATATGGATCCCCAGATTGGATTTGTTGGGTCTTTCTTGCCAACCGCAGCTCGCGACAAAGTGCGCGGTGGCTTCTCTTCATTCCCAGAGCTACTTGATCCACGTCTTTTAGTTTCAGTATGGAAGGGCGATCTCAAGATGGATACCGGCGTTCCACAATCTGTGTATCGCATCGATACTGATGAAATGGAACGGATTGGTTTGTGGGCCTTAAGAATTGGCGAGACGTATCAATTTGAGGTGGGTTCCATCACATTCAATGGCGTGATTCCATGGGTCAATCTTCAAGTCGTGCGTGATCCAGGTAAGCAATATGCGCTCTTTGGAAGTATTCTCGCCATCATCGGATTGATGATCTCGCTTTTCATTAGACAACGTCGAATCTGGGTTCGCGAAGTAAATGGAAAGTTAGAGATCGCAGGTCTGGCGCTTAATAGATTGCCAGGTTTAGAAGATGAGATTCATCGAATGGTAACCGAGATGAAAGGAGCGAAATGAGCAAGACTGATTGGGCATATCTCTCAAATGACCTTGTATATGGCGCGCTCTTTGTCTACACGATCGCTTTCATCATCTATACGTATGAAACTGCGTTTGCCGTTAAGGCAAATAAAGAGGGAAGTTCAAGCGAAATTGATCGCACCAAGACTGCAAAATCTGGTCGGATTGCAACGTTTGTTTATGCCATAGCAACCATAGTTCTACTACTTGGCGTTGTTGCTCGAGGAGTTTCTGCAGGTCGAGTTCCCTGGAGCAATATGTATGAGTTCTCTATTACCGGGGCGCTTACATTCTCACTGGCGTATTTAATTGTGGGACGCAAATACGATTTGCGCTGGCTAGGGCTACCAATTTCAATTGCAGTTCTTCTCATTCTCGGAACTGCGATTACTCTCCTCTATCGCCCAACCGCACCATTGGTACCGGCGCTTAAATCAACCTGGCTTGTAGTGCATGTTGCCGCAGCAATTCTCTCGGGTGGAGTTTTCTTGCTTTCCAACACAATCGCCGCTACTTATTTATGGCTCGACAGTATGGAGCGAAAAGGTGAGCGGAGCGCATTTGCAAAACGTCTTCCATCACTTGAAGTACTAGATCAACTCTCTTATCGACTTGTTGCATTCGTATTTCCACTCTGGACTTTTGCAGTCATCGCCGGAGCGATTTGGGCTGAAGCAGCCTGGGGTCGTTATTGGGGATGGGATCCTAAAGAGACGTGGGCATTTATTACTTGGATTCTCTATGCCGCGTATTTACATGCACGCGTTACTGCTGGATGGAAAGGTCGTAAAGCTGCGTGGCTCTGTTTGTTAGCCGGCTCAACTTATCTTTTCAATTATGTCTGGGTAAATGTGTGGGGCACTGGTCGCCACACATACAGCGGTTTATAAACCGAATTTCTTTCGATTCTCTTCGGCAACTAAGTGGAGATACTTTTCGGGATTTTTCCCTATGTATTTTGAAACAAAAGGACAGACTGGTTCAACAGATAGGAGTTCTTGAGAAACTTCATTAAGGGCATATTCAATGAGGGTGGTGCCTAAACCTCTGCCGCCGAATTTTGGATCGATTTCTGTATGCGGGAAAACAATGGATGTGTCATGGAGTTTGTATTCGGCGAAACCAGCTAACTCACCATCAACATGAATATCAAAACGAGAGAGCTCGTGATTACGCGAAACGACGGTGGACATTAGAGCTTACGTAAGAAATCGGGGTTATCGTCGGGTGGAACAATTTTCCCTTTGCGACGTCGACGGCCATTTCCTTTAGGTCGTCCGGCGATGATCCACGCTAAAGCGCCAATGCCGGGCACAAAGATAATGATGACGAGCCAGGCCCATTTCGGAAGGCTACGGATCTGGTTTTCAGGGGTACGCGAGCAATCAATAATGCTAAAAATCATCAGAGCAAGAATGATGATTGTTGCGATGACTGCGACGCGGACCATGGTGGGATTTTATCGCGCAACGAGCCAGGCCGCTAAAGAGATTGCAACCGCATAGATGATTTGAATTCGACCAGTCTTAGCTAAAAGATCGATGAGGACATCGCCGCTTGCGCCAGCTCTGACCGTCCGAACAGATTTTGAAATTAAAGGAAGCGAGATTAAGGCGAGTAGGTAATAAAAAGAGAAGAAGGTAAGCGCGACCGACATAACAAGAGCGAAGAACATCAACCATTTATAGAGATCACGGGTCTCTTTATCGCCCATTACGACGGCAAGAGTTTTCTTTCCAGAAGAGCGATCCTTCTCAAGATCTCGCAAATTGTTAAGAACCAAGATCGCGCATGCCAAAGCTCCCATGGCAAACGATGCAAGGAGTACTTCTCGAGATATGGATTCAGTCTGGACGTAATAAGTGCCGACAGTTGCGACAACGCCAAAGAAAATAAAGACAGAAACTTCGCCGAGAGCTTGATATCCGTAAGGCTTCGGACCCCCGGTGTATGTCCACGCCGCACCAATGCACACTGCGCCCAGCAGAATTAATAACCATGAAGTTTGCGAAGCGAGAATCAATCCCGCAATTGCTGCGATAAGAAAAGACAGAAGCGCTGCTTTCTTTACTGCCTCAGGGGTTGCGGCTCCTGATCCCACTAATCGCATAGGGCCCACGCGATCTGAATCGGTGCCCTTAATTCCATCGGAGTAATCGTTGGCGTAATTGACTCCTACTTGGAGTGCGAGCGCAACGATAAGTGCGAGGAGCGTATGAAG
>Ga0255144_1000588_pt1 | contig 9049 bp, 20 predicted proteins | sample Atl_Cont_RepA_8h_FD_183633 | JGI IMG/M metagenome (GOLD analysis project Ga0255144, IMG submission 183633) | Freshwater microbial communities from Altamaha River, Georgia, United States - Atl_Cont_RepA_8h | ecosystem: Environmental > Aquatic > Freshwater > River | place: USA: Georgia | collected...
TCCAGATGGGAAGATTTATATAGGAACTCGACCCGACGGACTACATGTTTACGCAGATATCAGTTTAATTGCTCAGCGCGGCATAGATGAAGTGCGAGCTGAACTGGTTGAGGTTTATTGGCACAGGCAAGGACTAGTTCCTCCTGGCTATTATAAAGTTAGAACAAGCCTATTTAATGACGAACACGTGTTGGTTAAAGCTAACTCTCATGAAGATGCAGTTGAAAAATATCTTAAACACCGAAAAGCAGAAGCAAATTCACGAGACAGATTGAGAAAATTAATTATATCCGGAGAAAATGGTTCTCAGGAGGCTTTAGAATGACGCAAGATGTAGATCAAGATGGAAAACCGGCGCCATTTCAACCCGGAGATCGTGTATTTGTTGGTCCAGTAAAAATGCATGCAACGGTGATCCGACAACGAATTTGTTGGGATTATCCAGAATTTTTTTGGGGTAATGTTGAATTGCAATACGATGATGGCGTTAAAGGAGTCAGCAATAGTTGGCAACTTAAAAAGGTTTAATTTTCAAAATTATGCGCTCAGATATGTCGATTACAGGAATTCAGAGAGCGCGTTGAAAGTATACTAAACAGGGGCAAAAATGCAAACAACTAAACTCAAAACAAACGAACTGATAGACGTCGCACTTCATTGGGCGGTGGCGAAGTGCCAGGGGCTGCAAATTTACAAAGACGCAATCCTCGCCGGCCAGGTTAAAGAAGGTTGGTGGATTTCGGGTCTAAGCATTGACCCGAACGATTGGCGCCCGCTTTCAACGTTCAACCCATCGGCCAACTGGGCACAAGGTGGACCGATCATCGAGCGGGAGAAGATTGCAGTGGCTTACGAGCCGTCGTTGATTTACGACGATTCGTGCCGTTGGAAGGCGCTTGCTGCAATGAGTGACAACGGTCGTGAATACGGCCCCACGCCCCTCGTCGCAGCCATGCGCTGCTATGTGGCGAGCAAGTTAGGTGATGAAATAGACATTCCTGACGATGTATGTCAATTAGGCAGCTCTTGAGAGCTCGTAATCAAGAATGAATTGACCAAATTTAATTTATTAGATGGTGCACAAAATGAATAAACGATGGACAACCGAAATTCAAGAAGATCCTGAGACTGGTGACGCTCTATTAGAGTTCCCGCCTGAATTGCTCGAGCTCGCCGGTTGGAAAGAAGGAGATACTTTATCATGGACTAATCTAGGAGATGGTTCATGGTCTCTAACAAAAAAGAAAAATAAAGAAGAATTATATGAATTTACAAGCGACGAATTTAATCGTAGCGCCGTCATTTATAAAAATGATGATGTCTATGGAGCAGTACTTTACCGCGACTGGCTAATTGTTGAAGACAGGCCATGCCCGGGTAAATCTCTCCGATATGTCGAAGATTTGGCCATAAATTGGATTGATAAAGTCGGTGCATTTAAGTAATGACCCAGCTTTAATTTATATAGCCTAAAAGTCGGGGCGTAGCTCAGCCCGGTAGAGTGCTTGCTTTGGGAGCAAGATGCCGGAGGTTCGAATCCTCTCGCCCCGACCACAAATTCATGCGTAAGTAATGCATGAAAATGTACTAAAATGCATTTTTGTGTTATAATGTGTATAATTCAAAATTGAAGGAGTATAGAGTTCATGAGCGCGGATGTAAAAATCATCAGAGAAGCCTTTGAAAAAACGTGCTTGCCGAGTTTCTCAAATCTGAATAGCCACAAGAAACCAAACGGCGAATATGTATCTCCAATTCTTGAAGATCATTGGCAGACTTTTCAAGAAGGTTGGGAAGCTGCTCTAGAACATTTATTAAATATATCGGTTTCTGCATACAGCGATACATACACCGGCGGGCCTATTAGTACTGGCGGCTTGGATCCAAGAAATAGCTTTTCAGCTGATTAATTTGTGCAATCAAATTAACATCTAAGTTTAATTTTGTGTTATAATTTAATCATAAGGAGCAAACCATGCTTGACAGTTTACTTTTAGTTTTATTGGGTGCTTTTGTCGGCTGGCATTTTCCAGAACCGTCATGGGCAAAGTTTATCAAGGCCAAAATCGTCGATTTAATCGAAAAGAGCAAATTGGAAGATTAATAGGAGTTTAATATGAGCGTCTTGCCTAAACCTGAATTGATCGAATTTGACGTAGAGAATAAACAACATAGACAAGAATTCTATTATTTTGTAATGAATGGTAAATGGCGTAAAGGCGCACCGCGGTTTAAGCCAGATGCCGCTCGCGGCTATCAGTCTGTGCCACAATTTTTGCTCGCGCAGATTGCAGAAAAATCATTGAAGGATGAATTTTTACAATCATCACCTGATGCTGATAGTGACGGTGAAGTGATGTATCATCCGGTTTAAATGAGTGATGCTTGCTCGATTTGTGGTAGACCATTGGCGCAGCCAATTGACTTGCATCATGTGATTCCTAAAACTTTTGGCGGAAAACAATTAATAAAACTTCATAAAATCTGCCATCAAAAAGTGCATTCTGTTTTCTCAGAAAGAGAATTGATGCATTTCAACGGAGATCTATCTCCTATTCTTGAGCACGAGCAAATTCGTGCCTTTATAACTTGGGTCCGTAAAAAGGACCCAAGTTTTTATGACGTTTCAAAAGACACAAAAGCTAGAAAATCAAAACGTCGCCGCTGAGTTGCCAAAAAATAATCCTTCTGTAAAATGTTGTTATTTTCTTTTAACTTCTTTTATCTTTTGATATAATTCATTTAAAAGCGCATAAGCAGTAAATAGGATATTAACAAAAACCTATTTTAAAAAATGGAGTTGTATCATATGAAACTTATTAAGGATCTGTTAAACACGTCGTCTAAAGACGTGCGCGAAGCAGTGCAGTTTGATCCTGCTGAATATGATGAAGAAGGCGCCATGGCAAAAGTTAACCTTCGCATCATAATCGATGCTGCAAAAGAATTACATGATATGATATCCGATGATGAAAATCTTCCGGAATGGGCACAAGCTAAATTAACATTAGCTGAAGATTATATGGTAAGCGTGCGCGATTACATGAAACACAGATCAGAAGCTCAGCCAAAAAATCCTAGAGACATTGCGCCTCTAACTGAATTTGATGAAGAAGAGGACAATCATTATATAGAATTAGGCGACGAATATGATGGCGATGATTATGAAAGCATTCATAACAAACCATTCTATGTAGCATTTTATGACAAAGAAGCTCAGCGCCCTTGGATTGGTAAGGTAGAAAAGATTGAATCAAAATGGCACGAAAAGCCATTTAAAGGCAAACCATCTCCAAAATGGGGCGGAACATATATGGGCTATTTACAACATGATGATATCATGTCCTGGATTAAAAAGGATTATGATGGTCATTGTGAAATTGCGGGGCCATTTGATTCAGCAGAAGAAGCTGAAAAATTTGTTGAACGTGAATTTGGAAAATTAGATTAAGTTTTTCAAATATACGAGCTTGCATCAAAAACAGACACAGTTGAATTAAAAATTGTGCTTTAAAGCACAATTATGTGAATTGTATTCATTTATGATAAATATCATAACAATTCCCCATTTTTACAAATAGGATATAATATCATGAAATTAATACAGGATCTATTGTGCTTAAATACTCAACAACTTGAAGAGGATGCTGAGTTAGATGTAGGCGAATACGATGAAGAAGGCGCAATGGCCAAGACTTCATTACGTCTTATAATTGAAGCTGCGCAGGAACTTCATGATATGATGGCCGACGACGAAAATCTTCCAGAGTGGGCGCAGGCTAAATTGACACTTGCCGAAGATTATATCGATACAGTTCGCGATTATATGAAACATCGTCCAGAAGCACAAGGCTCTGAGCCACAAGAGATAGAGGAAGCTGGCGAACATATGTGGGACATAGAAGGTGGCACCGCCGCCGGTAAGAAATTTATGGACCCGGCCGTCACGGTCGACGACCACCTGTCAGCAATGAAGCATCATTCCAATGAATACCACAAAGCTATGAAAGAAAAACGTGATGCCGACGCCCGTCATCATGGCATGAAATATCATAAGCACAAGGACCAAATTGAAAATATGGGTCGCGTCGGAGAATATTGGAAAGATTAAGGCCAAACATATAAACGTCACCAGATAAAAAGACACTATCATGAAAATAGCACAATTGCGTAAAATTTTAAAAGAAGGCGGAAACGTTTTTAAGGATCCTGCAGGCGAATTGAAAACTCGTAAAGTTACTAAAGCTGAAGTTTTTTCAACTGTGAAGTTGCTAGAAAAAATTCTTGAGATGCCACTGCTTGATAATATGCTAGGTTCAACCGGTGTGGCTCTTGAAAGCGGTGACATTGATTTGGTGATTGACGAAAATCAAATATCAAAAGATGAGCTGCGCGATAAAATTTTAGCATGTGAAGCGGTTCAGCAGTTCATGGCAAGTAGCAAATTATCGGCCTCTGATATTTTGGCGCACTCCGGAATAACATTACATTTCATGTTTCCTGTAGGTGGCGACGAATCAACGGGTTTTGTGCAAGTAGACTTCATGCTGCATAAAGATCCAAGCTGGTTAAAATTCTCATTAGGTTTGGGCGGTCTTAATAGCGAATTTAAAGGTGTGCACAGCCAACAAATTTTAGCAAGCATTGCTAAGACTAAAGATTTAAAATGGTCCTTTCTAAAAGGCCTACTTAATCGAGAAACAAACGAAGTCGTCAGCAAAGACCCAGACCAGATTGCTAAACTACTATTAGGCAAGAATGCAACGAAAGATGATTTGCAAACTGTTGAAGATATTTTAATCGCAATTAGAAAAGATCCAGCAGCGCCGGAAATGTTGGTTGATTTCATGCACAACCTGCAACAAAATGAACCAGAATTGGAAAAGATAGCAAAAAGCATATTAGTTAAACCTAATTTAAATTAAGGAAAATATCATGAGCAAATCCAAAGCTGATCCAATGAAGCATAAATCAGGCACTGTTCGCCTGGGCCCATTGAGCTATGAAGGTTTGCTCGAATTGCTAAAATCTGCTAAACCAAAAAGAAAACTCCAAATAACACGCGAAATCGAAAAACGCGAAAAAATGGGACAGGGCAAAGCTAAAGAGGCGAATTAATCATGGACCTTTCATTAGCCGAAAAAGAATATTTGCAAACGTTAGTAGAAAGTGGTTCACAGGTCGCTACGGTGGTATATAATCCAATTACTGTTGTTGGTAATCCAGAAACATCAGCAATAAATGATGGTTGGGTTGAATTTAAACGTAGCGATACTTCTGAATTGGTCGAAGTAATTTACGTTAGATAATGTAATTGAGACTGCTAAGTAGCTTACGGAAAAGTGTTTAAAAATGAAATTACAAAATCTACTTGAAACACCGCTGAGAGGTGGTGATTTACGACAGGCAGCAGACACGTTTGCTTCTAGCGGGGTGGCTTTATCATTTAAAGATATTGAGCCGATTGCTGATATTGAAGAATTTAAAGTCAAGAAGCTCCAGAAAGGAAATGCATTTAACTACGCGCTTTTTGCTGGTGACGACATGGTGCTGATTGCTCTTGTTAAGCCATTAAATAAAATGATGTACCCGCTGTTAAAGATTGATGAAAAAGCGGCTGAGGTTGATGATGTATGGGTTGCAAAAGAATTTGAAGGAAAAAGATTATACTCGAAATTTCTTTGGTTTCTGAAATCTCGAGAAGGTTATCACCAGCTGCTGATGGGCAAAGTTCAGTCTGACGTCACAATAGCTTTTCTAAAAGCTGGCGGCTTATCAAAGTTTGAAAAAACATGGCGCAATACAGCCACAGGCGAAGTGCGAGCTTTCAACCCTGCCGCCATGGATGAATTTTACGGAACGTCAAATTGGAGAGTGGTGCTCGAATCGACCTCAACTGAGTTTGATGACTACAACCGATTTAATGAAGGCAATTGGATTCAAGAATCTTATGATTGGCAGATCTCATAATTAAAAAATAGTTGTCGCGAAAGTTATGAATTAGTAGAAGTGATTTACGTTAGATGACGAAAAAAAATCGGAATCGCGTATAATAAATAAATTAGGTTGCTGCAGATTAAAGATTTTTGTCTAACGCCCTAGTAGTATAATGGTAATACAGTGGATTTGTAATCCTCTGATGGGAGTTCGATTCTCTCCTAGGGCACCACGAATTTCAATGAAAACCAATATTTTTCTTTCAATACTATCTCTTATCTGTTTTATTTTTTGGCTTTCAGTCAGCGCTATTTCAATTTTATATTTTTCCGATTTTAATAACTTTAGAATATTTGATTGGCTTCTAGGATTCTTCTCAGGGTCTTTTTTGGTTTTTGCCCTAATCTTAAATAGGAATGATAATGAGCGCAACAGATAAAAAATTAACCTTAGTTGAACAGATAGTTGAGATAGCTCAAGAAATCGAAAGCGAAGACCCTATTGATTGGGCAATGCTGGCGATTGATGAAAAAACTGCATACACAATGATGGCAACATCGATCTTAGAAAATTATCTAATGACAGATAAAGACAACAGAGATATGATGCTCTTGGCCACTACTGTCAAACTCACTGTTGAAAATTTTGTGTTAAATCTAAAGTTGCTTCAGAAAAATAAAAACTGAATTCACAAACTAGTATATAATTAGTTTATAAAAACAATAAGCTCCATTTTTGTTAAATGGATACGGAATGACAGAAGTGGAATAATGCATTTATGTAAATTTTGTAATCAAGAACGGAAAAATCAAAACTCATTGAGGAACCATCAAAGATTATGTAAAAATAATCCTGATAGACAGTTTACTCCGTTTCAGAATTTAGATTTTCAAAGAAATAAAACTGAAAATGGTGGAACAAATCAATTTGTTAAAGCGAAACAATTAGGTTTACAGGCGCCAACAGTATCTGATGAAACGCGAAGAAAGATATCTGTCTCAAATACGCTGAGGACAAAAGAGTGGAACAGAGAGAATGGCAAAAAAATTTCTAAAACTGTAAACGAAAAAGTTATTAGTGAAAATTGGCATATTTCTTTAGCCAAAGAGTTGCACATAGATTATAATGGTATAAACTTACATGGAACATGGGAACTTAAATACGCACAGTATCTAGACGCCAATAATATAAAATGGATCAGAAATAAGGAATCATTTTCTTATAACTTTGAAGGTAAAAACAGAAAATATACCCCTGATTTTTATCTTCCGGAAACAAATGAATATGTAGAAATTAAGGGTTATAAAACGAACAAAGATGATGCAAAATGGAATCAATTTCCGAAACATCTGAAATTGTTGATTTTGATGAGGAAAGAACTTAAAAGTCTTGGTGTAAAAATATAACATGCTGACCGATATCGTTCTAGGTGAGGCGAGTCTGACTGTTAATCAGGAATAGGTTGGTTCGAATCCAACTCGGTCAGCATGTTGTATTTAACTCTTCAATTGTTCCTTCGAACCCAGGAGATGGAGCAAACCGGAGATCAAATTTGTAATTTTATTAAAGGGAACCATGATGGCAACAACTGATAAAAATTTTAAATTACCTAAAACGGAAAAACGTATGCTTGCGGCGATGTACGGCCGTTGCACTGACGAACAGGTTGCAACAGTTAAGCGTCTTTTTATTGATGCACACATTTCTTTCCAAAATGCAAAATTGAAGGCGCATCGTGAAGCCCGTGACGCGAAATAATAAAATGAAAAGAACATTAATTGAGCAGCCATCGATGATTGAACAATTTCTTGAATTAGTGAAAAATAAGCAACCTCTTAGGTTTCTTGAGGGCTTCACTGATTTATTAGAAGCATATCGAGTTGGCAATAACGTCTATATTTTTTATAGGTTTGATGGTCATAAAGAAGAATTGCCATATTTGGTAGAAAAAATTTCTGAGGAAAATCAATTTGCGTGATTGTTTTAACGGAGGAAACTATGAAAGATGGCAAAAGGCTTAGCAATGAAAAGCGCGCAGAACTGCTACATCAGAAATCACAGCTGATTCAGGAGATCGAGCAAGTTTCAGCAAAAGGCAAAGCCGGAAAATATTCACAAGCATTTACAACAAAATTGATGCAAGAACTAGCAGCAAAAGTGGTAAAGATTGACAAAAAATTAACTAATAGTTGAACTTAAATATCTGAGGCTTGATTATAATTGCCATAACAGCTCTTGAATTTTGGAGGATAGTTATGAAAATGTCAAATGCGCCAGATGTTAAAAAGACGTTTGTTAAGATTGATGAGTGGAAGAATACTATTCTGAATGAGAAAAGGGGAACTTTTAAAATGGATGCGTATGATAACACAATTATCAACGCATTTGGGAAGAGCGGTAACTTGATTGGGTACTTTGATGTTCAGGCTGGGTATGGAGAAATAAAATCAAAATAATAACAACAGCTGTATTTTGTTTCATAATTTTGTTTACTTTTATAAAGTTTATTGATATAATTAGAGAGTTGCACAATATCGCACATCGCGATAGTCCGAGATGTAGGAATGTTAAATCGGGTCAGAAGTAATTTTATATTCATATTCATATTCATAGGAGTCTTAAAATGTCAAACACTACCGTAGTCACCACTGGTTCGAAAGTCACCATCCCAGCAGGCACCCGCGTAAGTCGCCGTGGCCAAACTGTTCGCCGTGATCTGACCACGCGAGTCACTGTTCGCAAGGTTGAAAAGACCCGTGCTGGCCGCACAAAAGTTTATTGGAAATCCAATGGCTATCGTGCTAGCGCAGTTTTGACACAAGTATAATAGAATAACAACAATAATAATATTGTAAAAATAATAACTATAGAGTTTGGGCTAGACATCGTCTAGCCCATTTTATTATTGGTGAATATTAAACATAAATACAAATTCAGGTGATATAATTAATAATAGATTTTATAGGAAATAAAAATGCTGCGAACTGAAAGAATTCCTAATTTATTTCTAATTGTGGCCACGGCCGATAATAATGTTATAGGAGTAAACAATACTTTACCATGGAACTTGCCTGAAGATCTACAACATTTTAGAAAACAGACGAGTGGTCAT
>Ga0255144_1000589_pt1 | contig 9049 bp, 8 predicted proteins | sample Atl_Cont_RepA_8h_FD_183633 | JGI IMG/M metagenome (GOLD analysis project Ga0255144, IMG submission 183633) | Freshwater microbial communities from Altamaha River, Georgia, United States - Atl_Cont_RepA_8h | ecosystem: Environmental > Aquatic > Freshwater > River | place: USA: Georgia | collected...
CAGGGTCACCGGGATCTTCGTCCCGTCTCGTGCAGTCGCGAATCGGAAGTCCGCGGTATACCTCGAAGCATCGAATCCACCGAGCACCGGCTCTTGCTTCAGCAATCGCCGCTCGCCGGTTGTCATGTCGTAGTCGTAAGTACTCGCGGGTGTCGTGGGCGACGTATAGACGTATCGCAGCAGCGTGGTGTCCTGCTCGGCGTTATTGCCGAGCGACATGACGAACGCAGCATCTGCGGCCTCCATCAGAAAGTTCTTTTTACCATCCCACGAGCGCACACGGAGCTTTTGCAGACCTCCCGAGCGTTCAGACACTGCGAGGTAGTTGTCAAAGGTATCAAAGCCCCCGATGAAGGCGTCATCGCGATGAGCAACGATGTCTTTCCAGGTCTTACGGTCGCCCACGGTAGCCTTTGGCGCCTCGACGATACGGAAGTTTTTGGCTTGCCAGTTGGTTCGAATGATGAACCGATCGCCGAGATCTTCGAGTTGATATTCATGATCGCGCTCGCGTGCGAGCGCGACACGAAACTCGAGTTTCGGATCATTCGCATCGGCATAGCGGTATTCACTCGACACCGTACTTTGGGAGGCGATATAGATGTATCGATCAGATTTCGATTTTTCCACGCCCATATAAAAACTTTCGTCTTCTTGTTCATAGACGAGAGAGTCTTTATCTGGGTTCGCTCCCCGCTCATGTCGGTAGACTTTGTTGCCGAGCAGGGTTTGTGGATCTTTTCGGATGTAGACAAAGGTTCGGTTGTCGTTAGCCCAAGCAATGTCAGGTTCGACGTTGCTCAAGACTTCGGGCAGGAACTCACCCGTAGTCAGATCTTTGATTCGAATCTCATACTGGCGACGACCCACCGTATCTTCCGCAACCGCAGCCCAACGACCATCAAGACTGACTTCGAGGCCGGCGAGCTGATAGAAGTCGTGCCCCTGAGCGCGCGCGTTACCGTCGATCAAGACTTCCTCGGGCGCATCGAGACTGCCTTTTCGTCGGGCGTAAATCGGATATTGCTTACCGGTCTCGTAGCGCGAGTAATACCAATACCCATTTCGACGCTGGGGAACGCTGGCATCGTCTTGCTTCAAACGCCCGACGATTTCGTCGTAAACCTTTTGCTCGAGGTCGCGATGCGGCGCCATGACCGCTTTCATATAGTCGTTTTCAGCCTCGAGATAGGCGAGCATCTCGGGGTTCTTGCGCTCGTCATCACGTAGCCAGTACCACGGATCGGCGCGATCCCCAAAAGGTGACCTGACGACGTGTGGACGTTGCACTGCTTTCGGCGGTTGAAGTTCGGATGCATTCACGATGTTCGTTCCTCGATATCCGCCCGTGGCGACGAGTAGGGCGACTGCTACAGACCCAATAACTTTCGAATAGCGCATGACGTCTCGCAGCCTCCGTTTTGGATCAAGAGTTCTGAGTGGGTCTTTGGGCCTGAGCGATCAGGCGGTCTAGCACAATCATGGCGCCGATCGAGACCAACGACAACGCCGCGCAAAACCCTAGAACGGGCACGGGAGTGTCCGTCGCCACGAAACCCATCGCTTGCACGGCGATCGCAGCGCCAGCTTGCTGCGAAAATCCGATCATTCCCGAGGCAACCCCGGCATAGCCGGGCGCTAGTCTGACAGCCGTGGCCGTGATGTGAGGCAAGGAGAGCCCCTGCGCGAACGCCAGAGGTAGCATCGGTCCGAACCACCATAGTGGGTCAGTGAATCCGAGCACGACAAACCCGAAGGCGGTACACGCAGAGACGGCCTGAAGGCCGATGCCGAAGCGGGCGAGTTTTTCGATGGCGGCATGACCTTGCAATCGCGAGACGCAAAAGTTGCCAAGGAAGTAGCCGATCGACAAAAAGAGAATATAGATGCCGAAATCGGTCGCAGGCCGGCCCAGCATGTCGGCGAGCAGATAGGGCGCGACGGTGATGAACCCGAGATACAGCGCATAGATGATTGCGGCATCGAGGGCGCAACCGAGAAAAGCTCGATTACGGAGAACACCCGCTGAGGCGCGGCCAACCGCCGACAGCGACATGACACCCGCGTGAGCGACTCGAGTCTCTGGAAGCGCTCGCCACGCGACGGTTGCGCTGATACCTGACGCCACTAGCAGCAATAAAAACGGCGAGTGCCATCCCAGCTTTTCGGTAAGTACACCACCGAGCCACGGTGCGATAGCGGTTCCCATCATCATGACGAGCGTCAAAGTGGCCAGGGCTCGAGTCAGGCGCCAGTCCTTATAGATATCACCTAGGATTGCACGCGAGACGGTAGTCGTCGCTGCGCAGCCTGCCGCTTGGATCGCACGCGCAACGATGACGAGTTCGAGCGTTGGCGCGATATACGCCAAAGCAGATCCCGCGAAAAATACACCGATACCGCCAAGCAGCATGGGACGCCGACCGAAACGGTCCGATAAAGGGCCGGCGAACGGAATGCCTAGTGCGAAAACCAGTAAAAAGACACTGATGACCGCCTGTGTCGCAGCGGTCGTCGCGCCAAACTCAGCGCGAATCGCGGGGAGTGCAGAGAGTAGGATCAGCGTCGAAATCGGGCCGAGCGCACTGCAGGCGGCCAGCAATGGGAAAAGCCCGCGTGGCGACGCGGCGCCTTCGCGAGCCTCGGCAATGCTCACGTACCGAGGCCGCCGACACAGACGTATTTGAGCTCGGTGTAATCGTCGATACCGTAACGCGAGCCTTCACGACCCAGACCCGATTCTTTAACGCCACCGAACGGAGCGACTTCCGTGGAAAATAGTCCGGTATTGACACCCACGATGCCGTACTCGAGTGCTTCTTGCATCCGCCAACTACGCGCAAGATCGCGCGTATAGAAGTAGGCCGCCAGCCCAAACTCCGTGTCGTTGGCCATACGAATGACGTCTTCTTCCGTGTCGAAACGGAACAGTGGGGCAACCGGACCAAAAGTTTCCTCTCGAGCCACCCGCATCGCCGCCGTCACGTTAACGAGCACCGTCGGCTCAAAGAAATTTCCACCCAAGGCGTGAGACTTCCCGCCGCAGGCGACACTCGCCCCTTTTTCAACTGCATCACTGATATGAGATTTAACTTTTGCGAGCGCGCGAGCATCGATGAGTGGCCCTTGTTCGGTCGGGCCCGCAAGGCCATCGCCCACTCTGAGCGTCGCGACCGCTTTCACGAGACGCTTCGCGAATTCGTCGTAGATGCCCGATTGGACGTAAAAGCGGTTGGCGCATACACAGGTTTGCCCAGTGTTGCGGTATTTGCTTGCCATGGCTCCCTGTACCGCCGCGTCGATGTCTGCGTCATCGAATACGATAAATGGCGCATTCCCACCCAGCTCCATCGAAACCTTTTTTACCGTACCCGCACACTGCGCGAGTAATTTTTTTCCTACCGCCGTTGAGCCTGTGAAACTGAGTTTGCGGACGAGCGGATTCGAAGTGAGTTCACCGCCGATCGCTTCAGCATCACCCGTGACCACGTTAAACACACCCGCCGGCACGCCTGCACGACTTGCGAGCTCCGCAAGCGCCAGCGCCGAGAACGGAGTTTGGGGCGCAGGTTTCGAAACGAACGTACATCCTGAGGCGAGGGCAGGTCCCAGCTTTCGCGTAATCATCGCCGCGGGAAAATTCCAAGGCGTGATGGCGGCAGCGACCCCGACGGGTTGTCGTAGTACGAGCAGCCGCGAGTCAGCTCGGAAAGTTGGAATGACATCACCGTACGCGCGCTTGCCTTCTTCAGCGAACCATTCAATGAAAGATGCCGCATACGCGACTTCACCCTTTGCTTCGGCCAGCGGTTTTCCCTGCTCTGCGGTCATGATGACGGCAAGGTCGTCCGTGTGAGCGATCATCAGCTCTGCAAATCGACGGAGAATCGACGCCCGCTCTTTGGCTGTTTTACGGGCCCAAAGAGGCTGTGCTCTCGATGCCGCCTCGATAGCGCGCTGGGTCTCGGCAGCTCGCATCACCGGCACTTCACCGACGAGGGCGCCATTGGCTGGATTGAGGATGCGGACTTTCTCGCCGTTGTCGGCTGCGCACCATGCGCCATCGATGAAAGCCGCCTCACGGAGTAGCGCAGAATCTTTGAGATTTAGAGTCGTCATTTCTGGATACCATACTGTGCGCGATAGTTGCGCAAAGATTGAAGGTGTTCTTCGGGAAGGGGCTCCGTTCCCATCGTTTTACGCGAAAGAATATCGATGAGATCCGTAAGCGTCAGCAGGCTGATACAGCGAAGTCCGAACTCTGCTTCCACTTCCTGAACAGCAGAGCGCTCGCTCTGACCCCGCTCCTGGCGATCAAGAGCGAGTAAAACGGCTACTGGCTCGGCACCTGCTCGGCGAATGAGCTCTACCGATTCGCGAATGGCTGTCCCGGCCGTGATGACGTCATCGACGATGACGACTTTTCCGGTGAGCGCGCGACCGACCATCTGCCCACCCTCGCCATGGTCCTTAGCTTCCTTGCGATTGAACGCCCAAGGTAGATTTCGGCCATGCTGCTCGGCGTAGGCGATCGCAGTTGCCGATACCAACGGAATTCCCTTGTACGCAGGGCCGAACAACATGTCGAAGGGGAGACCCGATGCATGGAGGGCCTCGGCGTAGCATTGACCCAGAACCGATAAAGATTCTCCATCGTTGAAGAGCCCGGCATTAAAAAAGTACGGGCTTTCTCGACCCGACTTGAGCGTGAATCGCCCGAAGCGAAGTGCGGAGCGGGCGAGAGCGAGGTCGATGAATCTGAGTTGGTAGGGTTGCATCCCGGTATCATATCGCGGTGCGCATCATTACCCTGAACGCCAACGGAATTCGCTCGGCTGCTGCCAAGGGGGCCTTTGCCTGGCTCCGCCAGCAAGAGGCGGACGTCGTATGCATTCAGGAGACCAAGGCTCATGAGCCCCAGCTCGAGGGGCATGACATCGAGATTCCCGGTTATCACCGCTATTTCTTCGACGCCCAGCGCCCCGGTTATTCTGGGACGGCCCTGTACTGTCGGCGTAAACCAAGCGAAGTGATCCGCGGTTTCGGCGTCGACGAGTTCGATAACGAAGGCCGCTACCTAGAGGCACGATTCGGCAAGCTCTCGGTCGTTTCTCTTTATCTACCCTCTGGCTCTTCGGGGCCTGAGCGGCAGGCGTCTAAGTTTAGATTTCTCGAGGCGTTCATGCCGCACCTCAAACGATTACGCCGACGTCGAAGTGAATACATCTTGTGCGGCGACTGGAACATTGCGCACAAAGAAATCGATCTTAAGAACTGGAAGTCAAACCAAAAAAACTCCGGTTTTCTACCCGAAGAGCGGGCGTGGATGGATGAGCTCTTTGGAACAGCCGGATATATCGATGCTTTTCGAGAGGTGAATCCAGAACCAGATCAATACACATGGTGGTCGAACCGTGGTCAGGCTTGGGCTAAGAACGTGGGATGGCGTATCGACTATCACGTCGTCAGCAAGGGGCTTTCTGGAGCCGCGCACGCCGTCAGCATTCACAAATCGAGTCGCTTTTCAGACCACGCTCCGCTCATCATCGATTACGACCTTCGCGTATGAACGACGTCGCAAAGCCCGGTCTTCGTCAAATTCTCTCGAGTCCGCGACTCGGTGCGGTGCTCGTGATGGGTATGGCCTCGGGACTGCCTTATAACCTCACCGAGTCGACGATGCAGGCGTGGCTGAAGGACGCCGCCATTTCGAACACCACCATCGGTTGGTTGTCGCTAATTGGTCTTGCCTACACCTTGAAGCCTCTTTGGGCGCCTTTGCTCGATCGTTACTCGCTACCTTTCCTTGGTCGCCGCCGCGGTTGGATTCTGCTTTTTCAGATTTTGCTCGCCGCTGCACTCGCAGTCATGGCAACTCACGGCCCTGAGCAAGGACTCGTCCCGTTTGCGATGCTAGCGCTCGTCGTCGCCGCGCTTTCGGCATCACAAGACATCGTCATCGATGCTTGGCGCACCGACCTCGTTTCGCCTTCGGAGCGCGGTCCGGCTGCAACAGCCGCCAACCTCGGCTATCGCCTGGCGGCTTGGTTTTCATTTGCCGGCGCATTGGTACTCGCCGACTTGATCGGCTGGCGGCAGACCTATTTCGTGATGGCGGCAGGCATGCTTGCCATCAGTGCCGTCACGTTCTTCGCGCCTGAACCTAAACTGCATGCGCCGCCTCCTCGAACGCTGCAAGAAGCAGTCACCGGACCGCTTCGGCAGCTTTTGGCAGGGCAGGGAATGCTATGGCTTCTACTGACGATCGTTCTCTATAAGGTCGGTGATGCGTTCGCGTTGAAATTGCTCACACCGTTTCTCATGGACGTCGGCTTTACGAAAACGGAAATCGGTGCTGTCACCAAGACGGTCATGCTGGTGGCGAGCATCGCCGGAGCGGTAGTTGGCGGGCTGTGGTTGGTGAGTTTGGGGTTAGTTCGCGCCTTACTGGTTTTCGGAGCTGCCCAAGCCGTCGCCAATCTCGGCTACTTCGTAGTGGCCACACAGGGCAATAATTTGACCCTGATGGCGATCGCAGTGTTTCTCGATAACTTTGTGGGCTCCATGGGTAATACGGCGCTGGTCGTCTTCATCATGGGCATCTGCGATGTACGATTCAGCGCTTTTCAGTATGCTGCGCTATCCGCGTTGGCCGTACTTCCGCGCAATCTTCTTGGGGCTCCTGCCGGAATATTGTCTGATGCGCTCGGTTGGGCGCCGTTTTTTGTCCTAACGTTCTTTACAGCCTTACCCGGACTCGCCATGGTTTGGTGGCAACGTCATCGTATCGCCTTGCTCGACCTCCCTAAAACCTGAGTACCTCGTGATCGAATCTTTTCTAAAATTCTTTGTCGTTTTCTTTCTGGTCGTCGAGCCCATTTCGCTCGTTCCCGTTTTCGCGAGCCTCACGGAAGGCGCGAATGCGGCCTACCGCAAGCGAATGGCGATCAAATCGGTATTCGTAGCGGGGCTCATCATTCTGTGTTTCGCATTGAGCGGCGCGGCATTTCTCGCGGCCATGGGCATCAGCATCGACTCATTCCGCATCTTCGGCGGGCTGTTGTTGTTTCTGGTGGCACTCGAGATGGTGTTCGCCCGCGAGTCGGGAACTCGAACATCCACCGATGAGCAGGCAGAAAGCCGACGCCGCGCAGACATCTCCGTTTTTCCGCTCGCCTTTCCGTTCATGTCAGGACCCGGCGCTCTCACCACAATCCTCTTGTGGTTTGGTCCTGTGTCGGTGATGGCTCAGCCCGCGCTATTCGGTTTGCTGCTTGCTGCAGCCATTCTGGTGTTATTGATTTGTTTGATAGTGATGCTCGGTGCCGGGCCGTTGATGCGCATGCTGGGCGCAACGGGTACTAACGTGGCGAACCGACTTCTCGGAGTAGTGCTTGGCGCACTAGCCGTTCAATTTATCGTCGATGGTATCCGCGCCAGCTTCGGCATAAGTTGATCAGTTTTGATCTGATCGGCGTTCGAAAGACAGATCCCACACGCCATGACCTAGTCGGTGTCCCCGGCGCTCGAAGCGGGTGAGGGCGCGCCACTCGGGGCGTGGCATGAAGCCTTCGGCTCCGGCGAGATTAGTGAACCGCGAATTTGCTCCGACCACTTCGAGCATCTGTATGGCGTAGGGCTCCCAGTCAGTGGCTAGTTGTAGTCGGCCACCATCGTGAAGCCGCGATGCGACGAGAGAGATAAACTCGGGCTGAACGAGTCGGCGTTTGTGGTGACGCTTTTTGTGCCACGGATCGGGAAAGAGAATCAGAATCTCATCGAGCGCCTTAGGCGTAATGAAGCGCTCGAGCACCTCAACGGCATCGTGACAAATTACTTTCACGTTCGACAGTTGTGATGCCTCGATTTCGAGCAGCAGGTGTCCGACGCCTGAGCGGTGCACCTCAACCCCGATAAAGTCGCGTTCTGGGTGAGCACGGGCGAGCCCAATCAGGTTCTCGCCGTTCCCGAAGCCTATTTCGAGGCTGCGTCGGGCTTTGCGTCCGAAGATTCGATCGAGATCGAAAGCGTCTCCGGAAGACGGCACTTCGATGCCATGCTTCGGCCATAACTCGGTCAGAGCCCGCTGCTGAGCCGCGGTGATACGACCCGCACGCAAAACAAAGCTGCGGATTTTTCGAAACGCGGGATTCGGGGTATCCAACTCGTCAGTCATCGCCCACATTATGGCATTCGTAGCCCATCAGGCTTGCACAGCGCCTGTCGCTATTGAGAAAGTGACGTCTTCCCCATTGACTCGTCACTGTCGAGGTTCTGCCCCCATGCCCGCCCAAATCCAAACCGAAGTCGTGAACTACCATGCCGCAGGGCACCATTTTGCGAGTTATGTTGCTCAAGACTCGGTCAAGACCGGTAAGCGGCCCGGTTTGATCGTGCTACCTGAGTGGTGGGGTCTTAACGACTATCTTCGTCGTCGCGCTCGTGAGCTTGCGGGGCTCGGGTTCGTAGCCATGGCGACCGATGTGTATGGTGATGGACGCGAGGCGGCCGACTCGACCGAGGCTGGCACTTTGATGAATGGACTCTTCGCCGACATCCCTTCACTCAGCGAACGCTTGCGTGCAGCGTATGAAGCTTTGCGTGCTCATCCGCTCGTCGACCCCGACAGAATCGGCGCGATGGGTTATTGCCTCGGCGGCGCGCTGTCGTTGCACATGGGGCGAATCGGACTTCCACTTCGCGGAGTCGTCAGTTTTCATGGCGCTTTGACTCGTGCGCATGAAGCCAAGAAAGGCGAATTCAAGCCCGCCGTGCTCATTTGTCATGGCGAGGCCGATGCGCTCGTTCCAGCCGATGATCAGGCCGCTTTCCGTAAAGAAATGGAATCACTCGGCGTCGATTATCAATTCAACGCCTATCCTGGTGCGAAGCATGGCTTCACGAACCCGGAAGCCACCGAAAAAGGCAAAAAGTACAACCTTCCTCTTGCCTACGATGAGCGAACCGATCGTCAGTCTTGGGAAGATATGAAGACGTTTTGGGCTAAGGTGTTCCGCTGAGCGCGCTGACTACTCATCGAAGCGCAAAT
>Ga0255144_1000592_pt1 | contig 9027 bp, 10 predicted proteins | sample Atl_Cont_RepA_8h_FD_183633 | JGI IMG/M metagenome (GOLD analysis project Ga0255144, IMG submission 183633) | Freshwater microbial communities from Altamaha River, Georgia, United States - Atl_Cont_RepA_8h | ecosystem: Environmental > Aquatic > Freshwater > River | place: USA: Georgia | collected...
ATAATATTCCTAGGAATATTATTGATAAATGTTTTATGAATGGAGTATCAAGAGGACCTGAATACTCTGAACAAATTGACCTATATAATGATGTTATTTTTGGGTTTCACCGTTTAGCTATCAATGGATTAGATAATATTTCGAATCAACCAATGACAATTGATAAAATTACTCTTATGTGTAATGGTGAGATTTATAATTTCAAGGAATTATTTAAAATGATTGATGTAGAACCAACTACCAATTCGGATTGCGAAATTATTATTCATTTATATAAAAAATTTGGAATGGAATATACATTGTCTCTACTAGATGGGTATTTTTCATTTATTTTATATGACGCCAGTAATATTACTGATGAAGAACCCGTAATTTATGTTGCTCGTGATTCTTATGGTGTAAGACCGCTTTATATCTTGAAACACAAAGATGATGTCGGAAATGGAGATTATATCAAAGATAATTATGATGGAAATCCGGCAAAATATACATCGAGTCATTATCCTATCATTGGTTTTGCTTCTGAACTTAAAATGTTATCTGGAATTATGAATTATAATGATAAATTATTGGTATATAAAGACCAAAACACAGGTACATATAACCGTTTTTTCATTGAACAATATCCTCCTGGCACTTACTCAAAATTGACAAAAGAAATGAAAATTCTTTCTTTTTATAACTTTGAAATTTATGCTAAAAAATACACGACTCCTTATGTTTTTAATAATAAATTTGAATTAACTCCTGCTACAACTACTGATTATTATAATGTATTTAAACAAGTGTATGAGGCATTTACTGAAGCAGTGAAAAAAAGAGTAATTGGAACTACTGACCGAAAAGTAGCATGTCTATTGTCAGGAGGTTTAGATAGTAGCTTGGTTGCTTCTTTAGTATCAAAATATTCGAAAGAACCAATTGAAACTTATTCAATTGGTATGCCTGGAGGCGAAGACCTTAAATATGCTAGAATGGTAGCAGAACATATTGGTTCAATCCATACCGAAATCATCGTCTCTGAAGAAGATTTCTTAAATTCAATTCCGGAAGTCATTCGCATTATTGAAAGTTATGATACGACTACCGTAAGAGCTAGTGTAGGTAATTATCTTGTCAGTAAGTATATTTCAAATAATAGCGAAGCTAAAGTTATTTTTAATGGAGATGGAAGTGATGAATTGATGGGTGGATATTTATATTTTCATGCTGCGCCGGATGCTCTTTCATTTGATAAAGAAACAAAACGATTAATGGATAATATCCATTATTTTGATGTTCTTAGGTCTGATAAATCAATTTCATCTAATGGGCTTGAACCAAGAACACCATTTTTGGATATTAATTGGGTAAATACATATTTATCACTTCCTTTGAAATATAGATATAACCCTGGAAAACCAGAAAAATGGTTACTAAGAAAAAGTATTGAGATGATGGCTCCAGACCTATTACCACGCGAAGTACTTTGGAGAACAAAAGAAGCATTTAGTGATGGAGTAAGTAGTAATAAAAAATCTTGGTATGAAATTATTAATGAAAATGTAGATAACATGACATTTGACGCGAATATGTATACATATTTATCTCCAAAAACAAAAGAACAGATATATTATCGTTCTTTGTTTGAACAATATTATCCAAATTGTGAAAATGTAGTTCCATATTTTTGGATGCCTCGATTTATTGATGCGTGTGATGCTAGCGCAAGAACATTGAATATTTATAAAAAATATCAAACGAATGATGAAAATCGTAGTGAAACGAATATTGAAATGGATATGTAAAATAGAATATTATTTATATAAAAATATAAAATATAAAATATAAATAAAAGTATGGTAATCATGAAATAATCAATAAAATATATAATATTTTAATCATATATTATATATTCTTATGTATGAATATTATAAAAAATTATTAAGCTGGAGTTTTTATTTATCGTATATATTATACGGATTAACTTTAATAGGTATTTATAATGTTGCTCCTGAATATTTACACACTTTAAATTTATTTATAAAGATATATGTAGCGTTATTTTTAATTATTTATTTTAGTCCATTTTCTCAACACAAAATTAACGAATTTGATAAAAATATTGTATTTACCGCAGGTATATTTTTATTAATGACAACAGCGGTTGCTGATTTATTACATCCTTTTATGGAAAGACAAATGAATGAGATTCAAAACATAAAAAATAAAGTAAATAAAAAAATAAATATAGTAAAGAGTGTAAACAATATAAACAATTCCATCACTGAGATAAACAATGTAAATGACATAAATAATCATTAATTTATATAATTTTAATATATTTTTAGTGTTTTGTTTCTTTTATATCTTGATTTAATTTTTTGACTTTTTTCATTTATTTTTTCATATAAAAAAGTATTCAAATGATACATAATTGTTTTACTAACAATATTATCAATATTTAATTCTTCATTGCTTTTATCATATATAGGTAAACGAATTGAATTCATATAGTCAATTACATTATTTACAAATGTATCTTCATTTATATAACTGTTATTGTTGTATTTTTTATAATTATAAGTATAATAACGTTCTGCCATAATTTCGTAATTTATTGTATATGTATAAGGTTTTACTTTGATATAATATACATTATCATTTACCATTCCTTGATGATGTTGGTCGTCTATAAAACAAATTTTTGTTTTTTTAGGTAATTTAGTACATTTTATGAAATCGCTGTATGTTTTTTCATGTGTCGTTCTTCCTAATTCGATTTGTTCTCCATTTACTTTAAACGCAGCAATTACTTTATCAAATAAATTATATTTTAATTTATAGTTAAAATAATCTTTTATATCTAATACCCATTGTTTTGGATTTTGATTGTTTGTATAAATCATAACTTTAATCATTGAATTACGCTGTTTCTTTCGTTTTATTAGATTTAAAATAGTTAATATATTTGGTCTTAAAAATTCTGGATATCTATCTAATATATCGTAAAAATGTTCATTTGTGATTTTTGTATTTAATATATTTTCAATTGCGTCTATAAAATAACTTAATTCTTGAAAATATCCTAACGTTTCATCTAAATCAAAAACGATTATTTTATAATTATCTGACATTGACATACATAAAGAAGAGATATAATTATTTTCTAATGAAAAATAATTATAAAAAATTTGATTAATATATATTTAGATGGAATATTTATCAAAATCAGATTATCAATCTATCTTAAATTTTTATAAAATTCCAATTAATGATAAAATGACAAATGATACTATTAAACAAAAAGCAGAACATATATTAGCTAGTAAACTATGTAAATGTATAAAAAAAGTCGATAAAACTAGAAGAAAAAAAAATGAATCTAGAGCAATCGCTATATGTAAAGACACTGTTATAAAAAAAAAAGGTTTAAATATATTTAGGTTTACATGTAAAAAAAAACCTAGATTATTTTCTAAAAAAAATAGAAAAGTCAGATTGACTAAAATTAATATATAATAACAATAACAATAAAGTAAATATTATCAATTATTTTACTATAATATAATATTATTCATGATATTATTGTCATTTTTGGCTGGGTTATCTTGTAAACTATATGATGATTTGGACGATAATATTTTTTTAAAAAAATTTAAAAATGATAAATTCATGGAATTTTTGAAAGGAATTCATTATATTGCTTTTACGGCAATAAGTATAGATGAACCAGTCTTTTTTATATTACAATATATATTTAATTTTTTACAAAAACTTACAAACAAAGAAGGATATAAAAAACCATACGAATCTTCTGTGTTTTATTCATTTTTACTATTATTATTTATAATAGACTATAAAAATATAAGTTGGTTTAATAAATACGAAACACTACTAATTCTATTTTTATGTCTTAGTTGTTTTATTGAACCGATTGTTTCATCAAGATATTTAGAACACGATAAAGAAGTTTCTAAAAATAAATTACAATTTCGTATTTGTCTACTTTTACCTATATTTGTAATATTATATTTTATTAATTCAACCGCGTTAAAGTATACACTCGTATATTGTATTGCTTATATGTTGTTATCGGCAATAATACAATATTATTCCTTATTTATTACAAAAAACACACAAAATGAAACCGAGAATGAAATCGAGAATGAAATCGAGAATGAATTAGAGAATGAAGTTAACTCGTAAAAATATAATACGTATTAAAGTTAATAAATAAATATAATGATTTAAATATGTTATTATATTTATCATTTTTGGCTGGGTTAGCTTGTAAACTATATGATGATTTAAGTGATAATATTTTGTTAAAAGAATTCAAAAATGAGACATTTATGGAATTTTTGAAAGGAATTCATTATATTTCATTTACGACTATAAGTATAAATGAACCTTTATTTTTTATAGTAAATTATGCTTTAAATTTTTTACATAGTATAACAAATCGCGAAGCGTATAAAAATCCTTATGAACATTCATTATTCTATTCATTTTTATTACTATTTTTTATAATAAAATATAAAAAAATAACTACAATAAATATAATTGATTTACTTTTGCTAATTTCTTTTTTGTTTTTATGTTTTTTTGAACCTTTATTCATAAGTGTATTTTTAAAAAATAAAGAGGTTTCAAAATATAAATTATATTTGCGTACATGTTCTTTGATATATGTTTTTATTTGTTTATTGTTTTCTAATTCAGAGACATTGACTTATGTATTGACGTATATATGTGCGTATATAGCATTATCATCTATAATACAATATTATTCTTTATTTATTATTGATAAAAAAGGCAATAAACGCTGTAAAAAACATAATAAAAACCATAATAAAAAACATAATAAAAAAAGATAATATCTCTAATGAGTAATAATATTACTATAAAAATATAATATATATATAAAATGTCTCTGTTTTTATCATGTTTAGCAGGAACATCATGTAAGTTATATGATGATTTATCAGATAATCCATTCTTACAACAGTTTAAAAATGATACATTTATGGAATTTTTAAAAGGAATCCATTATATTTCATTTACAGCATTAAGTATAGACGAACCTATATTTTTTGTAATTAATTATATTGGTAATTATTTACATAGTTTGACAAATAAAGAAGCATTTAAAGACCCATATGAACATTCATTATTCTATTCATTTTTACTATTAATATTCATATTTATATTATACAATAAAAAAGTAAATTATTTAAATTTAAAAGATTTATTATCAAGTGCTGTATTTTTGTTCTCATGGCTATTTGAACCAATATTTACATATGTATTAAACAATAAAGAAGTTTCAAAATATAAATTATATTCTCGTATATATTTTTCAATATCTACATTTTTAATTCTACTTTTTAGTGATTCAATTGGATTAAAGCTTTCACTTGCATATATGTGTGCTTATATGTCTCTTTCTTCAGTTATACAATATTATTCATTATACATTATAAAAAAACAAGATAAAATATCCCACAATAAATTAAATACATTAGGTAAAGATAATACATCAGAATCGGATGATAAACAAAATACATCCGAATCGGATGATAAACAAAATACATCGGATTCTGATGATAAAGACAAACAAATATCAGATAATGATATTACAAATCTTAAATAATTATTTATTTACATAATCCAATACCGATAAAATTAATTTTTCTTGGTCAGTTAATTTTTGAAAAACTAAACATTCGTCCATTTTTATTCTGAATAAACGATTCATGTTATTTTTACATGTTAAAGTAGTACCATTATTTGTTGCTAATATTTCACATATTACACCGCCATTCGTTAATTTCAAATTTTCAATATAATTCATATTTATCCATCTAATATATCTCCCATAGTTAATTTCACTTATATCATCTACAAACCTATATTCTTTCAATTTAGTATGTAATATTTTCATATCTTCTTTACTAAAATGTAATTTTTGAAATATGTCATTTTTTATTTGTTTTATGATTCTATTATTTAATTTTAAAATACTTTGGTTTGATTCGTTTTGTATAGCTTTTTCCAATAATTTTTCGGCATCAATTTCATTATCCATTAAAATAATAATACATTAATTTTTAAATATATTTGACATATTACTCAAATTATTTATGCCATAATAATTTGTTTTAGTAGTAGTATTAGATTCATTTACAATATATTTAATATATGCTTCATTATTTTTATTATATTCAATTACTTGACCACAAAATTCATTGTCTTGTATTTTAAATGGTATTAAACAAATTATTTCATTTTTAGTCAATCGCAAATTTTGATTATTTACATAAATTATCATGTATTTAATAAATGTATTATATAACATATCTCTTAAAAATGATTGATCGTGTTGAATTTCATTAAAATCAATATTATTTTTATTATAAAGTGAATATATATCTCTTAATTTTCTATTTAATAATCCTTTTTTTAATCCCCACAATCCGGCCATAATATGTGAACGATGTTCAGGATGGTCTCTTATAGTATGAACATAATATTTACTTTGTATAAAATGTAATATACACCATATATCTCTATTGTGTATTCTAGAATCACAATCTCTCACAATCATCACATTTACATCATCTTCATCTATAGCAAAAAAACGATGTATTCTAGTGTTATAACCTATTACATTAGTATAAAAAATTCTAACTTTATCATATTGTGAATATTTTTCAATATAATCGTTAGGAACTCCATTTCCTACATAAATAAATATGTAAAAATCAGGAAGTTTATTTTTAATTATTTCTATATTTTCAAGCAGACCTATACAATATTTTTGCTGAGAACCATAAATACAAAATGATATAACTTTCATATAATAAATAATATATATAATAATATAATATTTATTACTCATGTATATAATTGCCCCATGCCATACCTCTTCCATGACAATAATCTTTTCTATATATTTCTTTAACTCTTCTATAATATAAAAAGTCATACCAAACACTGGTAGGACCTCTATTAAAATCTAATCTCCAAGGGTCGATAAAAACAGTATCGTCTAAAATAACAACAGTATCTTTGTGTGATAAATAAAAACAATTTAACATATCCTCTTTTGCGGTCATATAATCGTGTCCTCCGTCAACAAATATGATATCAAATTTAACGTCTCTGTTTTCATATATAAAATTAGGAACTGTTCTTTTACTATCACCTGTTATCAGTCGATGTCTATTAGGATACTTATTATCTATATATTCTTTTGCGATTGAAACATAATCATGGTCACCTAAATCAAATGATACAACAGTTGTCTCATTATTACAACTTAAAAATAATTCTGAACTATGTCCACCATTAAAACCAATTTCCATAATATTTAATTTTTTTTTACCAAATGAATTTACTATATTCACTAAATCGTTAACTTGTTCATTTACTTGTTGTATATGTCCTTCAATACAATTAAACCCATGAAAACTTAAATGCTCTGTAACATTTGACATTATATATCTTGTTTTATAATTTTATATTTAAATTAAAACGCATATTTAATATTTATTATTATATGATTAAATCATAATTAGATTACCTTTTACAAATACTAACTGATATTCATTCCATAATATATTTCTAAAATAATGAAACATTACGTCATCTGTATAATATTTATATTTGTGATTATTATCGGCTTTAAGTTATATATCAAAAATAATATTTATTTTAAATCTTATTTAAAGAAATTTTAAGAAAAAACACGTTTTCCAATCTTTCCTGGCCATTTCATTTTTGGACATTTTTTTTGTCCAAATTCGGCCGGCTACTTTTTTTGGCCTTTTTTTGTGATTTTTTTATTTTTTGATTTTTTTGAATTTAATAAGAATCGTTACTAGTTATCATCATAAATATATAAATATAGACAAAATACCTTACCATAACATTTTTATAAAAAAATAAAAAAAAACGATTTAGAATAAAAAAATGTGTTTCCAATATAGGAAACCGATGGAAACCAAAAATGTAGCCAAAAATGAAGAAAAATCATATTATTGTGAATATTGTGACTATAATACGTGTAAAATTAATAATTTAAATAAACATTTTTTGACACTGAAACATATCAGGAAACGGGAGGCTATAGTATCACCGGCTACTTTTTCATCATTTTCATATGATGATATATCATGTGAAGCAAAATCTTCGGCTACTTTTTTTGACACTGACCAAGAAAATTTAAAAATAAAAATGTTTAAATGTTTAAAATGTGAAAGAATTTATAAAAACAGGTCCGGATTATGGAAACATCAAAAAAAGTGTAATGATTCATGTCAAATAGCAGATACTAGTTTAGTTTTGAATCAAGAAAAAGATACAATAGAAGATAAAGATTTAAAAGAAATGGTAAAAGAAATGATGAAATGTTTACAAAAAGATACTGAAATGAAAAATGAATTGTTAAATCAATTAAAAGAACAAAATAAAATTATTGTAGAACAACAAAAATCCATAAATGAAATGATCCCAAAAGTTGGAAATAATAATAATAATAAATTTAATTTGAATTTCTTTTTAAATGAACAATGTAAAGATGCTTTAAATATGTCGGATTTTGTAAGAGGATTGGAAATACAAATAAAAGATTTAATGTATACAAAAAACAATGGTCTTATAGAAGGAATTAGTAATGTATTTGTAAATGGATTAAAACAATTAGAAACAACTAAAAGACCAATCCATTGTACTGATATAAAGAGAGAAACACTTTATATAAAAGACCATAATGAATGGGAAAAGGATGAAGATAATAAAGAAAAATTAATGAGTGCTTTGAATTATATTGCTTTAAAACAAAGAAAGGCTATTTTAGATTGGGAAAAAAACAATCCCAATTGGCAAAAAACAGATAAAGGAAAAGAAGAGTATATTAATCTAGTTAAAAGTGTTATGGCAGAAGTTCCAACAGAAATTGTGAGAGAAAATAAAACAATAAAAAATATAGTAAAAGAAGTTCAACTTGTAAAAGGAATTGATATTTAATTTAATTTAATTTAG
>Ga0255144_1000637_pt1 | contig 8471 bp, 4 predicted proteins | sample Atl_Cont_RepA_8h_FD_183633 | JGI IMG/M metagenome (GOLD analysis project Ga0255144, IMG submission 183633) | Freshwater microbial communities from Altamaha River, Georgia, United States - Atl_Cont_RepA_8h | ecosystem: Environmental > Aquatic > Freshwater > River | place: USA: Georgia | collected...
TTGGCCTTCAATGATTCGAACTATCTGGGGCGACCCCGAACGGTATAAAAAAAGCTATTACCCTGAGGAATTAGGCGGAAAAATATACTTAGCAGGTGACGGAGCTATTAGAGATAGAACGACTGGCTATTTCACTATTATGGGTCGTATTGATGATGTATTGAGTGTCTCAGGTCACAGGCTTGGCACGATGGAAATTGAATCTTCTTTAGTATCAAATCCGCTTGTGGCTGAAGCCGCGGTCGTAGGCAAGCCCCATGAAATTAAGGGTGAATCTATCGTAGCTTATGTAGTTCTCAAAGGCAAAAGACCTGAAGGCGAAGAAGCCAAAGCGATTGTAAGTCAACTCAGAGAATGGGTTGGTAAAGAAATAGGCCCTATTGCTAAACCTGACGATATTCGATTTGGAGATAATTTACCAAAGACACGCTCAGGTAAAATTATGCGCAGACTTCTTCGTTCTCTTGCCAAAGGAGAAGAAATTACCTCTGACATTTCAACCCTAGATAACCCCTCTATTCTTGAGCAACTAAAACAAACAATTCAATAATTTAAAGTAAAATAGCGTAAGCGGTTTAAGTTTAAGAAAGCCCCATGAAGCATAAATTACTTCCTTACGTTAAAAAAATTGGTATAGCATTTGCCCTTACCTACGCACTTTTTATCGTTATTTCTAGTCTTGCATTTCAGTTTTACATCAAACCTAATTTAAATAACTACAAATCAAAAATTGAAGCTCTCGCATCTCAAGCAACAGGGCAAACAATCAAGATAAATTCACTCGTCGGTCGATGGGACTTTATTAATCCAGAAATCGCTTTAAATGAGGTTGTATTTTATGATGATCAAAATAATACAACGCTTGCACTCAAAGAAATTAGCGCTGACTTCTCTTGGTTAAGTCCATTCTATTTCAGCCCAACACTTTCAGAAATTAGACTACAAACTCCAAAGCTACTTATTAAGCGCGATACAAATAATAAAATTTTTATTGGTGGCATTCTTATTGATGGTCCTGCCAATAATAAATTAACGAATTGGCTTCTCAATCAAAAAAAAGTGGTCGTTAAGCAAGGTAAGATTGATTGGCATGATGAATTTAGACAAGCGCCTATACTCACATTAAAAGATTTAAATTTTAGCTACAAAACACCTTTCATTATTGAACTCATTGGCAAACATAAATTTGATTTAAATTTCAGGATCAGTAACAGTGATAATCAATTTATTGATCTTAGTGGAAATATATATGCCAAAAAAATTGAAGATATTTATTCATGGGATTCGGAAGTAAAAATTAAAGCAGGCAATATCAATCTTGCAGCATATACACCCTGGGTAAACTACCCTATCAAAATTAACGCAGGCACTGGTGATTTAAATTTAGTAGCAGGCATCACTAATGCTGCAATTACTAAAATCAAAGCATCAATTAAACTCACAAGCTTTAAAACTGAATTAAATCAAGCTTATAAAAATGAACTTAATTTGAAGAATTTTTCTGGAGACATCATTTGGCTTTCAAATAAAAAAGATCATCAAATTACATTTGAAAATCTTTACCTTCTAACTAATAACGGCATTAACATCGAAGATGCTAATTCTTCAATCACCATATCTTCTGAAACAAATAAACCAAGCGCATTTTCTCTTGAAATAAATAAAATACAACTTGATGCAGCCAATGAAATATTACAAACCATTCCTTACTTTGATGATATTAAAAATAAAGTTAACGCGATTCAGCCTTCAGGGTCGTTATCTAATCTAGATCTCAAGTGGATAGATAGTGATAAAACTAAAATAAACCTCAAAGCTCAATTTGATAAATTAAGTCTAAAATCTTTTGAAGATTTTCCTGGGTTTGAAAATCTCTCAGGCTCTATTCATTTATCCAATAAAGATGGCTCCTTGAAATTTAAATCCACAGATGTTTCTCTGACTTATAATAAATTATTTAGAGAACAACTCAAATTTAATGATTTACATGGTGATTTAAAATGGACAGAAAATTATTTAATACTCAAAAATATTAGCTTCAATAATGCATATATTAATGGTTCAATAAATGGCAGCATTAAATCATCACCTCAAAAAGCACCTGATCTAGATATACAAGCTTCGATTCCTTTTGTTGATTTTAAACATGCAAAAGCTTATTACCCCAAAACAATTAGCGCAGAAAGTCTTCATTGGCTAGATACTTCCCTTCTTGAAGGAAGTTTAGAGAATACATTGGTGACCATAAAAGGTTCAGCAGCCGATTTCCCATTTGTAGACTCACATAATCGTCCCGATCCAAATAAGGGTTCATTTATAGTTACAACAACAGGAAAAAATACTTTAATTGAATACGGTTCAGGGTGGCCTGTCGTTGAGAAATTTGATTTCAATGCTTCAATTAATGCTGGTACTTTTGAACTCACTAGCAAGAAGGGTCAATTCTTAGGTAATACAGTTAAAGACCTTAAAACAACTATTCCTGCGATGTCGATTGAACATCCCATATTGAATATCCAAGGAACACTCAACAGCCCAACTCGTGAAGCTATCAAATTTATTAACAACAGCCCTATCAAAGAATCAGTGCAACATTTGTTTGATGAGGCGACTGGGTCGGGTGAAGGTAAATTAATGGTGAATATCGATATCCCTATGGATAATTTAGATGCCATTACTTTTAAAGGCCAATATCAATTCTTAGATAGCAACCTAAGCAATGCATCCATGGGTATTCCGAATATAGAAAAAATTAAAGGCATTGTCACATTTGATGAGAAGAATGTAAAAGCTGAAAATCTTAACGGCATAATGTTTGGAGGCAATACAAATATTTCACTGGCTGCAGATCCTAGCAAAGTTATTAAAGTTAAGCTGAATGGTAAATTTACTGATAAAGGCATTGAAGAAAAATTAGGCACAAACTTTTCTAAATTAAATGGTTCAGCCGAATGGGAAGGTTTAGTGGAATACAAAAAACCACTTCTCAATGTACAAATATCATCAGATTTAAAAGGAATTGAAATGAGCTATCCTGCGCCATTTAATAAAGCGCGAGATAAAGAAGAAAAATTCTATTTTAGTAAAAAGCAAAATAATCCAAAAAATGACGATATTGAATTTAAGTTTAGCAATATTGTGAGTTCAAAAATATCACGCTCTGAAAAAAATAATGTCATGGTGATTGATAAGGGATATATCTCAATTAATTCAGATATTAAATCAATTCCACAAAAAGGCCTTTATTTAAAGGCTAATTTACCCTATGTCAATTTAGACGACTTTATAAGCATTTACAGCGGGGGTGAAAATAATCATAGCTTTAAAATAGATAAGGCTGATGTAGCTCTCAAAAATGCTGATCTTTTTGACAGAAGATTCAACAATATCAAAATAGAAATAGCGCCAGTTAATAACAGCACAAAATTCAAAATAAATTCAAACGAAGCATCGGGCAATCTTTTATGGACAGAAAAAGATAACAAATTAATTGCGCGTCTAAATAGTCTTAAATTACCAAACGAGAATAAAAAAATCTCTTCATCTCAAACTACTACCAATCAAAAAATACCTAATTTAGATATCAAAATTGAAACATTTGAAGTGGATAGTAAAAAAATTGGAAAATTAGAACTTATATCAAATACTTCAAAACAAAATATTAATATTCAAAAGTTTAAAATCACAAACGATGCAAATATATTTCAAGCAGATGGTGAGTGGCTTGACTGGAATAAAAGTTCTAAATCCAATATTAATTTTAATTGGAAGATTAATAATCTTGGTAACACTCTAGACTTTATGGGCTACAACCATTTCGTCAAAGATGGTGATGCAGAAATTTCTGGCCAATTCAAATGGATGGGCAGCCCTATCAATTTTGATAAAAACAAAATTGATGGCTCTTTTACGCTAGACATTCATAAGGGAACCATTTTAAAAGTAGAGCCTGGTGTAGGTCGTCTTTTTGGACTAGTCACATTACAAAGTCTACCGAGAAGACTAAGCCTAGATTTTAGAGATTTATTTGGAAGTGGCTTCATATTTGACTCCATCAATGCTTCAATAAGAATGAATAATGGCATTATGAGAACCACAAACTTTAGAATGATTGGTCCAGCTGCGGAAGTATTCATGTCAGGGGAAACTAATATCATAAAAGAAACACAAGATTTAAACGTTAAAGTAACACCTCATATCAGTGATAGCCTATCGATCGCTGCCCTCGCGGGTGGTCCAATTGCTGGTGCTGCCGCTTTTGTTGCACAAAAAATTCTTAAAGATCCACTCAATAAAGTTCTTACTTCTGAATATAGAATTATAGGTACGTGGGAAAATCCTGAAGAGGTTAATAATTCGGCATCTGACAAAATCAAAACAACCATCGATAATACTAAAAATTTGTTTAATGATAAAAAATAATTATGGCTATTAAATCCAAAATCAAAACAACTAAAGCAAAGTTGGTCAATAAAGACATTGTAAAGATTGCCGGCATACAAATGGCATCTGGGCCAGATATTAAATCAAATCTTAATGAAGCCGAAAATTTAATTACAATTGCTGCCAACCAAGGCGCCAAACTTATAGCGCTTCCAGAATATTTCTCTATTATGAGCGCTAAAGATTCGGAAAAATTGAAAGCCAGAGAAAAGCCAGATCAAGGACGTGTTCAATCTTTTTTATCAAAGCAGGCTAAGAAGCACAAGGTGTGGATTGTGGGTGGATCAATTCCCTTGGTATCAAAAGATAAAAATAAAATTAGAAATAGTTGTTTAATTTATGATGACAAAGGTAATTTAGTTCACCGCTACGACAAAATTCATCTTTTTGGTTTTGATATGGGCGAAGAATATTATCGAGAAGATAAGCTTATTGAAGCAGGCTCCGATGTTGTAGTTGTCGATTCGCCATTTGGAAAAATTGGTATAGCCATTTGTTACGATCTTCGATTTCCAGAATTATTTAGAGTGATGAAAGAAATTGATCTTCTTGTCATTCCTTCTGCTTTTACGGAAACCACTGGAAAAGCGCATTGGGAAATTTTAATTCGTGCAAGAGCAATTGAAAATCAATGTTACGTATTAGCCCCTGCTCAAGGCGGCTACCACTTATCTGGAAGAGAAACACACGGCAATTCAATGATTGTTGATCCATGGGGCACTGTTCTCGATCGTCTTAGCCGAGGTTCGGGTGTTATTACCGGATTCTTAAATAAAGAATATATTAAATCTATTCGTAAATCTTTACCCGCTCTTAAACATCGAACCATCAAATAAAATTCTAAATGGAACATAAAATTGCTCATGCAAAAGATTTACTTCTCGCGCAATCTGGCATTGAATTAAACGATCTTAATAAAATACTTAATGGCATGATGTCGCATGGTGTCGATTATGCAGATCTTTATTTTCAATACACAAAAAATGAATACTGGGGACTTGAGGAAGGTCAAGTTAAATCAGGCAGCTTCTCTATTGATCAAGGTGTAGGTGTTAGAGCCGTTAACAAAGACAAATCTGCTTTTGCTTATTCTGATGACATTTCTATTGAGGCCCTCTTGTCTTCTTCAAATATTGCTAAAGCTATTGCTTCAAAAAATTTAAACCAAAGTCATAAACTCGACCACCCAAAAATAATATCTAATTTATATAGCTCTCAAGATCCGCTTTCGGCAGTCTCTTCAGAAGCTAAAATTAAAATTCTAGAAAAAATTGAAAATTTTGCTAAAAAAAAGGATGAACGAATAACTAAAGTCACAGCATCAATTGCTGGTGAGTATGAAGTAATATTTGTCATTAATAACGAGCAAAAAATTGCTGCCGATATTAGGCCTCTCGTAAGGTTGTCTATTAATGTCATTGCAGAGTCAAACGGAAAAAGAGAGCAAGGCTCCTCTGGTGGCGGAGGTCGTTTTGGATTTGAATATTTTTCAGATGAAGTGTTAAAACAATATGCGCATGAAGCAGTTCATCAAGCGACAACTAACCTAAATGCGAAGCCTGCACCTGCAGGAAGTATGACTGTAGTCTTGGGTCCTGGATGGCCAGGCATTCTTTTACACGAAGCCATTGGCCATGGTCTAGAAGGCGATTTCAATCGAAAAGGTAGTTCCGCATTTAGTAATAAAATTGGCACAGAAGTCGCTGCAAAAGATATTACTGTGGTTGATGATGGAACGATCAAAGATCGGAGAGGCTCCCTCAATATCGATGATGAAGGCAATGAAACACAAAGGACCGTGCTTATAGAAAACGGTATTCTAAAGGGGTATCTTCAAGATACATTAAATGCAAGACTTATGAATATGCCCACTACCGGAAATGCAAGAAGAGAATCTTATGCTCATCTTCCTATGCCACGAATGACCAATACTTACATGCTTAATGGCACTAAAACACCTGAAGAAATTATTAAGTCAGTCAAAAAAGGTATTTATGCAGTTAACTTTGGAGGGGGTCAAGTAGATATCACGAGCGGAAAATTTGTTTTTTCTGCCGCTGAAGCTTGGATGATTGAGAATGGAAAGCTACTCTATCCAGTGAAAGGTGCAACTTTAATTGGTAACGGCCCTGAAGTGCTCAAGAAAGTGAGCATGATCGGGAACGACATGTCTTTGGATTCTGGAGTGGGAACTTGTGGCAAAGAAGGCCAAAGTGTTCCTGTAGGTGTAGGGCAACCCACAATTAAAATTGATGGTTTAGTTGTAGGTGGAACTGCTTAGAATTATAGAACGCGGTTTTTGTATTCTAAAGTGCGTGTATCAATTTCAATTTTGTCGCCTGTATTGCAGAATAAAGGCACCATCACTTCAAAGCCAGTGTTGATTTTAGCTGGTTTCATAACCTTGCCTGAAGTGTCGCCTTTTACAGCAGGCTCAGTATAGGTAATTTCACGCGTTACAGAATTTGGTAGCTCTACAGATATCGCTTTGCCATTATAAAATTTAACTTCGCAAGGCATGCCATCTTCTAAAAAATTCAAAGCTTCTGACATATTTTCAGCATCGACTTCATATTGATTGTATTCACTATCCATGAAGACGTAAGCAGGATCTGAAAAATAGGAATAAGTCACTTCTTTTTTATCTAAGACAATCACTTCAAATTTATCACTAGCGTTATATACGTTTTCACTCGGCGCTTCAGTGAGAAGATTTTTCATTTTCATCTTCACAACGGCTGAATTTCGACCTGATTTGTTATATTCAGTTTTTAAGATGACCATAGGGTCAGTACCAACCATAATAACGTTACCAGCACGAAGTTCTTGAGCGATTTTCATAATATTGATCCTTGGGAATGCTTACCAAATAAAAGGGTGAAATTATACTCGAAAATTATGTTTCGGAACAATAATCGACCAAACTCTCTACAAATGAAGGCTGTTTAAAATAATGATGACTTTGTTTTAATGCAAAAACTTCTAAATGAGCTTGTTGCTTAAAAAAATCACGCCATAAAACTTCGTTGAATTTGTTATTTGACCAGTCCTCATGCATTTTAATTAAAATCTCTGATAAATCTTGATCACAAGCTTCACAATAACGTTTTAAGAAGGCCTTAAGTTTAATTAAATGAATGTTATTTTCTTGAATATAAGGCTGCCAGATAAAAGGTTTACCAGCCCAAAGCGCTCTCATCCAACTATCTTCTCCACGAACAAAATTAAGATCACATGACCAGAGCAAATCATCAAAGTCATCATGATTTAAAAATGGATAAGGAACAATATTAATAAATTGATAATTATTTTTTGGCTTTAAAAGATCAAATAGATACTGAGGTATAAAAAATTGGATAGGTTTCTTTATGCGATCTATGACATCCAAAAAAACTTCAATTTTTTGGATGGGATAATAAAAGAGGGATATCGAATACAAGTTAGGATTACCGCCTAATGATTGAATTACCTTATTACGTTTAGATTCATCAAACGCCTCTCGACGCAAGAACAAACTCTTCTCCCGAATAAGACCTCCTGTTTGATTAGTAAAGCCAGGATAGAAAAAAGTTTTAATAAGTCCTGATTCAGGATCTATAGAAGGTTTTAAATGGAAATTATCTACCCAAGGTTCGGCCGATAAATATTCAATTGCAATATATTTAGAATTTTTGCGCTTAATAAGTGTTTTATAGGTATGTGGCAAATCTATATTAAAAAGGTTAAACACAAAATCTGGAGGTGACGGAAGCGATGTTGAACCTTCACTAAAATCACAATGATAAATATTGATTCCATCAATTGTTTGTTTTTGTATAGAAGTATCGATTAAAGGAACTAATCTCTGAGCAGTCATAAGATCATCAATAAGAAGATGTACTTCAACATTAAAATCAACCTTCAGCTGTTTTGCTATGCGCCAAGCGACACCAATATCTCCAAAAAAATCAATTACCTTACATATCAAATGGCAAACAATAGGGCTTTTATTATTCATGATAAGCCACATCAATAATTCTAAATGTAAC
>Ga0255144_1000646_pt1 | contig 8408 bp, 9 predicted proteins | sample Atl_Cont_RepA_8h_FD_183633 | JGI IMG/M metagenome (GOLD analysis project Ga0255144, IMG submission 183633) | Freshwater microbial communities from Altamaha River, Georgia, United States - Atl_Cont_RepA_8h | ecosystem: Environmental > Aquatic > Freshwater > River | place: USA: Georgia | collected...
CAAGCTGGACAACGTGCGCGCCAAATTGGTCGTTCGCGCGGTCGCAGACGAGAACGGCAAACGCCTGTTTTCGGATGACGAAATCAACGCGGTCGGTGACCTGCCAGCGCCTTTTGTGTCAAAGATATTTGACGCAGCGGCGCGGCATAACGGCATGACGTCCGACGCGGTGGAGACTGCAAGAAAAAACTAATCGAGCGACCGACCAGGCGATTTCTTTTTCGCTTGGCCGGTCACCTGAAAAAAACAGTCGGCGAGATTCTCGACACCGTGGACAGCGCCGAGCTAACGGATTGGATGGCGTATTCAACGCTGGAACCGCTTGACGGTGACCGCGCGGACATTCACGCCGCGCAGGTCTGCGCAATGATGGCAAATCAATGGCGCGGAAAAGATTCCAAGTTGTTTGAAGTCGTGGATTTTATACCTGACTGGTACTCGGTAGCGAAGCCGAAAAAGAACGAGTTTGCAGCGTTTAAGGCGTGGATGGTTGCAGTCGGAACACCAAGAGGCTAAGTGATGGCAAAAACAATCGGCGCTCTCTCGGTTGGTATGTCACTATCTGTTGGTGACTTTATTTCCAACATGAGTAAAGCGCAAAAGAAAGTTTCCGAGTTTGGCGATAATGTAACCAAATCCACTTCAAGCATTTCCAAGAATGTAACGAACTTAATTACGCTTTCGAATTTTGGTAACAAGTTTGTTTCTTCTGCTGAAAAAGCAACCAGCGCCATCAAGTACGTTTACGGAGCCGCCGCCGCCGGTCTGGCCGCTTATGGCGTTTACAAGTTTTATGATCGCGCCATTGAAGCTTTCAAAAAAACAGAAGATGTAATGGTTCGTATTCGAGGGCTTTCCGAAAATATTGGCGCCGAAAAGATTAGTTCTGTTCTTGAAGACATTTCTTCCAAGGGAAGAATTGCAATTGATGTATCGGGTGGACTTGCAGCAAAAATGCTGGCCGCTGGAATCAACAGCGATTCAACGGCAAGGATGCTTGAAAGCTTTGGTCAGTCTGCCAAAGCTGCCGGTTCTGGCGCGTCTGAAGTTTTTACCAAGCTGGGCGAGATTTCCCTGGCGCTGATGTCCACCGGTGAAGTGAACGCGCAAAGCTTTGCAGAACTTGCCAGCATGGGCTTGCCTGTTTATGAAGCGCTGGCGCAAAGGCTTTCTAGCGTGACTGGCGAAGCCATCAGCGCCGAGCGCGCCATGGCCATGCTTGCTGGCGGCCAGGTAAGCGGAACGAATGCGCTTAACGCGCTGGTCGGACTGAGTGGAAACGACAAAGTAAAGGCGCAGGCAGAAGCGCAGGCGAACACGCTTTCAGGAATCTACGCGCAGCTTGCCGGTGAGATTGAAGGATTTTTTGCCACCATGGGCGGCGCAATAGCGGAAGCGCTGGACCTAAAGGGATTCAATCAAGTATTGATTGATTTTATTCAAAGCCTAAAAACAAATTTTGATTCAAGTTTAAGGCCAGCAATTGAAAATATAGGGATAGCGCTTGCCGCTGTGCGTGATGTTCTTTTTGCTGCGTTTAGAGGTCTTGTTGATTTCTTTGCTCGCTTTGGAGAAACGGATGGAATGATTCAAGATAGGGTTTCCAGCGTTCGCTCTGCTGTCGTTTCATTCGCTCAAAGTGTTGTTGCAGTATTTGCCCAATTTGCTGACATGGCAACAAAAGCAATTCAAGAGCTAGTAAATCTTGCAGGTGGCGCAAAACTTCTAGGTAAGTTTGCTGCTGCTGGTGCGGCTGGTGCCGGTGCCGGTGCCGCGGTTGGTTCCGTGTTGCCTGGCATTGGAACTGGCATTGGCGCTGGTGTTGGCTTTTTGTCAGGCGTCTTGGGCGTTTCCATGAGCAACGAACGCTTTGGTGAAAATGCTGATTTTTCTGCTGTAAGAGCTAATATGGAAAAAATGTTTCAAGGCATAAACGACACTATTGGCCAGGTTGGAAGCGATGCCGCAGCAAATTACCTTAAAGGATTCATTACAGGATTACAAAACAGCTTCGAGAACAAAAAAGACAACCTTGAAAAAGCTTTATCCATCGACATGAAGGGTTTCTTTGTCAATCTTCAAAGCGGCATTGCATCCGGTGAAATTGGTTACACAACGTTTCTTTCTCAATTAGCTAACGGAACCGCTTCCGCTATTGCAATTTTCAAGCGCCAAATGGAACTCGGAAACATGAGTACCGACCAGTTCCAAGAATCCATTGGGGAACTGGAAACGCGCGCGCTCAAAACGCTTGATATTGCGTTGAAGGAAGGCAAGATAACCAACGAGGAATACGGCGCCAGTATTGAGCGCCTTTATAAACAGCTAGATTCCCTCAAGCCGCCAGAGGATATTATAGCGCCAACCATTCCGACCAAATTGCCCGACTGGATTCAGCAGCTTACAGAAAAGAAAAGTCCGCTTGATACGTACCGCGAGAAACTTGCGGAACTTGAAAACGCGCTGAACACAGGCCAGATATTGCCGGACGCGTTCGCCGAAGGCGCAACCATGCTTGCGGACGAACTCGAACGCGCCGTGGGCAGCGTGGAAGCGCTCAAGAACCCTGGCGCCTTGCTGGCAGGTTCGCGCGAAGCGTTCTCGCAGGTGCTTAAGATTCAGAATCAAGGCAGCGGTGAGAACCCGCAACAGCGCCTTGCACGCCTGGCAGAGCGCGCCAACGAACTGGCACAACAGCAGGCACGCACACAAGAGCAGATTCTTGCCGCAACGCTCAACAATAATCCAATCGTTACGGCTACATTCGGGGGTTAATCCATGGCAGTAACCGGAACAGTAGAAACGTTTGAAGGCCGCAGCGCTAGCGACGACAGCAAAGCCCAAGTGACCATGAGGCGCACCTTCCTTGTGCGCACGAACAACAATTACGACGACGCGGCTACCGTGGCGCTTGGAAATATTCCTGCTATGTTCAGTGTGCATCCGAACTATAGCAAAGCCTTTGTTGTTGGCCGAGACTTTCAACCAACGGAAGATCCGCAGCTTTGGAAAGTGGTCGTTAGTTATTCAAGCAACCTGGACACAGTCACGCCGAGCAGTTCACCGAGCGCGCCGCAAACGCCGGAAGTAGCGAAGCAGCAGCAGGGAAGTTCACCAGCGGAACGCGTGGTAAATCCATTGCTCAGGCCAACTGACGTGGATTTTTCCACCGTGGACAGGCCAAAATTATTGCTTCAGGATTACCACACAACACCACTTGCGGTAGTCAATGCAATCTTTGAAAAGTTTGATCCGCCGGTTGAAACGGAACGACCGGTTTTGAATATGCACTTGGAATTTAATACGGCAACCTTTTTGGCTGCCGACTGGATGGACAGGGTGAAGACGGTGAACAACGCGGCTTTCTCAGGATACCCGGCGCGTTCCATGTTTCTTGATCGAATCACGGCAAAGCGCGTTTACGAAAACGAGGTTAAATACTGGCGCATTTCGCTGGATATTGCGCTCGATAAAGAGTTATGGGATATACTTGTTTTGAATCACAGTTACTGTGAGATTGACCCAAACACCATGGAAATTAAACCAGCAGAAGCCAAGTCGGGAAAGCCGTTTCCAAATGGCGTGATTCTCGATGACGAAGGTTTCCGACTTGATGCGGGCATTGAACCTACGGAAGCCAACGGCGGCTTGATTCGCTTTTACAAATACAAGCCGGTTAGTTGGTCATGGTTGACACCGATTTACAATAACATTCTCTAGAGGTTTCCCAATGCGCTTTGCGTTTGGTGAAGACGAAGTCCGCAGAATAGCCAAGACCGTGAAGGTCGTTGAGCAAGGACAGGGAAGCTTTGGCCTTGTCGCTTCGGGGCCGCGTCATGTCGGCTCACACATAAGCGTTGTAAAGGTCACTTCCACCGGAACACCATACGCCAGCGGTTACCGGCTCGATTTCAACGCGCAAGACGTTAACTTGCTGCAACTCGACGCGGTGAAGGTGCGGGAAGTCAGTAACCGGACCCTTAGCGCAAACAGTTATTACCTTGGCTTTTTTAGCGGATACTACAACGGAATTCCTGTTTTTCTGGTATCTGCCGCAAGCGGAACGGCTGGCAGCGGAAGCGGTAGCGGCTCAGGTGGTTCCGGTGGTACTGGTTCGGGCGAATGCTTTGACGTGATTCAAAGCATATCTTGTACCGATGGCGAACTATCCGTAACCTACGCAACCATTTGCCCGGATAGCGGAACCGCCGTTATTGTCGGTCAACAAACTGGAAACTATTCAATCACCACGCGTTACTCGGTTACAGGTGGCGGAAAGCTGAACAGCTTCACGCCAATCAATCTGGTTGGCGATGTTGCTTCACCGACTTCGCTACAATACTACGGCACAAATTCTAATTCGATTCGCGGATGGTACGACTTGCCAAGCGGCACCGAATCAACCATGTCGATTACTGGCAAGGGAACGGTTGCAAGTCCAATCAAGTTTGTGAATGATCAGACAACGCCAGGAAACTTGAAACTGTACGGAACCGATGGTTCCGGTGTTCGCGGCTGGTACGATATCGCAGGGAATCAAGAAACAACCATGAGCGTTACCGGTGATGGTAGCATTGCCACACCGATTAAGCTGGTGAATGACGAAGCTTCACCGGCTGGAAATTATGTTTATGGAACGACGACGCTCGGCGTTAAGGGTTGGGTTCCTGCTGTTTCATTTGATTATGTTGACCCGCTTTTTGATAACCTTGACAGCAGAATTACCGCAATAGAAAACGCACCGTACGCCACACAAGGATACGTTACAACCGCTGTAAGCAACGAGGCAACAGACCGCAACAACGCGGACATTGCTTTGGACGGCAGAATATCAACGCTGGAATCTTCCGTTATTTCGATCAATGCTTCCATTTCCACAATCAACGCGAACATAACCACGCTTCAAGGTGATATATCAAACATCAACGGCGACATTTCCACGATCAATAATACGCTGACAACAGTTCAATCAAACATAACTAATTTGCAATCTGACGTTAGCACGCTACAGAGTGACGTTAGCACGATTCAATCTGATTTAACATCTGCCCAAAGCAATATAACCACGCTTCAAGGTGATGTCACAACTTTGCAGACTGGACTTTCTACGGCAGAAGGAAACATTACCACGCTTCAAGGCGATTTGGCCACCGCGCAAAGCGACATTGCGACGCTACAAAGCGACTTGGCAACCGCTCAATCGGATATCGCAACTTTGCAATCAGACCTCGCAGCAGCGCAAACAAATATATCTACGCTGCAATCGGACTACACGGCGTTGGAAGCGCGCGTCACGGCAGGGGGATTGTAATGGCGCTTAATCTTACGCCAAATGCAAGCACAATAAACTCGTTAACCTGCGTTCCATGTTGTGATAAGTTTGGGTGTTGCAACATAGATGATTTGCCAGAATTCCTTTATGTAACACTTATGCCATTTGTGAAGGAAGAAACAATAACCACAAATCGGGGATTTAGTTTTACATCTGCAATTAGTTTTCCAGGGCTTGGTCCAATTCCATTAATCAAAAAAAGCACGTTAATTAATAATGTTTTTTACGATCCAAATAATTTTCCTACGTCAAGAAAGCCTGCAGCAATGGACCCAGGTTCTGTATCCCAAGATGCGACATACGTTTTTGAATACATTGATCCGGCTTTAGTTGGTCAAGGTGATTTCAACGGTGGCCCATTCAATTTTAATATAACAGAGTTGAAAAAATGGGACATTTTAGACACAGTTATTAACGACAATGGAAATAATATACGAATATATGCCGGCCCTGATTCACCTTTTTTTGGTTTTCCAACAAGTTACGAAGACCCATTGGCTTTTCAGCCATTTCTTAGCACAAGAACACTTAAGGTTATGCGTCTATATTGCGTTGGCAATAGTTATACGCTTGAATGGATGACGCAAGCAAATGACGGCGCAGGTTTTTTTATAACAAACAATTCTGCTGGACAAATTCACCCAGAAGGCAACAAGGTGTTGTCTTCATGTACTCCTTTTTTTGCAAAAGCAACTGGTACAAGATGGTATCCGTTGCACAATTTTTCTTCAGTATATGACCTGGCAACATACGATTTTATTCGCGCTTATGTATACGCTGAGACATATTTGCCAAACGGACCTGTTGTAAATGTTTCAAGGTATAGGACAAAATTTGTTGGTGATTGGAAAGCGATCATAACCGAATGACGCGCCCCTGCACCTGTAACCGTGTCACGTCGTCCGTGTGGGACTCTTCCCAATGCCGATTGTGTTGGCTTGTGCAGTTTGATCAGCGTTACGCCGACCTGTTTATGGGTGGCGGAATCAAAACAATCAAGATTAATCGGCGCGACAATTGCGAACACCTGGGGAAAGTTCTTGAGCGCGCCGCTTGTAATTGTCCTGGCAAATGGGTTCACGCCTGCGCGTTGCATGAACGCTGCCGCACCGGTTCTTCTAATGATGGCGTGCGTTCCTGTCTTTCCTGTTCTGACTACCGGAAGGATGAACCATGAAAGCCGGTGTGGTTATTGGTTCTTATAACTATCCGCGCCTAGTGGAATTGCAGATTAAATTAATCCGCGACCGTTGCGGGGAAGATACGCAGATTCTTGTTTGCGATGACTGTTCGACAGGAACAGCGCTAAACCCTGACAGGGACAGTAAATTTGAAACGCTGTTTCATCTTTGCCACGCCAACCGCGTCACGCTCTGGAGTAATCCAGACAGATTGGGCCACGTTGGCGGCGATTTGGTCAGCTATTATCTTGGCCTACAATGGGCGAAGGCGCTTGATCTGGACGTTTTCTGCAAGCTTTCCCAGCGTTGTCTTGTGGATGTTCAGGACTGGCTACGGACCAGCGCAAGCGGTTTACTTTCAAGCGGACTGGCGACCGGTTGCCAGTCGTGCTTTGAAGGTCCGTACCGTTTGCCGTTGCGTACCGAGGCTATTTTGTTTGATGTGGCGCGCTGGTATCGTCCGGATACTTTGTCCATGCTGTTCCCAAGGCCAATCAAGACGATTGCCGCTGAGGCTCTTGTTTGGGAAGCCATGCGCTTGATTGAAAACGACTTCTGGCGCTGGCCGCTGTTTCAGGAACGGCGAACGGTCAAGGATAAAGGAATCGTCTGGCATTGCTCGCACAGTCGCGCGGACTATGAAAGCGTGGCCAGTCGTTACGGCGTCACGCTGGATGAATCGTTTACTGTCCGCGGCTGGCAAGCGCAGGGGAATTATTGTTAATCCGAGCAATTTGCGAACACATGATACCGAAGGTACTATTGAAAATAGTTCTTTTTACGCGAGGTACTAATGGCAGCATTTTATCACCTAGTGATAGATCAAGGCGCAACCTTGCGCGAAAGTTTCACCTATCGAGATTCCAACAACGCCATTGTAGACCTGACAGGCTACAGCGCGCGTTCGCAAATTCGCACCAGCTACAGCGCGAGCGGCACCGTTCTGAGCGCAACCAGTCAGGCGGGAACCATCTCGATCACAGCGGCGACTGGATTGATTGCGTTTAGTGTTCCTGCCGCCACGACTGCCACGCTGACGCCAGGCAATTACGTCTGGGATTTGGAAATTATTGACCCAAGCGGAATCGTTACCCGCCTTGTCGGCGGCACCTGCACCGTAACACCGGAGGTAACCAAGTGAGCGACCTTCTTGGCGTTCCTGAAAATTCGACCGTGGAAACGCAAGGCGCGCCTTTGCTCGCCACCGAGCAGGGAATTAATTTAACCGTTAATCGAATTGCCGAACTTGTGGAAGTGCAATCACCGGCGCAAATTGAGGTTCAATCCAGCGTTGGCACGTTGACGGTTTACGCACCGGGTCCAGTTGGCGCGCGTGGTCCTGCTGGTCCGCAAGGTCCTGCTGGTGGTCCGATCAATCAGCTTTCGCAGCTTGAAGACGTGTTGCTGGTCAACCTGTCCGACGCCAATCTTTTGAAATATCACAGCGGGTTGCAAAAGTGGACGAACTCGCAATCCGTTGACGGCGGTTCCTTCTAGGAGAGACGATGGCAAATACAATCCGAATCAAAAGACGTTCCTCAAGCGGAAGCGCTGGCGTTAGCGGCGTTACCGCGTACAACGGGGAATTGCTCTACAATGAAGCCGACAACATTCTTTATTACGGTTATGGTGATGCGGGCGGAGGTGTTGCCAGCAGCATCACCGCAATTGCAGGAACTGGAAGCTTTTGCACGCTGGGAACTTCGCAGACGGTCACAGGCGCCAAAACGTTTAGCGCAGCTACCACTTTTTCTAATTCCGTAAGTTTTACAAATACTTCCCTTACTTTCCCTTCCGGTTTTCAGCTTCCGGTTAATCGAGGTGGAACCGGCTCGGATACCGCCAGCGGTGCGCGTTCCAATCTTGGCGCCGCGGCAAGTGGCGCGAATTCCGAC
>Ga0255144_1000661_pt1 | contig 8220 bp, 17 predicted proteins | sample Atl_Cont_RepA_8h_FD_183633 | JGI IMG/M metagenome (GOLD analysis project Ga0255144, IMG submission 183633) | Freshwater microbial communities from Altamaha River, Georgia, United States - Atl_Cont_RepA_8h | ecosystem: Environmental > Aquatic > Freshwater > River | place: USA: Georgia | collected...
CATTACGCACCTGCCGTTGTTGACATTGCGCGAACAATTGCAGCCGGAGCAACGCGCTCGAGTGGCAAGCCACGGCGAGCAGCGATAGTTCTCGGATCCTCAAGGCTCTTCAACGCAGCAGCGGTTGCATGAACCATGTTGATGGGATTGTTCGAACCAAGTGACTTGGTGAGAACATCAGTAATTCCAGCGCACTCCAATACTGCACGGACTGGTCCACCAGCAATAACACCGGTACCAGGAGCGGCAGGACGGAGAAGAACTACGCCAGCAGCATCCTCGCCTTGAACAGGGTGCGGAATAGTGCCTTGAATTCTTGGAACTTTGAAGAAGGATTTCTTCGCTTCTTCAACTGCCTTCGCAATCGCTTGCGGAACTTCATTTGCTTTTCCGTAGCCAACGCCAACCATGCCATTGCCATCGCCGAGAACGACAAGAGCGGTAAATGAGAATCGACGTCCACCAGAGACAACCTTTGCGACGCGGTTGATGAAGACAACGCGCTCGATATAAGGAGACTTCTCGCGGCTATCAGCGGAATCGCGGCGGTCACGCTTATCGCGATTGCGCTTTGGCTTCTCGCCAGCTTCTTGTGCTGTTACTAATTCATCATTTGCCATTAGAAGTCCAATCCATTCTCGCGCGCACCATCGGCAAGTGCAGCAACGCGACCGGTGTAACGGTTACCACCGCGGTCGAATACGACAGCAGTGACTCCTTTTGCCTTTGCGCGATCTGCGACAAGTTGGCCCACAACGCGAGCCTTCTTTGTCTTATCTGCAGATTGAGCGCGAAGATCTTTTTCCATCGTCGAAGCCGAGGCGATGGTGAAACCTTTTGTGTCATCGACAATCTGGGCAACGAGGTGACGAGCAGAACGGGTGACAACAAGGCGTGGACGCTCTGCAGTTCCCGAGATTCGCTTACGAACTCGGAAGTGGCGACGTGCTCGCGCGACTTGAGTAGATCCGTTAACAATCTTCTTAGCGATGTTCATGCTTTCTTACCTGTCTTTCCAGCCTTGCGACGGATGCGCTGACCGAGAAGATGTACGCCCTTACCCTTATAAGGATCGGACTTACGAAGCTTCTGAATCTTCGCAGCAGTCTCACCGACGAGTTGCTTATCTACGCCAGTAATAGTGAATTCGGTTGGTGATTCAACAGTGAAAGCAATTCCTGTTGGTGCAGGGAAGAGAACTGGATGTGAGTAGCCAAGAGCGAACTCAAGATCCTTGCCCTTCAGCGCGACTTTGTAACCAACGCCAGTGATGACAATCTTCTTCGAATATCCCTGGGTGACACCAGTAATCATGTTCGCAACAAGAGTGCGGGACATTCCGTGAAGTGACTTCGCAGCGCGTTCATCATTCGCACGAGTGATAACGATGGAGCTCTCTTCCTTCGCAACCTTGATGAGTTCCGGGAAGTTGTGAGAGAGAGTTCCCTTTGGTCCCTTAACAGAGATGCTCTGTCCGGTGAGATTAATTTCGACTCCGGATGGAATCGCAACAGGCATTTTTCCGATACGTGACATAGCGATCACCATACGTAGGCGAGAACTTCTCCGCCTACGCCTTGCTTATTTGCCTGTCGATCGGTGAGCAGACCTTGTGATGTTGAAATGATTGCAACACCAAGGCCGCCGAGAACTTTTGGAAGGCCAGTTGACTTGGCATACACGCGAAGTCCTGGCTTTGAAACACGACGAAGTCCAGCGAGTGAACGTTCGCGGTTTGCTCCGTACTTAAGATCGATAACAAGTGTCTTACCGAAACCTTCTGGGTTATCGGTCACTTTGTATCCAGAGATATATCCCTCTGCCTTAAGTATTTCTGCAATACGGACTTTGACCGACGAGGATGGCATAGAAACCGTCTCGTGGTAAGCCATATTTGCGTTGCGCAGACGTGCAAGCATGTCTGCGATTGGATCTGTCATTGTCATTCGTGGCTCATCGCCTTTCTTCGGGTGGTATCTCTTTCGAGACCTATCCGATAGTTGTTACCAGGAAGCTTTCGTAATACCGGGGAGTTCTCCGCGGTGTGCCATCTCTCTGAAGCAGACTCGGCATAGACCGAACTTCTGATAGACGGAGTGTGGACGACCACAACGTTGGCAACGTGTGTAACCGCGCACCTTGAACTTTGGCTTGCGGCTCGCCTTAACTTTCAGTGATGTCTTGGCCATGTGGTCTCCTATTAATCCCGGAATGGGAATCCGAGCGCACGTAGCAACGCGCGACCTTCATCATCATTCTTGGCTGATGTAACGATTGTGATGTCCATACCGCGTACGCGATCCAACTTATCTTGTTGAATTTCCGGGAACACAACCTGCTCGGTAAGACCGAAGGTGTAGTTACCACTTCCATCGAACTGCTTTGGAGAGAGTCCACGGAAGTCACGGATACGAGGCAATGAAACTGAGAGAAGTCGATCCATAAACTCCCACATACGATCGCCGCGGAGCGTGACATGTGCTCCAATCGGCTGACCTTCGCGGAGTTTGAAGTTAGCGATTGATTTGCGCGCCTTTGTGACGACTGGACGTTGTCCAGTGATTGTCGCGAGGTCGCGAATCGCACCTTCAATCAACTTGGAATCTTTTGCTGCTTCACCAACACCCATGTTCACAACAACTTTGACCAGTGTTGGAACTTGCATCCGGTTCTTGAGGCCGAATTGCGAGATGAGGTTTGCAGAAATCTCGTTCTTATAACGAGTCTTCAAACGAGGAGCGGTCGCAGTTGTCATTAGAGATCCTCCCCGGTTCGACGAGAAATTCGAATGTTCTTTCCTTCATCATCCTTGCGGACTGCGATGCGTGTTGCCTTGTCGTCATCAGCCAGAAGCATCACATTTGAATATGCGATTGATGCTTCAACAGTGAGGATTCCGCCAACTTTTGCACCACGTTGTGAAGTCTCTTCCTTCGTGTGTTTCTTAACGCGGTTTACACCTTCGACAGTAACGCGAGCGCGCTTCATATCAACATTAAGAACTTTTCCGGTAAGACCTTTATCTTTTCCGGCGATGACGAGGACGGTGTCGCCTCTCTTAATACGCATTACAGCACCTCCGGAGCGAGTGAGATGATCTTCATGAATCGCTTATCGCGCAGTTCACGAGCAACTGGTCCGAAGATACGAGTACCGCGAGGTTCGTTATCTTCTTTAATGATGACCGCAGCATTCTCATCAAATTTGATGTAGGAACCATCTGGACGACGATTCTCTTTAACAGTGCGAACGATGACAGCCTTAACAACTTCACCCTTCTTCACTTGTCCACCAGGAATTGCATCCTTGACGGAGCAGACGATGACATCGCCAATACCTGCGTATCGACGTTGTGTGCCACCGAGAACACGGATACAGAGAAGCTCGCGAGCTCCGGTGTTATCCGCTACACGTAGACGTGACTCTGCTTGAATCATGATTACTTCGCCTTCTCGATGATCTCCACTACGCGCCAACGCTTTGTTGCCGAGAGTGGACGGGTTTCCATGATGCGAACGCGATCGCCAACGCCAGCGGAGTTGGTCTCATCGTGCGCCTTGAACTTCTTATTCTTGGTAATAACTTTCGAATAAAGGCCATGTGCAGCGCGCTCTTCGATTTTAACGACGACGGTCTTATCCATCTTGTCGCTAATAACGATGCCTTCGCGGACCTTTCGGAAATTGCGGTCGGTCATGCTGCGCCTCCGATACCAAGTTCACGTTCGCGGATCACGGTGTAGATCCGAGCGATCTCTTTGCGGACAGCAGTAAGGCGACCATGGCTCTCAAGTTGGCCAGTTGCAGCCTGGAAACGAAGGTTGAATAACTCTTCCTTCGACTCCTTCAACTTCTCTTGAAGTTCTTCTGTGGCTAATGCACGAAGTTCTTCAGCGGTAGTTATTTTCGCCATTGTTATGCCTCCTCACGTAGTACGACGCGGGACTTGACTGGAAGTTTGTGTGCAGCACGAGAGAATGCTTGATTTGCAATGTCAGCAGTAACGCCAGAGATTTCAAAAAGAACTCGGCCCGGCTTGACGTTTGCAATCCAAAATTCTGGTGAACCTTTACCGGAACCCATACGAGTTTCAGCAGGCTTCTTTGTGAGTGGACGATCTGGATAGATATTGATCCAAACTTTTCCACCACGCTTGATATAGCGAGTCATCGCAATACGAGCAGCTTCGATCTGGCGATTGGTGAGGTATCCACCTTCAGTTGCCTGGAGACCGAAATCACCGAATGCAACAGCAGTTCCGCCTTTTGCTTTACCGGAACGCTTCGGATGATGTTGCTTGCGGTGCTTAACGCGACGTGGAATCAACATTATGCCTCGCCTCCTTCTGTAGTTGGAGTTGCTGCAGGAGTTTCAACAGCAGTCGCTTCAGCAGCAGCGCTTTCTGCGGCGCGCTCTTCAACTGATGTTGTTGTGACTTCACCTTTTTGTGGACGTGGTGCGCGGCGAGGACGAGCAGTCTTCGCAGCCTTTGCGGCAGCGAGTGCTGCAGCTTCACGTTCTGTGCGGGACTCGATGACTTCGCCCTTATAGATCCACACTTTCACACCGATGCGGCCGAAGGTTGTGTGCGCTTCATGGAAGCCATAATCAATATCGGCGCGGAGAGTGTGAAGTGGAACGCGGCCTTCGCGATAGAACTCAGAGCGCGACATTTCTGCGCCACCAAGTCGACCACCGCATTGAACTCGAATTCCTTTTGCACCTGCTTTAAAAGCAGTCTGCATTCCTTTGCGCATTGCGCGACGGAAAGAGACGCGAGCAGCAAGCTGTTCTGCGATGCCTTGGGCAACAAGTTGTGCATCGATTTCTGGATTCTTCACTTCGAGAATGTTGAGCTCGACGCGCTTTCCAGTTAACTTCTCAAGATCAAGACGGAGACGATCTGCTTCCGTTCCACGGCGACCAATAACAATTCCTGGACGCGCAGTGTGAAGGTCGATGCGGACGCGCTCACGAGTACGTTCAATCTCAATACGAGAAAGACCTGCGCGTTCCATCTTGGAGGCCATCATCTTTCGGATCATGACATCTTCTTTTACATAATCTTTGTAGAGTTTTTCTGCATACCAACGAGATTTGAACTCAGTGGTGATACCTAGGCGGAAGCCATGTGGATTTATTTTTTGACCCATTTAGTTGGCCTCCTCTTCCTTAGCGGCAGCTTTCTTTGCAGCGCTCTTCTTTGGCTTTGCACTCTCAACAACCGCTTCGGCAGCCGCTGCTTCTGCAGCAGCCTTTGCACGCTTGCGCGCTTCTGCCTTGGAGATTGGGCGATAGTTCTTATCGTCTGAGAGAGTGACAGATATTTGTGATGAACGCTTCAAGATCTGATAGCCGCGACCTTGGGCACGTGGGCGATAACGCTTCATCGTGATTCCCTCATCGACTAGCGCTTCGGTAACCCAGAGTTCGGATGCATCACGAATCGCTGGATTCTTCTGCTTTGCATTTGCAACAGCAGAGTTAAGAAGTGAATAGAGATCTTCGCTCACAGCAACTTGTGGTGAGAACTTCGCAATGCGAAGCGCCTCATCAGCACGTTGTCCGCGGATCATGTTGACAACACGTCGCGCTTTTTGTGGCGTTACGCGAATGGAACTCAACGATGCTTTCGCGATTAATGGAGTGTTATTCGGCACGGGTCACCGTCCGATCTTCTTGCTTGACGTGGCCTTTAAAGGTACGAGTTGGAGCAAACTCGCCCAGCTTGTGGCCGATCATCGCTTCTGTGATGTAAACCGGAACATGCTTACGTCCATCATGCACCGCAATGGTGTGGCCGATCATCGAAGGGGTGATCATCGAGCGACGAGACCATGTCTTAATGACATTCTTGGTGCTCTTCGCATTCTGTTCATCCACCTTCTTTTCAAGGTGATGATCCACGAATGGACCTTTCTTCAAGCTACGTGCCACTGTTGCTGCTCCTTATCGGCTCTTGTTGCTTGGACGGCGACGGACGATTAATTGATCACTCGCTTTTTTCTTACGAGTGCGAACTTCAGGCTTACCCCATGGTGAAACAGGATGACGACCACCAGAGGTCTTTCCTTCTCCACCACCATGTGGGTGATCAACTGGGTTCATAACAACACCGCGAACAGTTGGGCGTCGGCCTTTCCAGCGCGAACGTCCAGCTTTTCCGGAATTGATATTTGATTGTTCTGCATTACCAACAGTTCCCACTGTTGCGCGGCAACGAACATCAACATTTCTAATTTCACCTGATGGCATACGAAGTTGTGCGTATGGACCATCTTTTGCGACGAGCTGAACTGCAGCGCCAGCAGAACGCGCGATGCGAGCACCGCCACCTGGGCGAGTTTCAATCGCGTGAATCATTGTTCCAACGGGGATATTTCGAAGTGGCAAGTTGTTGCCTGGCTTGATATCCGCAGCAGGACCATTTTCAATCTTGGTGCCTTGCTCTACACCAACCGGAGCGATGATGTAGCGCTTCTCGCCATCAGCAAAATGAAGGAGTGCGATACGTGCAGAACGATTTGGATCGTATTCAATCTGCGCGACAGTTGCAGGAACGCCATCTTTATCGTTCCGTAGAAAATCAATGACGCGATAAGCGCGCTTATGTCCGCCACCTTGGTGACGTGTCGTAATACGACCAGCGGAGTTACGTCCACCCTTGGAATTAATCGGACGGATGAGCGACTTCTCAGGAGTGCTACGTGTGATCTCTGCAAAGTCAGGAACAGAGCGGCCGCGTGAGCTCGGTGTTACTGGCTTGAGGTTACGAAGTGGCATGTGATGTCCTTTTCTAGATCCCTATCTAGTAGCGGCGGCTACGAGACTGGGCCTCCAAAGATGTCGATGCGATCCCCAGCAGCAACTTGAACAATTGCACGCTTGGTATCTTGACGCTTTCCAAAACCAAAACGAGTGAGTTTGCTCTTTCCTTCGCGATTTAAAGTGTTGACCTTAAGAACGCGTACGTTAAAGATTTTTTCAACGGCGATTTTGATCTCAGTCTTATTCGCATGTGGAGCAACAATGAATGTGTACTTGTTCTGATCGAGCATGCTGTAGGACTTCTCCGATACAACAGGAGCGATCAAAACTTCGCGATGGTCTTTCATGCTGACACCTCAACTAACTCAGATTCGCGACCGACTGCAGTCACAGACTTGCCTTGGGCAGGTCCTGCAACGAAATCAGCAAGCGCTTTCTTGGAGAAGACGACATCGTCAGAGATAACAACGTCGTATGCATTGATCTGGTCATAACGAATAAGGAGAAGGTTCTCTTCGTTGCGAAGTGAACGCCATGCCGCTTCTTCACCACGTGAGAGCACAACAAGAAGGCGCTCACGATCAGAGAATTGGCGAACTGCAGAAATAGCAGCCTTGGTATCAAAGTCAGCGACGATTTCAGAGACTACGTGGATTCTGTCGTTGCGTTGACGATCAGAGAGAACGCCACGAAGTGCAGCCTTGATCATCTTCTTCGGAGTCCGCTCGTCATACTTACGAGGTACTGGACCTTGTGCAACGCCACCATGACGTTGGTTTGGTGAACGAGTCGAACCCTGACGAGCGCGACCGGTTCCTTTCTGCTTGAACGGTTTCTTACCGCCACCACTTACTTCACCGCGGTTCTTCGCCTTATGTGTTCCTTGGCGAGCAGCGTTCAGTTGTGCAGTAACGACTTGGTGGATGAGTGGAATATTTACTTGAACATCAAAGATCTCAGCAGGAAGTTCGGCGGTGCCGACCTTTGCGCCTTTGGCATCCTTAATATCTACGGAGAGAGCCATGTTATGCACCTGCCTTCTTCAATACTTCGCTCTTTGCTTGCTTAGCAGCAGAGCGAATGAAAACTCGTGAACCGTTGATGCCAGGAATCGATCCCTTAACGAGAATGAGATTCTTTTCTGCATCAACAGAGTGAATGGTGAGGTTCTGCATCGTGACGGTATCGATACCCATACGACCGCTCATGCGCTTACCTTTAAAGACGCGACCAGGAGTGGTTCGGTTACCGATAGAACCAGAAGTACGGTGCTTTCTTTCAACACCGTGTCCATCACCAAAACCGCGGAAGTTGTGACGCTTCATAACGCCAGCAGTTCCTTTACCGATGGAGGTGCCTTGGGCATCAACAATTTCTCCGGCTGCGAAGACATCTGCTTTTACTTCTTGTCCAACGGTGTAGGACGATGCATTTGAAGTGCGGAGTTCGCCGA
>Ga0255144_1000683_pt1 | contig 7980 bp, 20 predicted proteins | sample Atl_Cont_RepA_8h_FD_183633 | JGI IMG/M metagenome (GOLD analysis project Ga0255144, IMG submission 183633) | Freshwater microbial communities from Altamaha River, Georgia, United States - Atl_Cont_RepA_8h | ecosystem: Environmental > Aquatic > Freshwater > River | place: USA: Georgia | collected...
TAAGAGTTTTAAATGAACTTCCCATAACTAGGTTCTGTTCCGTATTCCCAATCATCATAATCCTCATCATTGCGAATACGTTCATGTAACTCTGTTTGTACTTTTAAGTTATGTTTTGGGGCACTGTCGTGCATAATCTCTTGAATAACTCTTTTTTGGGGGTCATTTTGATAATCAGTAATCAATTTTGTAGTTCCCCACATGTTATACATGTAGTTTTTGTCTCTATCTACTGGTAAATTGGACATTTTAGCTCCTGTTTTATAAAAAACAGAACTTTTTTTTGGAAGGAGGTTGCTATCTCCTATCAAATATTTAACGTAAAATGTGCCTCAATGTATAATTATCCGAATTTAAGTATTTAAGCATCTCAAGAGCAATTAATTTAGGATTTCCTGGACCACATGTGTAAACATCGATTGCGATACATCCTTCTTCTGGCCAAGTATGACAAGAAACATGACTTTCAGATAGCGCCATTACAATCGTGACACCCTGTGGAATAAAGCAATGTTGGTATATATTCAAAATCGTCATTCCTGCCCGTTCTACTCCTGTTTCCATTGCTTCCTGAATGGAAATACCATCATTTAGAAGACTATATTCAACATTATAAACTTCCAAAAGAAGATGATTTCCCATTGAAAATTTTTCCAATCTCCATATACCCCCAATTTATAGCAAAAAAGTTATTTATTTGATGTAAAATCCCTTTCTTTTGTAGTCAGAATCCTTTATATACCTTAAATTTTGGGATTTTTCTTGATCATTATCATCCCAAACTGGAATTGCAATATCATTATTATATCTAAAGTCAGGATTTTGCCTAATATGCACTTCAATTAAGTTTCCATCAATGAATTCGCAGTTAATCCAGTCATAATTGCCTGATAAATTAGACAAAATCGGAGGAAATCCGATTTTCCTATCAATTTTCTCCCATTTTTGCCACTTATAAAGAGGATAATTGTCGTCTTTTATGCCTCTTACTACTAATTTTGCCTCTTGATAGTGAAAATCAACACTTAAATGCTCGCCCTTAAACACTTCACACCAAAAATTTGACGGATAAAGGTGATCTGTAACATTTTCTATCCATAAAATTTCAGCAAAGCGCCCCATTCCAAGAAAATTAATGGATGGTCGAACAATATAAAAGTCGGGTTTAGGAACAGTGGTCCCAATTGGACCACATTGATACCCTAAAACCCGACTTAATTGTAATTTATTGTAAATCCATAGGTCGTTAGGATGAATTGCACTCCATTCATCATTAACGTCCAAATGGTACATAAATTACCTACCTTGTCCTCTGTACTTTTTAGTTGCTTTATTGCGACTTGTCGCTGAATGTTTAGTATTCTTGCTGCTTCCTTGGCGAGTAAGTTTGGGAACACTCTCAACCTTCATTTCTTTACGGTTTTTTGCTGCCATAATTTTTACATCCTCTAAAAAACGGTTTTATAAGTTTAAAAAGGCACTCAATAAGTGCCTTTAAGAAAATCAAATGATACGAGTTTTTTCGTGCCCAACTCGAATCTTTGGATCACACCAAATTTCATATCCTAGATCTTTTGCATCTAGACAGAATGAGACATCCTCACCGCACATATCCTGCACTTCACCAGATTCAAATTGTTGCATCTTTGGAGCAAACCAAGGATATTCGAGACTTTCAAAGACTCCATTCTTAATCAAGACCCAACCAAAACCAGTATAATCTACTGTAAATGGTTTACGACGCTTGCTCATAGTCTCCAAGGTTTCGTGATTCATTACACCACCATTTCCTCGGAAATCTTCTTCATCTAACCAATGTGCAACTGATGTGGTGTGACCATCTTCAGTGCAATACCAACCAGCAGCAATATCTTTGTCCATTGCTACCAGACGATAGAACTTCTCAGTATCAAACACAATGTCGTTATCAATCCAGAGTTGATAATCATAATTTAGTTTGCCATCCCAAGGTTTTTGCCTTGGTCCTCTGAGAACATTCGCACCAAGTACTTTGCATCGTGCAAAGTTTACCATTGAACTGTAGTCTTGTGAAATTTGAATACTTGCACCACTTTGTACAAGATCAAAACATAATTGAACAAAACTCTTCAGGAAAATGTATGAACATCCACGTCCAGGTAAACAAAATACTATTGTTTTACCTTGAATCATTTCACGCGCTTTTTGTATGTCGAAATCATCTCCATTTTCAGAAGGAGAAGGTGTTTTTGCTTTTACTGTAAATCCTTTTGCCATATAAAATAAATTCCAACGTAAGTATTATACCACTGCAAATCAATCATTGCAAGGGGTTTTCAGAAGTATTTAGAATTACTTCAATATCCTTGTCGCTTCCGCCAGAGGTCCATACAAGACCTCTGACAACGTTTAAATTTTTCTGAAGTTCTTCTTGCTTTACTTGTGCTATTACTTCTATCCCATTTACTTGGATATTGTAAGTATTCATAAATCTTCTATCTTTCTTAAAAGATCCTCAACATCTTGTCTTAAACTATCATTGATAACTAAAATTTTATCACTGTCTAGTCTATGTTGAATTGTGTCAATTAACACGTCTCTTTCATAATCATCAAATTCGTAATTCATATCCTTTGTGAGTTTTCTTTTATATATTTAATTTTTCTTTTATCCGAGAACCTTGTGGGCCACAAAAATTTTGCCGGAAAATTTTTTAATTCTCATACAATCTCTCGGTCTCTTTCGGATCGGTATAGCTTACAGGGACCCTTTGATTTTATATAAGGGGGGGCATCGGTTTATAATAATTAACACCATCAAACGCAAATAACTGTCTATTAGAATTAAACAAGCACGAATAATTATAATACATGAAGAATCACGAATAGTTATTATAACTAACAAACTATAAAGAATAAAGAATGTATTGGGAGGGTATACTAATTACAACGAATGTTGTATTCTTTATACTTATAAAGAGTGTTAATATTATAAACTATTGGGGGGGTATAAGAAACTGTGAGGACGAGGAGATTATATAAAGAACTGTTTGAACGAAGGAGTATGAAACTGTGTGATGTGATGCTTATACACAGTGGACGTACAAGTTACTGTCTAGAACTGTGTACAACGAATAGTATAGCACAGGCGCATTAGAAATGCAAACTATATGGGGGGTATGAAATATAAACTATTGGTAGGGTATAAGATGCTATAACGAATTGTATGGTGCTTATGTATAACGAATGATTGTGCGCCTGGAGGACAATATAGGACGAACTCCTAGGGTGTTTATAATGAACGAATGCTTCATAGTTCAATACTCGAAGAGTTAACGAATAGTATAAGATAAGAGTGATTGATTCGTCATTCGACACTTATATAAGTCTCTTACACATAACGAATTCCACAATCTTATAAGTTTTCCACAGGTTTTTCCACAGGTTTGCAATAGTTTTCCACAGGGCAATTCTTATAAACCCTTGCAAATACTATAAAACTTTATAAACCTGTGGAAAACTTTATTGTGGAAAATCATCACTTTCCCCTATAGGAAACCTTTGACGCCTGCGCAATTCTTATAAGTTATTGGCATTCTATTATATTCCCTCTGCCGCCCACCCTATAAGTCTACACGCAAATCGGTGAGACTCAACATAAGATGTGCCAGTTCTTGAAGTGGTTTGAGTCCTATGAGTCTTACGAGTAACTAGCAAAAAACCCCCGAGACTCATAAGATATATGAGTCTTCAGGGTCTTATTGTCTATAAGTATTGACAGATTCTTGTCAATAGTGTCTTATGCCAGTCCTAGGAGCGCCTATAAAGTGCTTGACTTTTTTTGAGTCTTATGGTATACTGCGGGCTTATACAACAAGAACTAGAAGGATTTAGAGATCATTTATAAGGTCTTTAAAACATAATAACTAGAAGGATTTAGAGATCATTTATAAGGTCTTTAACATAATAATATAACACTTCTATGATATAATTATCAGCATTACAAAACATTAAACTATATTTTTTAATACATTTATTTTAATACTTAAATTGCAAGAGCACTATCAGGAATATCTACCAACACAGGTTCTTTCATCTCATAATCATAAGGTTTGTAGCAAATCCATTCACCTTTGCGAGTATAAAGATAAGCGTACTCTTCACCATTAGACAAATACTCATTCAGAGTATCATCGTGTCGTGGAGGACAATCTTCTCCTCTTTGTGAATAGTATTGAGGACCATACTCTTGTGCTTTAGTTTCACTGTCCCAACGATCTTCAGTCCAGCAAGAACTCATATCACCACCATCAATTAACTCTACAACTTTATCTCTGGTGTTATAGTGAGTTTTTAGAATCCTTCCTAACCATTCAGGATAACCATCCCAGTGATGATAAACAGAAAGAACAGACTCATTCTTGAGTTGAATACCAATGCGAGAGCGTGTTGACATTTTAATTAAATAAGAATCAGGTGTTAAGTTCTACTAGAGCAGTAGTGAAAGTATCAATAATCTGTTCACATAAAGATTGTTCAACTGGATTAAAGTCACCTTCTTGTTGTTCGAGAGTGAATAGAATCAAATTCATTTGATCTTCACTTAACCTTACAAGGGTTTCTTGCATTGTATCAGTAAGAAGCAGGTTCGAGAGTATTAATGTTTTCTTGTTTAGAGAGTTGATCTACTTGATAAGACACTTCATCATTCATACACTTATAAACAGTCTCATAGATTACATCATAACAATCTAGATTAGAAAGAACTAATTCTGCGAGTTCATCAGTGTATGGATAAACAATTTCATTAGTTACTGGATCATAATGTTCCAATTCTTTTACATCTTGCTTTGTATAAAGAAGAGAAAAGACTGTATCATTAGGATTCATCTTTTCGAGTTGATTGATAACGTCTTTAACTGTTGTTTTCATATGTTTAAGTGCAATCATTTACGGGCGATGAGTTCTTTTTGAATGTTTCTAATTTCTACTTCATCATCGGCATTTTGTAAATCTACAGGTGCAAATTCAGAAAGATTTACAGTATTGTTTGTATAGATAGGAGCGCAGAAAAGTTCATCAGTATCAGTGTCAAGAGTATAGACACAACCGTGATTTGCTTTAGTGAGAATAATCATTTGAGGGAGTTTAGAATAATCAGAAGTTCGTTTCCTGTTTGTGCTTTAGACAGGAGATTGATCTTGGTTTTACATTTCATTCAGTTACTCATTACCTTATCAAAGAGAGAATCATAAGCATCTTCAGATAACCAATCTGGAATCTCACAACCTTGATGAAACTCAATCAGTGCTTGAAGAACTTCAACTTCTTCAGGAGTGAATCGAAAGATCATTTCTTGTTTAGACATTTCAGTTACTTACTTTACGTTCAATCAGTTTAGCGGGAGATCCACAAGAACGGTAGAAATCAACCATTCTTTCTGCTTCCTCTTTAGTCGAATAGTATTGACTTCTCCACTCACAATCGTTGTAGGGAATCTGATAAGTAACTTCAAACATTTCAGGCGCTGATCAGAGTTTGCAGTTGTGCGAAATCCTTACATTGTGCTGCTCGAATTGCTTTTGTGATGCTATAAGTCACAAAACCACATCGTTCTGTTTGAACATCACACACAGCATAAACAGGTTGTTTCGTTTCAATGTCGAAAACAGTCTTAATCAGCATTGGTTGTTTGTTTATGTGGGACAGATAAAAGATTCAGACGCGAGCAAGAGCATCTTTCTTTTGCTTCGGATTGGAAACTTTCTTCACCCAAGCAGATTTACGAGTCGATTGAATCTGCGAAGGAAGTTTTTGCTTACCCTGAACTTCATCAATCAGGTGAATGAAGTGAAGAAAGAATTGCTTTTCCATCCGTTGAGCAGCAGTCATCTGATTCATCTGAACTCCGTTCAGTATAGCAGGTCTGGAGAGGGTTTGGGGAGTCTATTGTGCCACTAGAACAAGTGGCACATTGTATCATTGGACTCGGATGAGTTGATGATACCTTACAGGTCATTCATTGCATTACTGAAACCTTGAGCAATTCCAGTTACAAATGCAGCACCAATACCCATCCAAAAATCAGGACTTTTCGCACAATCAGAAATTGCTTGTGCCCAATCTTGAGGAGTAGAGTTCATCAGCATTTTCTTCTCCTCAGGAGTCAGATTAGAAATAGTTTCACTCCAGGCAGTTTCAATCTCTTGCTCAAGAACTTGACTGAAAGAAGTCACTTGACTCATCTCTGAACTCCGTTCATCATAGCACCAATCTGGGTGCTTGTCAAGGGGTCTACGGTTCTTCTACCTATCAGCATCCCTGATGGGTATGCTGGAGCACAAGACTAGACCTCATTCAGAATAAAATCAATTTGATGCTGATAGTAATTGATGTCTTCAGTAATAGATTCAATCACCTGAACTTGATGTTTAGGTGCATTGTCCCTTTCTTTCTGAAGTTCTTGAATCCTTTGCATCAACAGTTTAACTTGGTCTTCCATTGTGTATCTACAGATGCGAAAGAACTTTCATCATTGCACTCACCTCTTCTTTCGTATTCCAACCAATCACATCTTCAGTCATATTACCATTCGGTTGAAAGATTGCAACCTCAAAAGTACCATCAAATACACTACCATACAATCCACAACCAGGAAGTCCAGAAACAACAGAAATACTCCATCCATTGCTGAACTTATACCTTCCTTGAATTGCACCAGGAATCTCGTGCGGTTGAAAATCAAGTTGCTCAAACATTGTGTCAGTTAAATTGATTGGACAGTGCGTATCGAACAATCTCAGTGCGATTGTCCTTATACTCTAGCAGAAGATCAATGATTGGTTTGATGACATCGGGATCTGTATCTTCAGATTCATCTTCAGCAAGTTCAGTAAAAATACTTGCAATCTCAAAGTCTGACTCAAACAAATGCTCTCGGTGCTCATCAATTTGTAGATAATCCTCCACAGCATTAGGATTTAGTTGCAGAGGAATATCAGGACCAATCAAACCCAGAGTTGCAAGTCGTTCCAATGCACCAACGACCCACATTACTTTGCATTCACCAATCGAAAGTTGTGCGTTCATAATCAATAAAAAAGAATAAAGGACAAAATGAAAAAACTAGAATCCTCTAATTTTTGAAAGCATCGTTTTTACTTCATCAGAGTTTTTTCCTTTGGATTTCAAATAAGTTTCATATCCATTTCCAGACTTAATAAAATCTGAAAGTTCATCTAATTTTGAAACATCATCTTTTTTGATGTAGTATGATCTCCCAATCTTAACTCTATCAATTCCAGCAAGCAAAATCCAATTACACAAAGTAGTTGGACTTGAGAAACCATACATATCTCTCAAATCTTTAGAACTAACATAATCTGGAGTTTTATGAACTTTGCTATGAGTTCTTGGAGTAGAATTTACATTGATACATTTTGGATGGTTCTTAAATTCTTGAATTAAAGATGTTTCACAATAAATCATCTCACGTTCACTGGTGAATGTTTTTATGATAACCTTTTCACCATCTTGATATTTCTCTTTATCTTTGTATGAACCAATGTAATTTACATCATTTTCTGGAGTAGATTGGCACACCCTAGATCCGATGTAAAAATTGCCATCAAAAAAGAAAGTAGCATACACATAGTAATGCTCAACCTCTTTATACTCCGAAGAAATTGTTTCTGTTTTCTCCAGGATTTGATTTAGGATTTTGATTTGATCCATAGAAGAAAAGACAGTTGTGCCGTTAATTTTGTAAGATCAGGAAAGGACATAACGGAAATCAATCAGGTTAATACACACACCTGACTGACTAACAATCTCTTGAACTAAACAATCACATACAGTATCATCATTCACTTCATCATAACAACACATGTCCAGATCATATATTTGCCCGACATACTCTTCTTGCAGTGATTCCTTCATATTCGGTTGTTGAATACTATCAAGAGTGTCCAAGTCGAACTCAATTTCAGTAATCTGTACTTGT